>Ga0307970_1001609_pt1 | contig 11824 bp, 10 predicted proteins | sample OrgLakmetagen712_FD_202093 | JGI IMG/M metagenome (GOLD analysis project Ga0307970, IMG submission 202093) | Saline water microbial communities from Organic Lake, Antarctica - #712 | ecosystem: Environmental > Aquatic > Non-marine Saline and Alkaline > Saline | place: Antarctica: Organic Lake... | reverse complement strand
CTGACACCGGGCAGTGAGCTGGAGCCCCCATCTGCCCAATCACTAATAAGCACCTCCGCGTATGGAGCTTCAGGCTGTGACTGTTTGATGCCATTTTTGAGCGTGCGACCACCCCAATTACTATTGGTATCGTAGCTATTTGCGAACACAGGTGTATCGATATAGTGGGATGCACGAGGATCGCCTGCTTGGTTGATGCTTGAGTCAAATGCGGGAGAGGCATTGCCTTTCCATTTTCGTTCTGAGCTTCCGGCGCGTAGGATGCCGCCGGTGCGTTGAAGGCCACCACGCGCGGAGTCGATCACGCGTCCGTTCCATTTCAGCTGGAAATTGCTTTCATCAGTTCCGGTGAAAGAAAGGGTGGCTGGTATGAATGAGCCTTCGGGAAAGGAATAGATGTGCTCACCGACGGCTAGGACAGCGAAGCCATTGGGAGGAATCGTTAGAGCTTGGGAGGAGAACTCGACTTCTGAAAATTCATGTTCAGCTCCCGGAGGTATGCTGATTCTATGGCGGTTTTGATTGATGAAACCGATTTCTCCACGGATCTCCAACTGGCACGGATTCCAAAGCTCGACGAAGGATTCCACTCTTACTGCTACGGTCCCCGCCGTACCTTCGATCCATTCGTAGCGATCGAAAAATTCGTTTACAAACGGCATGGAATCAATCCCTCGATAGCCCTCTCCGACGGTAGCGTCCTGGTCTTGATCCGCGTAGTCTATCAGCGATGCGGCGAGGGTTTTCACATAGTCCTCGGTGGTCGGGAAGCCTCCTTTGCGCTGGTCGAACTCGGGCAGGTTACGGGTGATGTGTGCCGTGATACTGTCCAGATCAGCGGCGGAAACTAATTGGTTGAGATCGGCAGCGGGCAGCCCAGCATCTGCGTAACCGAAGCCTTGGGGGATGAGTTTCTGGGGTTCCACAGGGGCCGGGCTGGAGTAATGAATATGTGGCTCGATACGGTGCGCCTGAGTTTCGGTTAGAATGGTTCGCGCTGAGCCAGCAGTCCGGAGTTGTGCGGCTTGTTCGAGAAATTCTTGTGGTGTGGCGCTTATCTCAGAAGTGGGATCGAAGATGGTAGAAATGTCGATGTCCGCCGCACCGCGCTGGTCTGGGTTAGGTGTCTTATCCACGGGGTGAATGCGGCCGCCGAGGTCTTCGATCCAGTAGGCGTAGCGTATTCGGTGGCCCGATGGGCTGCGCGGATCTGCGGGGATTTCCACCCACTGGGCCCGCGGTATCAGTTGGGTTTGTGGGGTTATTGGGCCGAGAATGGAGGCTCCGTCAACGTAGCCGGCGAGCTGTGATTCGAGCAGATTGGTATCAAGCTCACGGTTCCCGAGAGAGATTCGCAAAGCACCGCTGAAAAAGGGCACAGCCTGCCATGTTTCATTCTCGAAAATTGCTCCGTAGGTAAATGCCTGCTCGCGGTAGCCGAGTGGCCGTTCCTCCGCCGTCACGATTGGCTGCTCTGGATCCTCTAGCCGGAAGACTAATGAGTCGTCACGTGAAGTGACCTCAGAAAGGCTTGCCAAGGCGACCGCAAGCCCGGCTTCCACCGCAAAGTCAGCCCGTGTGATATCTGCATAAACACGAGCGGTTTTTCGTTCGAGGTCGTTGATGCTTAGGAGCGTGACAACCAGCAAGAACATTGCAATGGTGGCGATCAACACCATGGGTAGGGCAAAGCCGGAAGCTGAATGGTGGTAGTAGCTTTTGACGTTCAATGTGACAGGCCGATGAGGCAGGTGAAAGTTCGTATAAGCGGGCGCTCTGATTCACTTGGTGCGATGGCAATGCGCTGCCATTGCTCGCGTTGGTTGAAGCGCCTGGAAGCGGCTTCGCTGAGTTGGGTGATCGTAATTTCCACCGCGCTGATGGGATGGACTGATGCCGGCTGCCATCGAAGGAGTTCACCTGTTTCCGGGCTTCGGAACTTCGGGGAAGCCCGGAAGGCGATGATGTGGTAGGCGATCACTTCATCGGCTCCCAATGAAGGTTCTGGAAAATCTGCTTGGTCGCCTGCTTCGATTAGTTGCTGGGTCTCTAGCGGGGTCAGGATTTTTCGGAATAATTTGGGTGATTCGTTTCCGTCTGAATCGGCAGTAAAAGCCAGGTAGTAGGCAGAAGTGGCGAGGTCACCGGGATGGAGTGGATTTTGGCTAGCGGGCGAAACGGTGTGGATAAAAGCAATGCGGTCCGAGCCTTCCAAGTCCGGATCTGGCTCACAGATCAGTGGGCTTGCGGGAAGACGAGCGGCAAGATCGGCTTGTAAAAGCTGCCTGAGCGCGCGTGTCTGCGAGAGGTGTGCCACCTCGCTTTGATTGTGAGCGAAGCGATCAGTTGTCAGGTTGGTAAGCGCTAATAGTGCTGCAATCAGGACCGAGCTTATCGTCATCGCGATAAGGATTTCGATGAGCGTGAAAGCGGGAGGCAAGAACCTGCTGTGGCGAATAAGATTCATTTCCAACGGCCCTTTCCAGTGCTGATGGTTTGGTAGTAGAGGCGCTGGCGGTCGCTAAGAGATGCTTTCGCTGGATAGGAGATTTCAATGGAGAGATTAGCCAAGGGAAGCTTCGGGGCCGCGCTTTCTGTCGGTTGATGGATTGCCACATGAGCCGCTGCGACGAAGAAGGCTTGTGGGAAACCAAAGGGATCTTCCAGCTCATCTTGGCTGGCTTCAGAGAGCAGGGCTCCGTCCTTTGAGTAGAGCAATACGAGAGCAGTTGTTGTGGGGTTGTCCTCGTCGTGTGACAGAGCTGTGTCTTCCCATTTGAGTAGCAGCTGGCTGCGGAAGTCTCTGGCGATCCATGCTGCGGTGGTATCTGCAGTGGCGTCTTGGCGGGATTGAGCGGTGGCACCAAGGGCACCGAGTATTAGCGGAATGGTGATGGCCGTGACCAGCAGAGCGATGACGACTTCCATGAGCGTGAAGCCGCGCGGACTCACAAAAAAGTGTTTGTTAGAATTCAGGAATCGCATGCTTTCAGGGTTGGACGGACCGAGCCACTCCCGTGAGCCGATTGACATGAATGAGATCGAAGGCACCTGCCTCGCCCGTCCCGCGTTTGGTCGTGATCGCAATATGAACGGCGGTGCCAGGAGCCGGGCTCAGGATCTGCCCGTGTGAGCCGAAGACGATAAAATGGTAATCTCGGAGAGTTCCCCGGTGGTTGATTTGAAGTGTTTCTTCGCCGTCTAACAGAGTGGCTTTATCGGAGCCAATCTCACTGGCCGCGGCAAACCGTGTGTTCCCGGGGAGCTTGGAGAGGCGGGAGGCTAGGCGGTCCTGTGCTGCTATGTAGTTTCCGTTTTCGAGCTCTACCTCGATGATGGCAATAGAGCCCGGGGCGGATGCTCTTCCGGAAGGAGAAGAAGGCACCACCACAGCGGTGGGAGAACCTTTGGAAATCGCATGGAAGCGCGCTTGCTGAAGCTGAGATTTAACCAACTCTCGCGAAGAACGGAGCTGGTCCGACGAGGAGCGGGACAAGCTGGGAACCGCGATTGCCAACAGTGCGGCAGCAACCGCCATCACCACCAATAACTCGATCAAACTGAAGGCATACTTCTGCCTTCTTTTTTTCGAGTAAATAGATAGCGATCCAAACATGGTTCATAAGATTTACCTCATGAAGTCATATTAAAAAGATGACGTGAAGATATATTTAAATTCTTTCATTATTCTGATGTCACTTAGAGCAGTTCTGAAAAGCCACAGAATAACCTCGATTCGCGTGATGGCAGGACTGGCATTGGCTGGGAGCTGTTCAGGTTGGACTCGAACAGTTGCTCAAACTCAGCTGGTGTTTTCATGCGCCTTACAGCGTTTTCAAATGCTGGGTCGATTCCGTCGCAGATGTAGATCAGGGTTTTCTTCATCCGCTGGACATGGAGGTGCGCATCAAAGGCCGGGTGCTCGCGAGCGAGCTCCTCGGAGAGCTCTTTCACATAGTCGAGTAGGTCGCGGAAGGTCGGTTGTGGGGCTTCAATATCAGATTTGAAAGTGCTGCGGATCTGCTCGAACAACCATGGGTTACGTATCGCACCACGCCCGATCATGAGGCCGGCAGCACCGGTCTGCGTGTGGTAGTTTTTCGCGGTTGTCGCATCCACGATATTTCCGTTGGCGATTACTGGGCAAGGCAAGGTTTCCACGGCGAGTTTGACTGGATCTGGCTGCACGGGAGTTTGATAGCGATCGGCGACAGTGCGGCCGTGAAGCGTCAGGCCGTCGATGGCGTGTTTTTTAAAAACCTCCAGAAGTGCGGGGAATTCCTCCGAGCTAGCAAAGCCAAGCCTGGCTTTAACTGTGAATTGCGTGGGAATGGCGTCACGCAGCGCGCCAAGGATTGCATCGATTTGCTCGGGAAAGCGGAGTAGGCCGCCGCCGGCGTTTTTGCGGTAAACGACGGGTGCCGGGCAGCCCAGGTTTAGATCGACTCCGGCGATAGGATATTGGACCAATTCCTTGGCAGTGCGCGTCAGTTCCGCGATGTCGCGGCCGATGAGCTGGGCGAAGATGGGGCGCCCGGTCTGGTTTTCTGTGATTGAGCGCAGGATATAAGTGTTGAGCCGAGAATCGGGATGGACGCGGAAATATTCCGTCACAAACCAATCCGGCATGCTGCGTCTTGCGAGCACGCGCATGAAAGGCAGATCGGTGACATCCTGCATGGGTGCCAATACCATGGCGGGGCGGTCATTTGGAATCAGCTTGCGCATTTCTGACAGGGGAAATGGATTGACAATCAAATCGCCTCCTTAATGGTAGATGTAATTAACAACCAACTTTAGACCAGTGGAAAATGATTTGTTGCATACGGAAAAGATTTTATCAGATCGGAAGACTTTCTTTCTGGATCTGAAGCAAAACTCGCGTGGAATGGTGGTGAAAATCACTGAAGATGTGGGTGGAAATCGTGATACCATCATGGTTCCTGCGGAAGTTCTCGGTGATTTTATTGCTGCCCTTTCTGATATTAAGCTCACTGCTGACGAGAACGAGTAGTTCGAGGATCGGTCCGGCAAGCGATGATTGCCAAAGATATCTGAAGGTTTCGCCTTGAAGCCGGGTGAGGTTCTACTGAGGATGTGCAGCAATGCGAAATCCTTCAGTCAATATTGCACGTTTGGTCTATTTACTAGTGTGCCAAGCGGGGGGCGTGGCCATTGCGCTCAGCACCAAAGGCACTGAGTTCGATCTTTCGGTGACTGCCGGACTGGTTATCGGCCTGCTGGTCGGGTTTATTTTCATTGGGATCGAACGCCTGACACACGGGTTCACACTCCGCGGTTTCTCAACTGCTACTTTCGGCTTGGGTGTGGGTTTGTTTTGCGCATGGCTGTTGACGCGCGTTGAACTATCGGCGCTGATCGAGCTAGCCCTGCGCAGTCACATCGAGCGCGCGGCCGATGGCGAATTACTCGTGGATTCGCTGCGCCTCGCGCTCGACGTAACACTATTCGCCAGCCTCGGTTTTCTCGGTGCGGCACTTGCCCTTCGTGGAAATCGCGAGGATTTCGCATTCATCATTCCCTACGTTCGCTTCCGCGAGGACGCGAGTTCCGGACAGCCAATTGTATTGGATTCGGAAACTGTGATGGATAGCCGGATTCTGGGCTTGATCGGATCGGGCTTCATTAGCGGCCGGTTGATCATACCAGACTATGTGCTTGAGGATGTGCAAACGCTTTCAAGCGGAGCGGAGGAAGCAGTTAGCCTGCGGGCAAAGCGTGGCTTGGAGAATTTGGAGAAGATGCAAGGCGCAACAGAAATTCAAGTTTCCATCCACGAGTCACGCATCAAGCTTGATGAGAAGAACTTTAATACTCAATTGATCGAGACCACTCAGTTCTTCAACGCCAGATTGTTAACTTTGGATGAAGGCCTGACTAAAGTCGCCAAGCTCCAGGGAGTTTCGGTCCTGAACCTTAACGACCTTGATAAGGCATTGCGTCCGATAGTAGAGGTTGGGGCGAATCTCCATCTCGCGCTCGTGCGACCGGGGAAAGAGCCGCATCAGGCTGTGGGATACTTGCCTGATGGCACGATGATCGTAGTGAATCATGCGTCGGAGGATATCGGTGTCTCGATGAATATCGTTGTCACCAGCACTCTACAAACTGCCAGTGGAACTTTGGTGTTTGCGGAAAAGCAACGCTCCTAGGAAACGCCCGTTCGCTAGATATTACGAAGACTTGGTAAAAAGTTTTCGCTTCGTAAGTGAATTTGCGTAATCTCCACGCCTCCCCGACCAACTCCCAGTTTCCGCTCACTAGATGACCCTGCAAGAAATCGCCTCTCACTTCATTCTCCCCGGTCCAGTTATCTCTCACGAAGAGATCCCGACTGGGCTGATCAACACGACCTTCGCGGTGACCTGTCGGAGTGGGAAAACCGAGACCAGATTTATCCTCCAATCGATTAATGCATCTGTGTTTCCCGAGCCCGAAAAGGTCATGGAAAATATTTTCCACGTGACCGGTCATATCGGTCAGAGTGATTCGGGAACCGAGCAGCTCTGCCTGATACCGGTGCGCGAGGGCCGTAGCTGGTTGACATTACCGGATCACACGATCTGGCGTTGCTACCCGTTTTACGAGGATACAAAGACTTTTGATACCATTGACTCCCCGGAAATGGCTTTTCGCGCGGCTGCTGCTTTTGGTCACTTCCAAGCACGGCTTGCGGACCTCGATCCGCTGAAGCTGCACGAGACGATTCCGAATTTCCACCACACTCCCACCTATTTCGCGAAGCTCTTGGCAGCAGTTGAGAAAGATCCTGTCGACCGATTGGCGGAAGCCCAAGAGGATGTTGATTTCATTCTGTCGAAGAAGTCCCTGACCACTGTGCTAACCGATGCGGGCTTGCCGCAGCGTATCACACATAACGACACCAAGATTTCTAACATCCTCTTCCCGATGGATACGGAAGCACCGCCAATTGTCATTGATCTGGATACGGTAATGCCAGGACTGGCTCTTTTCGACTTCGGTGATCTGGTGCGCTCTGCTGCATCCAGCGCCAAGGAAGATGAAAAGGATCTGTCCAAGGTATTTATCGACGAGGAAATGAGAAAAGCCCTGACCGAGGGCTATCTGTCTACAGCTTCCAAGTTTCTGACGCAAAAGGAAATCGAGCTGCTTCCGATTTCAGTGCAGGTGATCACCCTTGAGCTTGCAACACGCTTCCTCACTGACCATCTGCTGGGTGATACGTATTTCCGCACCAACTACCACGGGCACAATCTCGTCCGCGCGCGGAACCAGCTGGCACTTTTGAAGTCGATGTGACGCTGCAGGATTCGTGTTTTTGAGCGTATCTGTGGATCGCGATAGATTCCTCCTTGCGGAAACCAGTGTCCAAGGTGGAAAGTCCTGCAGAACTTTAACGTATCAAAACCATGCAAATTACCAACACGGCATACGGAACTTGGAGCGGAGGCCGCTTCATGCACTTTGGAGAAACCCTTTCGGAGGAGCGTTTCCTCGGATGTATCAAAACCGCTTATGAATCCGGTATCCGCACTTTTGTGACCTCGGATGTTTATGGAAACGGCAAGGCGGACGAGGCGCTCGGCAAGGCACTCGCTGGCATCGATCGCTCCAGTTACTCGCTGGTCGGGATGATAGGTCACGACTTTTACGACGGTGAACGCAAGGGCTCCCAAGGCTACCCGCGTTTCACGGATCCCGAGCTGCGCGGCCCCGAGGGCTACGATGAATTCGTCCAGCGTGCGACCAAGCTCTCGCTGGAGCGCTGCGGCACGGATCACTTCGATCTGCTCATGCTGCACAACCCGGACGTCCACGGCTACACCTCGGAGGCCGTTTGGAAAGCGATGGCGCGCGCCAAGGAAACCGGCCTGACCAAGCAGCTCGGCATGGCCCCGGGACCAGCGAATGGTTTCACTCTCGATCTGCTCGATTTTTACGAAAAATTCGGTGAGATCATCGACTGGACCATGCTCATTCTCAATCCGCTTGAGCCGTGGCCATCCAATCTACTGCTGCCCGCTTGCGAGAAACATGGCATCAAAGTCCTCACCCGCGTGGTCGATTATGGCGGCGTTTTCCATGACGATCTCGGCGGCCCCGACCACGTTTTCAAACCCGGCGACCATCGCACCTACCGCCCTGAAGGTTGGGTCGGCCGCGGTATGGAGAAGGTTGAAAAAATGCGCCCCATCGCAGAGAAATATAATCTCAGTCTCATAGAGTTCGCCTGCATCTGGAATCTCAGCCAGAGCCCGGTCGAGTGCACGGTCCCAACTTTTATCCAAGAAGCCGGCGAAGGTGCCCGCCCGATTGAGGACAAGATTCGCGAGTTCGGGAAAATGCCCGATGTCCGCTTCACACCTGAAGAGATCGAGGCCATTCGCCAGATCGGTGACAACACCGGCTGCATGACACTTAAAGGTGCGAGCAACCGTCACGAGACAAGCGAGCGCTGTGACGAATGGCCGATGCGCCCAGAGCTCCTCGAACTCGCCAAGCGCGAGGGCTTCGGCACCGAATGGTAATGACGAAACTGGAACCTCTATAATGAAACTACGTCTCTCAGAAATTTTGTGCTCATCGTTGGTGTTATGTGCGCTTTTTCAGCCCGCAGTCGCAGCAGACAAGGCACAAGAAACGAAGCAATGGACGGACCCAATAATCGCCACTCAGGAAGATGCGGATTTCCTCATCCAAGGAGAATACGGGAGTGAGAACTCTGGGGCGGAACTCGGAATCCAAGTCGTGGCTCTGGGTGACGGAAAGTTTGATGCGTATGTGTTAGAAGACGGCCTTCCTGGCTTGGGGTGGACACGGGAGAAAACGAAAACCAAGCTCCAAGGGCAGCGTTCGGAAGGCGCGATAGCTTTTCAAAACACCGAGCAAGGCATCGTTGGAGAGATCAAGGAAGGCAAGTTTGAGCTCATTCAGAAAGATGGGGAAAAGCATTCGTTTCCCCGCATCGAGCGTCAGAGCCCGTCCTTGGGAGCACCTGCTCCGGATGGCGCGGTGGTGCTGTTTGACGGTCGTTCCACAGAAGCATGGGAGAACGGAAAGATGGAAAACGGCTTACTGCTGGCTACGGGGTGCACCAGCAAGCAGGAGTTTGGCAGTTACACCTTGCACGTAGAATTTCGCACCCCGTATATGCCGAGCGCCCGTGGCCAAGGGCGGGGGAACAGCGGCATTTACCATAGCGGCCGCTGGGAGACACAGATACTGGATTCCTTTGGCCTGGAAGGTGAGGAGAACCAAGCTGGAGGTATCTATTCAGTTTCCAAACCACGTCTGAATATGTGTTTCCCCCCGCTAACTTGGCAGACCTATGACGTCGACTTCACCGCTGCGGAATTTGATGCGGCGGGGAAAATTAAAGCGCATCCGCGCATCACCGTCAGGCTCAATGGAGTGCTCGTGCACGAGGATCTTGAGCTGAATAAAGACTTCACCGCCTCTGCTCCGATCAGCTCTCCACTGAGTTCTCCCACGGGACCTGTGTTTCTCCAAAATCACAAGAATCCCGTGGTTTATCGGAATATTTGGATCGTCCCAAAAGATTGATTTTTATACACCGGTTTTGTGAAACCTCCTCGTTTTGAATGCCATTGGGTCTGTGGGCCACCTGCTGCGGGAAAAACGACTTTCGCCAAATCTCTTGCTGATGAGATCGGGGCGTTTCTCTTGGATAGCGATCAAGTCACTGAGCGCCTGGTGCGTGCGGGTCTGACGCTTGCAGGGATGAATCCCGATGACAGAGACTCAGCCGCATACAAGAAGGCGTATCGCGAACCGGTTTACCAGACTCTGTTTGATCTTGCGCGGGAGCATTTGGAGCGCGGCCCAGTAGTGATCGCCGGCCCGTTCACAAGTGAGACACGTGATCCTCACGGACTCGAGAATGTTGAGGCGAAGGTGGGGCAGGCGGTGAAAGCTTATTTTGTTTGGTGCTCTCCAGAGCAGCGCCATCGCCGAATCCAAGAACGGGGCGCGGAGCGAGACATCCAAAAACTCCGTGCTTGGGAAAACTATTTGGAACTTTGTCACGAGGAATCACCGCTGTGGCCCCATCAATTTATCGATACCGGTGGGCTCGAAGTGAACGTGAAAAATTAGTCCCGTCGCGGTTCTTTATTCCACTTAATCCAATTTTCCTTGAAAACCATGGACGCAGAGTTCATACCGCTGCCCGCAACACGCAAAATTTTCTCAACGGAGGGGTGGTAGAGTGGTCGATTGCGCTAGTCTTGAAAACTAGAGAGCTCGTAAGGGTTCCGTGGGTTCGAATCCCACCCCCTCCGCCAACTCCCCAGCCCGGTATTTCCGGGTTGGGGAGTTGGCGTTTCATAGGGTGGTATGAGAGCCCCTGCGAAGCACCGGGTTTGACTGCCCGAGTTTTGCTTCGGCGAACTTTCATTTCAGCCGCAGAGCGCATTCCGCACAGCCAAAGGTAGGGCGACCCGATCGCAACCACCTAAAAGATCTCCACGACGATCTCGATCTAGCCGTCTTCGAGGCGTACGGCTGGGAGGATTTACTGGAGCGGCGTCTCTCCGAGCGCCGGATAAGCACCGGGGAGGAAGACGCGGGCAGTGCAGGCGCTCAGAGAGACGCCTCTCCATGGGAAGACTTGGAGCAGGAACTCCTCACCCGCCTCGTCGCCCTGAACCGCGAGCGTGCCGCCGAGGAGAAAAAAGGCTTGGTTCCGCTGGCACTGCCCACCCACCCGGACTCTGGTTGGGCCGTTACTTGTAGGCGGCTTCGACGGCGGCCTCGACCAGTCCTTTGAGGGCGGCGAGTTCACCGGAGGCGTAAGCTCCTTTTCCTTTTTTGGTCCGTTCCGGCCAAGCTGTGACTTGGAAGGGAGTGCTCGCACCTTTCATCTCCTTCGGCTGGCTGATTTTCGATGCCAGTTCTTGGGACGGAATCGTGTAAACAAAGTGCGGGTCTTTTTCGCCTTTGAAGAAACGTTTCCAACCGTTGGCCAGAGCGCTCATTTGCTCTCCGAAATAGGCACCATCCGCTTCGGCGACATTGCTTGCTTCTGTCATAAAAACAATGCCCTTGAGTTGGGTGCGTTTGAATGAGGCCACCAGGCAGTTGTGGTAGTAGGTTGCGTCGGTTTCCACCTTGCCATCGAACGTTGGGAAAGCGCCCCATGCAGCGCCATCTGGAACGGCTTTGGTCGCGATCATTTCAGGGATATATTCGCCCCAGTAAGTCTTCCAGGCCTGAACGTAGCGTTGAGCATTTTTTTGGTAGAAAGATGTGCCGGGTGTGATGGCAGCCAGATCTTCGTAATCCGTCTTCAGGCTTGGTGCATCCGCGAGTGAGTAAACGTCCATCCAATGCTTCAATTCGAGGTCATCCTCATCCATGTAGATTACGCCGACCGGCTTGCCTGTTTTGGCGTGAATCGCCTTGGCGAGATTTGCCGCGAACCCGGGAGCGGTTGGCTCGCTCCAGTAAGAGGCAAAACGATTTTTCGGAGTCGTCGAAGTCGCCACGGAGTAGGGGCGTGGTGAAGGGCTCTTCACCCCCTTGGCTTTGCGGGTCATGATACGGATTGGGCCGGTCACAGGGGCGTCCATTTCTTCAATCTTCTGATCGCCCAGGCCAGCAACATACCAGACATCACCGATCACGATATTTTCAATCACCCGTTCATGCACCACTTCTCCATCAATGGTCAGGTTGGCTTTGAGTGTCTTTGGCGCAGCGCTGGCTTCCATGGCTGGAACGGTGACTTTCCATTGAGTCATGCCATCGATGACTGGAATGGACTTTTCGATGCCATCAAAACTGAAGTGGATGATTTGTT
>Ga0307970_1001579_pt1 | contig 11912 bp, 9 predicted proteins | sample OrgLakmetagen712_FD_202093 | JGI IMG/M metagenome (GOLD analysis project Ga0307970, IMG submission 202093) | Saline water microbial communities from Organic Lake, Antarctica - #712 | ecosystem: Environmental > Aquatic > Non-marine Saline and Alkaline > Saline | place: Antarctica: Organic Lake... | reverse complement strand
CGCGCTCCATGCGCCTTGACAAACATAGGAGCATCAAACACCGTCCCCGATGGTGTACAAAACCAAACCATACCACTTGTAGGCCGCCTGCCAGCTGGACGTGATCATGAATTTGAAGGATACCACTTTGGAAAGCGAGAGTTTCAACCTTTCTTTGAATGCCTTTTCGGTTCTGAAAGCCAGCTTCACATCAAACCATGCTGCGATTTCCGACCTGGTCGAAGATGCTGAGTTCGATGAACTTCATTCCCAACAGATTGTTCAGCGATCTCAGCAAGCCCTGTTGTCCCCGATTGCTCGCCTGGATCAAGAATTAAGTTGGCTCCCAGAGCTGAGCAATACGCAAATCAATGAGATTGGTTCCTTGTTGGAAGCAGGAAGGATAACCGACCTCCGTGAAGCAATTGCATTTATCCCCGATTTGCCAAAAGCCAACGTTCTCGCGCATTTGTGTGGCACCAATTCTGCGGATGAATCGCTCCTAAAAGACCTCCTTCGTGCATGGGATGATGTTGACCAACTCAGTCTACTGCAATTCCTGAATACCCAACGCCAAGCGGCTGGTTTCCCACAAATCGAAAGGAGCCAACTTGCGGCCTCGATCAACGTTCTCGAAAGCACCCATGCGCGAAGCGCTGCGCTGTCCGTTTGGCGATTGGATGCACCCGGAAAGCTGATGGAGAGTCTGGTTGAGGCGGAGGTAAAGAGGGACCGCGCAAGCAGAATTTTGGCCGGGTTTGTTCGTGAATACGACATCTTGAGCGAACCTCACTTGGCGAGGATTAGCGAAGCTATTGATCAGCAGATCGAACTTGCCCGTCAACCGACACAACAGCTTGAGGCCGTGACGAGAGAAATCGCAGAGCTCCTACGGCAGTGGGATGATGTCAACCAACCCGTTCAAGTATTTGAGCAGCATCAAGGCCATGAAGAAGGTCGGTCCAAGAAAATCTACCAAAAGCTTCGATCACTATGCCTCGAGCTCGCAAACGATAGAGGCGAATTTCGTCACGCAAAGCGCTTGTCTGAAGCGCTGTTGTATACATTTCCAGAACTCGAGTCCGTTGCTGAGGTGCTCAAGGGCGATGTGGAGGCGCTGGAAGACCTCGATGAACAGCAGAAACGGTTTGCATTACTGGAACCGCTCGTTGCTGCCTGTGAGGCCGCCAAATCACAAGTTCCGAAGCTGAAGTCAGCGTTACAAAGCTCGGGCTTTGCGCCTGCGCGCAGGGGTGCTGTGAAAGATATCTTCGCAGCGTTCGACACTGCCGCCAAAGCTCCAGGCTCCAGGGATGCTGCATTCCTCGTTGTCCGAGACCTAGCGCTATTTGTGAACAATGATCGGAATGACCCAGAAACGGCGTTCAGGCTGATCGACGGGCTGATCACCTACCGTGGTGCGAAACCGTCCCAAGATGTGAATAATAAACTTGATGAAGAGCGGTCCGTGCTGCATCGCAACTGGAAAATGCCCGAATTGGATCGGCAGTCAGGCAATCTCGGCGGAATGGCAAAGGTCGTCGATGAAATGCTCAAATACGCAAAGGGCAATGATCGCACTGAACTGATGCAGTTGGAGTCAAAGATCAAGCGCAAGCAAGCAGGCAAGAAGGTGAAGTGGCTGATCTATGGCGGTATAGCAGCTGTCATCGGTTTCTTCGTTATTTCTGAAGAAATGAACTCTACGCCTTCGAGAAGTATGCCTAGGCCACCACTCCCATCCACGGCCACGCAACGAGCAGAAGTTCTTCCGCCCCCGGTCTTTCAGGCCCCGGGGATTATCTGGAATAGAACTGGCTTGAATGGAAGTGCGCCATTCCAGATCACGACTAGCTCTGGCGCGGACTATTTTATCAAGCTCGTAGACTATCAAACTGGAACAGACGCAGTCGGAATTTTTGTGAAAGGGGGGCAAACCTTGGAAGTGCAGATTCCTCCTGGAACCTACCGCATGCGCTACGCGTCAGGACAGACATGGCGGGGAACTTCGCACCTTTTTGGCCCCGGCCAGCACACGAGCTATTCGCAGTCTTCTTCTCGCTTTGAGTTTACGAGATATGACGGTTACACCGTCGAACTCATCCGGCAAACGGGTGGTAATATGCCGACTAGTAGCATTTCACCGTCCCAGTTTTAGGCGTTTTCCAAACAGAAACTTGGTCAAAGAAAGTTCAATAATGTCAGAACACTTGAATGAGTTCGAAGGTGATCCAGAAATCATTGCACAGCTTTGCCAAGAGTACTGGAAACTGGCGTCTGCCACACAAAAGATTGCCGAGGTGTTGCCCGAGAAGGAGGCAAAGCGATTGTCGGGCCAATTGAATTTTTCCAAACGTCAACTCGAGGTCTTGATGCAGCAAATTGGTCTCCGGCTTGTAGATTTTGCGGGCGAACCATTTCACGCAGGTCTTTCTGTGTCGGTGGAAAACTCCGGCGATTATGGGGAAGATGAGGCCCTTGTTGTTGACAGGACTTTGGAGCCAACAGTCATGTCCGGTATGACCAAAATTCGACTTGGCCGCGTGATCGTTGCGCCAGTTAAACAAGAAAAGGAATAGGCTGTGTATCTAGGTATCGATCTCGGAACATCGAACTCTGCGGTTGTTGGGCATGTCGATGGAGCGCTACGTTTGTTCAAAACTGCCGACGGCACCGATGTGCTGCCAAGTGTTATCTACCTAGATAAGCGCGGGCATCGGTTCATCGGAAAGACCGCCTATGACCGTTTGCTCTCTGCGCCAAAGAATGTCGCGGATGGCTTCAAGCGCTCCATGGGAACCAAGAATCCGATTTCCCTTGCCGGGGAGACTTGGACCCCGGTGCAGTGCTCGGCTGAAATTATCAAAACGTTGGTTGGTCAGGCCATGACGGAAGCCGGTTCGCAAGAAATCGAAGGCGTGGTAATCACGACCCCTGCAGCGTTTAACCAAATGCAAAGTGAGGACACCATTTCCGCCGCGCGACTCGCAGGGTTGGAAAAGGTCAGCCTGCTGCAAGAGCCCGTTGCCGCTGCTTTGGCTGCAATTTCCAATAGCAAGCAGAAGGACGGCGTTTTCCTTATCTATGATCTTGGTGGCGGGACATTCGACCTCGCCCTCGTGATGAGCACGGCTGGTGCTGTGAATGTTGTCGCACACGAGGGTGTCAACATGCTGGGTGGCCGAAACTTCGATAGGATTATTTTCGATAGCGTTGTCCGGCCATGGCTTTTGCAAAATTTCAACCTGCCAGCCAATTTTCAGGCCGACGAAAGATACGAACACCTCGCCAAGGTAAGCAAACACGCAGCTGAAAGGGCAAAGATCCAACTGTCTGCTACCGAAACGGCTTCAATCTTTGCCACTGAAGATGAGGTTCGTGCAACGGATCAAAGCGGCGAAGAGATTTACATCTCCATCGATCTCTCACGCTCAGAAATGTCGGAGCTGGTACGAGACAGTATCGAAGATACAATCGCTTTGTGCAAGAAGATCATCGCCGCAAACGGCTACAAGAACGAGGATATCTCGAAGATTGTGCCGATTGGCGGACCTTCGAAGATGCCGATCATCCGGGAGATGCTGGAAGCGGAGCTTGCCATTGCAGTCGATAGCGGACTGGACCCCATGACCGCCGTTGCCACTGGTGCGGCAATATTTGCAGAGAGCCGAGAATGGGAGGGTGACAGCTCTACTCAGAAAACGTCAAAGCAGAGGGAAACAGTCACGGGTGACATTAGCCTTTCCTTGGACTTTAAGTCTCGCGTTTCGTCCGAGAGTACAAAAATTCGCGTGAAACCTGCGGGCGATATTCCCAGCGGATTCGAACTTGAAATCCTTGATGAAGAAGGTTCATCTTCTGGCCGGATACCGTTGAACGGTCCGCTAAACGTTGGTGTTAGCGTTCGAAAGATCGGCAAGAACCGATACATGGTCAATGTTTTCAATCAGACTGGTAGCAAGGTTGATAGCGCTTCACGGGAAATCAGTATCACGCGGTCCGAAGCCAGCGCGGCGAGCGTCCCTATGACCTACAACCTCGCCGTGAAAGTTCAGCATGGCATGGTTGGGTATGAACGAAACAAGCTGCACATATTGGTCGAGAAAGGAACGGCATTGCCAGCGCAAGGTCGGCAAAAATTTCGTTCTGGCAAAACGCTAATTGGCGGGGAAGATGACTTCATTGCGGTAGAATTCTATGACCTGGCGGATGACCTAGACAGCCCTGAACATAACCTTCACATCGGCAATTTCCGCTTGAATAGCGTAGATGAGCTTGAACGCGGAGAGCGAATCAACCGGGGCGACGAGTTCATTATTGACTGGAAGATGAGCGACAACGGCACGCTGAGCTTTGCTGTCGAGCTTCCCGCGCTTGGCCGGATAATTGACGCATCGAATCTTTATCGCCACGACGACGGTGGGATAAATTATGAAGGAGAACGGGGCGCTGAGGTCGCGGCAACAATGCTTTCGCGGGTGGAAAGCGATCTGCAAGAGCTTGAGAGTGCACTGGACCACGATCCTGACCAATCAGGTGGCATTCGAAAGCGTATCGAGCGACAGCATGCGGCGCTATCCACTTCGGTGGATGCTGACACCCATCGTTCCGTTGCAGAGGAAGCTCGGAAGCTACGCCAGGACGTTGCTCTTTTGAAGATGTCCCCTGAGAATGAAGAGCGCGTGTTGACAGATGAGGCCGCCAAGGCCGAATTGTCCTTTGATGAACTGAGGGACATGGCACAGCCCGTCGATGCGGAACGACACGACAAGCTGCTTGTTACGGCACGTCGGTCGATTCGTGAGAAGAATTTCGATTCCGCTCGAAGATCGCTGGGCGAAATGCATGGCATCCGAATGAAAGTTCTAGCGGAAACCCCAGATTTCTTGGTTGAGATTTTGAAACTTCTTGCAACAGAGAGGCATCTGGTCGTTGACGATGAACTGCACGAACAACATGTCGCTGCTGGCGTAGAAGCTGCTAAGGACGGTGATGTAGATCGGTTGAGATACGTGATTGGTCAAATGATGAACAACAGGTTGTCCACGGGTGCTGATGCAGCCGACATCGTTGAGCTGGCGCATCTTTTGGGGTCTTAACTTTCCACCTAATGGATCGAAGCCACCGGCTTCCAGCCGGCCCGCTTCAGCGAATCTGTTCTGATCTTCCTCCCCGAAATCTGAAGCCCCCGAAGGGGTGTGGCTTCAGATTTCGGGGAGGAAGATCATGCGCTACTCGTCATCCGCGCACACGCGATTTTATCACAGATACCACGTCGTGTGGGCCACGAAATACCGGTATAAAGTTCTGCAGGGCGCAATGCGTGAGCGGATCCGAGAAATCATCATCCAGACCTGCGAGGAACTGGGCGTCCATATCGTGAAGGGCGTTTTGGCGCGCGATCATGTCCACATGTTCCTGTCGATCCCGCCCAAGCTGTCCCTTTCCGATGTCATGCAGCGCATCAAGGGCCGCTCATCCCGCCGCATCCAGATGGAGTTCCCCGACCTGCGCAAACGCTATTGGGGAAGGCGCTTTTGGGCGCGTGGGTATTTCTCCACGACCTCCGGCAACGTGACGGACGACGTCATCAAGCAGTACCTGGAATTACATTCCTCCAAGTGATGCCTCCGGCGTCAGCCGGTGGTCCTTCACTCACCCTGCTTTTTTAGGAAATGGAGGCTTGCTTAATAGGCGGTTCTGGCGGGAGCTGTGGCCTGTTTACTCCTTGCATCGGGCGGCTAATTTTCCGGAGATGAAGGTCCGCTTCGCCGGACTGTACAACTCGAAGCGAAGGCGAGTTGATCTGGTAGCGGTCATCCAATATGCGAAGCATAGATGTCCGGTCTGGGCCGATAGCGTCGGTGACGACGCCCGTGGATTCGCAGCTTTTCAATGGCGGCTATCGCGGGATCCTGCAGCTACCAAGCCACGCCTCCTTTAGCCATCTCCCGCCTTTGTAGATGGTGCCACAGCACCTGCCTGATTCAGCCGACCTTGCAACCCCAAAAGGACGTGTGATCGGCTGCGAAGTAGCCGTCCGCGACCCGGAAGTACCCCTGCAGCTCGACGGTATCACCCGCGGTGAGCGGCACCATGGTCTGTAGCCAGATGGCGGTGGCGAGCGAAACATGGGTGGCGGATATCTCCCCAAACGACCCCCGGATTTCAGTCGCGCCGTTCAGCACCAGCCGCCCGCGCATGCGAGCTGTGGCGCTGGCATTGATCTTGTAGAGCAACGTTGCGCCGAACAGGTATGTGCCGTCCACGGGCGCGGTGAACAGGTTGGTCCCGGCATCAAACGCGGCCTGATCGTTGTAGTCGGTGTTGTTGAGGCCGATTTTCGTCCAGGTGCCGACACCGACATAGTTGTCGTAGTTCGTCCATGCCTTGAAGCGCGGCAGTTGCGGCTGCTCGACGATGCCGGAGGCGTTATCCACGATCAAACCGTCGAAGTAGGTGCTGCCGTCGGCCGAAACCGCGAGCCGGAAACTGTCGGAGCCGAAAAGCCCGACCAGCGCCTTCGTCACGAAGTTGGTCTGGAGCATCAGCCCGAGATCGTCGGCGGCGTTCTCCTTATTCATCGTGTAGAACAGATCGCCGGTGCCGCCTTCGGCCACGGTCTTGGCGGTCCAGAGCGCCGCGTTGAGCTTGGCCGAAAACGGATTGGCGGCATCGGCGGTCGTGCCCAGCCCCAACAGCGCAAGGTTCTGCAGAGAAGACGGGGTCGTGCCGACCCAGCCAGTACCGTCGTAGACTAGCAGCAATTCTTCATCCTCGACCCATACCCGCCAGCCGGTCCGGGGTGGTAGGCGAAGCCAGGCCCCATCCGTGAACATCGCGACGTTCAGGTCCCAACCCGCCCAGTCGCCCGTCGTGCTCGAGCCGACGATGTATCGGTCGCCATCGGCAGGGCTGCCGGGCGGCGCGGTCAGGTCGCGGTCGAGGACGGAAAGCTGGACGAGCCCGTCGAGAAGCCGCAGCGACTCGTTGTGGGTGACATGCTTCTGGGCTTGCGCCGCCAGAATATAGGGCAGCATCAGGTTGGTCGTAGCGTCGGACATGAGCGATCCTCAGGATGTAAGAGTGACGGTTTTGGCCGTGCCCCGCCCGATCAGGGCTGAGAGCTGGAAGATGCGGATGGTCACCGTGTCGCCGGGGCCGAGCAGCGCACCCCAATCGGTGATCTGGTCGGCTGCGGTGTAGAGCGCGTTGGGGGCGGTGCTGTTGAGGGTGCGTTTCACCGTCCCGCCGTCGAGGATCTCGACCTCATAGGCTTCGACCTCCTCGATGAGCGGCACCTCAACCGCACCCCAATTGTCAGCCGCGAGGGCCCGGGAGCGACGTGTCCAGCGGATGGTCAGATCACCCGGTGTGCGCGGCCAGCGCCATGGCTGCTCGACATGAGCGACAGAGAACGGCCGCAGCCCAGCGCCTTCGGGCGTGAAGGGAACGGCGACATAGGTCTCGTCGCTGACAGACCGGCTTGCGGGACCGACGCGCCAGTTCCAGGGAAGCCCGAGATCGGCCTCGGCGATTGGTAGTGATGCCAGCGCAGCGTCGAGCACCACGACCCGCGCGCCTGTGAGTGCCGGGTTGGCCATGGCCTCTTCCGTGCCGCGCTGGCCACGCAGCAGTCGCGTCAGGCGATAGCGCCCCGGCGCAATCAACTCGGCAACGCCCGCCTGCACGATTTCCCACGAACCGGGCGCACTTTCGATGGCCAGCGCATTGGCCCCGCCGAGCAGCGTCAGGTCGGTGACACTTTCGAACGTACCAGTCAGTAGATCGATGACGAGTGCATTGCCGAGATCGAACCGCGAGGTGGGGCCTGCATAGAAATTCGAGACCAGCGTGCCGATCCGGGCACGGCTGCCGAACGTCGTCAGTGGCTCAAACCCGTCCGTCGACGGACTGCGAAACACCGCCATCTCCCCCGGCCAGGGAACGGCATGGCCAGCGATGAGCGGCCGATGCGCAGGCTGATCCTCGGTCAGTTGTGGCAGATCCAGCAACACTGCCTCGGGTGCGCCGAACACCACGGCCTTCGAGAGTGAGGACGGTCTTGGCGATCCGGGCGGAAGGTCGTGGGCTTCCCGATCCTGACGGACCGCTTCGATCCCGCGTGCCTCGGCATCCGCGATGGAGACGAGCCGCAACGGGATGTGCCGCCCGTCATGTTCCAGCGTCACGACGTCCGCCGGATCCAATGCCAGCCGCGAGGGCGGCAGGAGGAATGCAGCCGTTTCCCGCCCGGTCCAGGCTTCCATCAGCGCGCGGCGGCAGCGCCGTTCAGCTTCCTCAGGCGGGACCGCCATGGGAAAGCTCTCCGAGGCGATCCGGGTCGTATCCACGGTGATCCGGCGCGCCTCGACGAGGGCGGCGTCATAATCCTCGTCAGCCCGTGCAACCTGCCATTTGAGCGCCTGCGGCAGTTCGGTTTCCTGCGCGCGGGTCAGTTCCAGAACGTCGCCGTCGCGAGCGGCCACCAGATCGTCGTGTGTCACACTGGCCACCGCTGCGCGCCCGCGCATGACAAACCGGATCACCCCCTCGGTCTCGACCGCGTCGAAACCGAAATGGCGCGACAACGTGGTAATCGAGGCGCGCGGGCTTTCCAGCGCGGTGATGGCGTAGCCCTCCACCGCGCCCCAGAGCCCCGATACGTCGATCAGGTTCTCTGGCAAGCCCGCCCGCAGGCAGAGGAGGCGAACGAGCGCCGCCAGCGACACCGCGCCAAGCCGCCCTGTCAGCCAGTGGCCGAACCGCCAGTTCGCGCCGTCGGTCCAGACGTCGGTCAGCGCCGGGAAGAACGGATAGGGCCGCGCGTCCCAGGTCCAGGCGGCGCATTTGGGCACATGCACCATTCGGCCGCCGTAGACGATTGAGGTCGGGTTGTTCGCCGGGGTGCCCCACCAGAGATAGGTCGCCCCAAGATAGGCGCGCTGGATCGCGTCGTCGCGCCAGCCCCGCAAGAAATGCGGCGTGAAGCTCTCGGACGACTTCGGGTCGAAGAAGACGTTCGGCTGGTTGGTGCCGCGATCGATGGCCGGACAGCCAAGCTCGGTGAACCAGATCGGCTTCGACTGTGGCGCCCATGCGGCCGGCGTTCCGCTCTCCACCCCGCCCGGGCGATCGTAGTGCGGGTTTGACCACCAAGCGCAGATCCTTGTAACGAAAGACCCACGGCTTGCTGGCGGCGCCATCGCTGATCGGCGTCCGGACCTGCGCTGAGCGATCCAGATCGGAAGCGTAAAACCAGTCGAAGCCTTCGCCGCCTGCGATGTTCGACTGCAGGTAACCAAGGCGAGCAAGTGATGTCTCGCAGGAGTCGCCGCCCCTGATCCGAGCCGGACCGTACGCAAGCTAAAAACATCCGGTTAAGTCGCCAATATCTACGGATCCGCGTCAGACTTGCCTTTCTCGGTGACCTTGCGCCGGACGTCGCGACGCTTATGGACGACAGCGACGAGCTCTCGAAACGGACGATCAGGCACGCCTTCGGCAATTCGTTGGCGATCTCGACCCGCGCGGCGGTCGCGGCCGCGCTCTTCGCCGTGGTGCTGGCCTTTCTCGCGGCAGTGCACCGCCAGCGGCCGGCCCGCTGGGTCGATTTCGTCGCCGACCGGCGCGGCGACGCTGTCGGTCATGTCGCTGGCACTTGTGTTCTCGATGGTGATCGCGACCGACCTGCTCTGGGGTCGTCGCGTGCCGCCGGGCACCATCCCCTGGCGAAGCGCCGGAGTTTGCTCGTATCCAGCTTCCGTTCGAAAATTGCTGGGGTGACAATATCCCACATGCCGATCGTCACTCGGTGTCAATTACTGATTGAAAACTATCAGGATTGACATACCCGACTCATCTAGTCAGCTTTTATCCTGAAAGTCCCTGCCACCTTGCGCAGGCAGCCCGGATCACGCAGCCGATGGAGATCGTCCGTGATACATCCGACAGCCTTGCCGCGTGGCCATGCCAGAGACGGAGATGATGTTGCTCTTCTCGACGAGCATGGTCCGGAGTCACCGCTTTGCTGGCGGGAAATCGTTCAGCTCGCAGTGGACGGCGCCTGGCCTTGTGATCAACGTCTCGAAGACCTGCTCGACCGCGTGGAGCGCAGGCCATGATCATGGACAGAGCCATTCCTGATCCAGCCGCCGCAGATGCGTCGTCTCTTCCGGCCTACGATGCCCGAGCGCTGACCAAGGACGGCGATCAGGCCCGGATCGTTCTCGACGGACAGGTCTAAACGCTGCGCATCACGCGCGCGGGCAAGTTGATCCTGACAAAATGAGGATGCGGTTCGAGACCTCAGAAAAGCCGGACGCGACTTCCTGCCCGCCTCAACGCGGCGCGGCACCGGTGGGTTATCTGCAGGAACTTCCGGCAGTCGAACTCGCCGCAATTCTCTATCTGCGGGTCTGGTGCGCTGGCGGGGTGACGAAGGATCCGATCGCGCGCGATTTCCGCCTGCTGCTCGGCACCGATGATGGAGAGAGATCGCTGCCGATACGCACCTTATCGACGGACAATGGCAAGAAGTTCATGGACCGCCTCTTTGGCCTGCGCAAACGGGCGCAAAGCGGCAAACACGAATTCGACCAACTCTGCGCTGAGCTGGATATTGATCACCGCCTGACCCCGCCACGATCACCCCAAACCAACGGCAAGGTCGAGCGGTTCAATGGTCGGATCGAGGACGTTCTGCAAAGCCACCACTTCCGATCCGGCAAGGAATTGGAAACCACGCTGCACCGCTACGTCTGGCTCTACAACCAGCAACTCCCACAATCCGCAGTGGTCAACAAGACGCCCTTGCACGCCATGAAGGACTGGCACAAACTCAAGCCAGAGCTGTTCAAGAAACAGCCATACTACCGCCCGGGATGTGACAAGTAGGGTAGTGTCCCCGGAGGTGGTGGAGTTTCGGGTGGGGGCTGAGGTGGTCATCGGGGTCCGTGGCTAAGGTGGGGTTGTCCGACTTCAACCGAGCCCGAGAGGATCACCCGATGACCGACGACAGACTACCGCTGGCCGAGCTTTTGGCGAAGAGCGGCGATGCCGATTTCCTGCGCCTTGTCGCCGAGAGCGTGTTGCAGCTGATCATGGAGGCCGACGTGGATGGCGTGATCGGGGCTGGCCGCTTCGAGCGCAGTTCTGAGCGGCAGACCTGGCGCAACGGCTACCGCGACCGCACCCTGGAGACGCGGCTGGGACCGCTCATCCTGAAGATCCCGAAGCTGAGGACCGGCAGCTACTTCCCCGGTTTCCTGGAGCCGAGGAAGACCGTCGAGAAGGCGCTGGTGTCGGTGATCCAAGAGGCCTGGATCGCCGGCGTCTCGACCCGCAAGGTCGACGAGCTGGTGCAGGCCATGGGCATGAGCGGTATCTCCAAGTCGAGCGTCTCCAAGCTCTGCAAGGACATCGACGAACGCGTGAACGCCTTCCTCAAGCGCCCGCTGGATGGCGAGTGGCCGTATCTCTGGCTCGATGCGACCTACCTGAAGGTCAGAGAGGGAGGCCGTATCGTCTCGGTGGCCGCAATAATCGCGGTGGCGGTTACCACGGACGGCAAGCGCGAGATCGTGGGCCTGCACATCGGCCCCTCCGAGGCCGAGCCCTTCTGGACCACGTTCCTCCGCGACCTCGTGAAGCGAGGCCTGCGTGGGGTGAAGCTGGTGATCTCGGACGCGCACGAGGGGCTGAAGGCGGCGATCACCCGCGTTGTCGGCGCCACCTGGCAGCGATGCAGGGTCCACTTCATGAGGAACGCGCTGGCCCACGTGCCGAAGAGCCAAATGACCGTCGTGGCGGCCGCCATCCGCCAGGTCTTCCTCCAGCCAGATCATCCGCAGGCCGTCCAGTCCTGGCGCCACGTGGCCGACCAGCTCCGCGTTCGCTGGCCCAAGCTGGGAGCCTGCATGGATGCGGCCGAG
>Ga0307970_1001564_pt1 | contig 11985 bp, 8 predicted proteins | sample OrgLakmetagen712_FD_202093 | JGI IMG/M metagenome (GOLD analysis project Ga0307970, IMG submission 202093) | Saline water microbial communities from Organic Lake, Antarctica - #712 | ecosystem: Environmental > Aquatic > Non-marine Saline and Alkaline > Saline | place: Antarctica: Organic Lake... | reverse complement strand
GGTGCGTGCCAACCGGGCCAGCGGCTCGGGGATTGATGCCTTGATGCAGGAATATCAGTTGTCCAGCCAGGAAGGGGTGGTGCTGATGTGCCTGGCCGAAGCGTTGCTGCGAACGCCCGATGAGGCGACGGCGGATCGCCTGATTGAGGACAAGCTGGGCAGTGGTGATTGGCAAAGCCATCTGGGGCACAGTGAATCGCTGTTTGTTAATGCCTCAACCTGGGGCCTGATGTTGTCGGGCAAGGTCATCCACCCCGGCCTGCAAGCCGAGCAGGGAAACAGTATTTTCCGGCGCCTGCTGCAGCGCTGCAGTGAACCGGTGGTGCGTCAGGCAGTGCGCCATGCCATGCGCATCATGGCCCGGCAGTTTGTCATGGGCCGCACTATTGACGAGGCAGTGGCGCGCTCGCACACGACGCCAGCCAAAAACTACCTGCATTCGTATGACATGCTTGGCGAGGCAGCGCGCACCCACGCTGACAGTCTGCGCTATCTGCAGGCGTACACCGGCGCCATACATGCCATCGGCGCGGCCGCAGCGGGCCTTGGGCCGATAAAAGCGCCGGGTATCTCAATCAAGCTGTCAGCGTTGCATCCACGGTTTGAAGTGTCCCAGGCCAGGCGTGTCATGAAGGAGCTGACGCCGCGCGTGCTGGAACTTGCCAGACTGGCAAAACATTATGATATCGGTTTGACCGTGGACGCCGAGGAAGCCGACCGACTGGATCTGACACTGGCGGTTTTTGAGCAAATCGCCTTGCACGAATCGCTGGCCGGATGGCAGGGCCTGGGGCTGGCTGTGCAGGCCTATCAGAAGCGCGCTTACGATCAGATAGACTGGCTGCAAGACCTGGCCACCCGCGCCGGCCGCCGGCTGATGATCCGTCTGGTAAAGGGTGCGTACTGGGATACGGAGATCAAGCGCGCACAGGAGCACGGACTTGCCGGTTATCCGGTGTTTACCCGCAAACAGAATACCGATGTGTCGTATCTTGCCTGCGCACGTAAACTGCTTGCCTGTGGTGAGCAGCTGTATCCGCAGTTCGCCACCCACAATGCGTACACGGTTGCTGCGGTTCTGGAATACACTCAACATAACAGCAATTTTGAGTTTCAGCGCTTACACGGCATGGGCGGCCCTCTGTATGAGCAAATCGTGGGTGTCGATAACCCCGGGGCCAACAAATCAAGCGCCGATGAGTCCGGAACCGATAAGCCAGGTGTCAGGTGTCGTGTTTACGCACCGGTGGGTAGCCACGAGGATTTGCTGCCCTATCTGGTGCGTCGGTTGCTGGAAAATGGCGCCAACACCTCTTTTGTCAATCGTATCCTGGACGACAACACACCCATAACCGAGCTGGTGGCAGATCCTGTTGAGCAGGTGCTGTCGCTGTCACAGATTTCGCATCCAAAAATACCCTTGCCCGTGCAGTTGTTCGCGGATCGTCGTAATTCCCGGGGGCTGGATCTTTCCAGCTTTTCAGCGCTTGAACGACTCAGGTCGCAATGGCCGACAGCGGCGCTGGAAAAAGCGCCCGACGATTCAACCTCAGGTGACATTGACCGGGCGCTTACGGTGGCCACAAAGGCCTTTGCCGACTGGACGGCGACCGATGTCGGGTACCGGGCCAACTGTCTGGAGAATATGGCCGAGCTGCTGGAGGCACAGATGCCGCAGCTGATGGCGCTGTGCACCAAAGAGGGCGGTAAGACAGTCGCCGACGGGGTTGCCGAAGTGCGCGAAGCGGTCGACTTTTGCCGATACTATGCCGTGCGCGCGCGGCAGGATTTTTATGCCCGCAAGTTGCCGGGCCCGACCGGTGAAGACAACCACTGGCAATTGCGTGGCCGCGGCGTGTTTGTCTGCATCAGCCCGTGGAATTTCCCACTGGCCATATTCCTGGGTCAGGTTACGGCGGCGTTGGTCGCGGGCAATACGGTCATTGCCAAACCGGCCGAACAGACACCACAAGTGGCGCTTGCTGCCGTTGCGCTGCTGTATCAGGCAGGCATTCCGCGCGATGTGCTGCATCTGGTTGTCGGCGGTGCGGAGGCAGGCGCACGCCTGGTCGGCGACAAACGCGTCGCAGGCGTCGCTTTCACCGGATCAACGGCTGCGGCCCACGCCATCAACCAGACGCTGGCAGCCCGCAAGGGTGCCATAGCGACCCTGATCGCTGAAACCGGCGGGCTCAACGCCATGCTGGTAGACTCCTCAGCCCTGCTCGAGCAGGTTGTCGCGGACGTCGTGCAATCGGGATTTCAAAGCGCAGGCCAACGCTGCTCGGCGCTCAGAATATTATTGGTACAGGAAGACATTGCTGACGACCTGATCACGCTGCTGGTCGGTGCCATGGATGAGTTAAGCATTGGTGACCCGTCCGACTTGTCGACGGATGTGGGCCCGGTGATTGATGCCGATGCGCTCGCCATGTTGACGACACATATTGAGTACCTCGACAGCAATGCCATCTTGCGCAAACGCAGCGAGTTGCCGCCGAATCTGTCAGCGGGGTGTTTCTTTGCGCCGCAACTTTACGAAATCACCCACATCAGCCAGCTGAGCGAAGAAGTGTTCGGGCCGGTGGTGCACCTGCTGCGTTATCGCGCAGGTGAGATTGACAGTCTGATTGATGCCATCAACGACACCGGTTATGGTTTGACCTTTGGCATACACAGCCGCATCGATGGCCGCGCCAGGTCTATCGCATCCCGCATAAGGACGGGCAATGTCTATATCAATCGCAACATGATTGGCGCCGTTGTCGGGGTGCAGCCATTTGGCGGCAACGGCCTGTCAGGCACAGGGCCCAAAGCCGGCGGCCCGCTTTATCTGACGCGATTTGCCACGGAACAATCGGTCAGTATAAACACAACGGCTGCTGGCGGTAACGCCTCGCTGATGTCTATGGCGACGACCATGGTGACGACGACCACGTCTACGGATGCGTGAGCAAGACTGATGCCGGCACCAGCACAACGTTGTGTTCGGGCAATTTAACCAGAGCCTGTTCCAGGTAATCCAGGGTGGCCGGATAAGGATGCCCGATGGCGACCGCGAAGCCCTGCTGCTGCGCTATATCAACGGCGCGCTGGAACTGACGGTCGATGGCTTCCGGGGTGGCTTCATTATCAAGGAAGACATGGCGCTTCAGGGCAGGTACCTGAGATTCGATGGCAATTTTTGCCGCCACACTGTTGCCGGTGGTCATACTGTCGACAAAAAACAGGCCTTGTGCTTTCAGCTCGCGCATGACCCATTGCATGGGCTGTTCTGCCGCGGTCAATTCGCTGCCGGTGTGGTTGTTGACGCCGGCGATATGCGGGATGTCGGCTATCGCGGCACGCAGCGTGTGGATGAATTCGTCCTCCGTCAATGCAAGTGTCAGGCCGCCCTCGCCCAGTGCCATGCCAGCAAGGTTGCTCATCGGGGCATGCAGCATCACTTCTTTGCCGGCTTCATGCGCCAGGTTCGCCAGCATTTTGCCGTGCGGCGTAAACGGTAGCACCGCATAGGTAACGGCGCCGGGCAGATTGACCGCACGTTCGCCGGCGGCGGCGTTGTTGCCAATGTCGTCCAGTATGATGACCAGCCGGTTGCTGGTCAGGATGGCGCCATTGACCGTGTCTTCAGCCACGTTGATGGCAACGGAGCAGGTGACGGCAGATTGAGTGACATCAGGCTCGCTCGCAACAGACTGCGACAGCGTTTTTTCGGGCGCGTCAGCGGTTTTTGAAGAGTCAGCGGTTTTTGAAGAGCCAGCGGTTTTTGGAACGCCAGCAGTTTCGGAAAAGTCAGCGGTTTCTGAAACGTCAGCAGAGTCGGCAAAGCCCGCGCTGCCTGTAACGTCAGCGGACCCGGACGGTTCACCGTCAGCCAGCGTGACCGTCAGCGCCAGACCGACAAGCAGCGCAGCCGCCAGTGCGAGATGCGTATTGCCGGGTTGGGCGGCGAAGCGCCGCCAGGCTTTTTCCAGAGTGTCCAGATGCGTCTTCATTCGCCGTCTTGACGCCGCTGTCGTCCGCTTTCCATGATGAACCAGCCCTTGAGCAGGGTCAGTGCTTCGTTTAACTGATAATCGCTGACCACAATCTGCTCCGAGCTGGTGATCGGCTGAGGCGCGTCGTTGTTGCTGTCGGCTTCATTGGCGCTGGGCAGATGGCCCTCCAGGTCGCGTTCTGAGTAGACACCACGTCGCGGCATGCGGCGTGTCACCAGCGCTTCATCAACAACAATGTCGGGCTCGATGCCCTGTGCCTGAATGGAGCGTCCTGATGGCGTGAAGTACAGCGATGTGGTCAGTTTCAGCGCGCGTTCATTGTTGAGCGGCAGCACTGATTGCACCGAGCCTTTGCCAAAACTGCGTGTGCCCATGATGACGCCGCGCCCCTGATCCTGCAGCGCGCCAGCAACAATTTCTGCCGCCGATGCCGACCCGGTATTGACCAGGACCACCATGGGTACACCGTCGCTGGGGTCTTCGATCGTGGCGTAGTAGTCGCCATCGGTGTCACCAAAGCGGCCTTCGGTATAAACGATCTGTCCGCTGGAGATAAAGGCATCCACGACCTGCACGGAGGCCTGCAGAACGCCGCCCGGGTTGTTGCGCAGATCCAGTACCAGGCCCTTGAGTGTGCCATTTGACGCCTTCAACTCTTCCAGGGCGGCAACAACCTCGCGTCCGGTGCTGGTGCGAAACTGCGCGATACGGATGTAAGCATAACCGGGTTCCAGCATGCGGTGGCGCACACTGGTGGCGGAGATCACTTCGCGGGTCAGGGTAATGTCGATGGGTTCCGATTCAGTGTTGCGCATCAGGGTAATGTCGACCTCGCTGCCAGGCTCACCACGCAGCAGTTCCACGGCGTCGTTGATCAGCATCTCACGCACCGGCCTGCCATTGATTTCCACGATAAGATCGCCGGGCATGACCCCGGCTCTGGCGGCGGGGGTATCATCCACCGGTGTGATGACCTTGATATATCCGTCTTCCTCGCCGACTTCAATGCCCAGGCCACCGAACTCGCCTTCAGTACTGTCCTGCAGGTTGTCGTAATCATCCGCGCTCAGATAGGCGGAGTGCGGATCCAGTCCGGCAAGCATGCCACGGATGGCATAGTCGATCAGGGTCTTGTCGTCAATATCCGACACATAGGCGCTGCGGATGGCCTCAAGCGCTTCGGCAAACAGCCTGACCTCCTCAATGGGCAACGGCCGCGTTGATCTGCCTTCGCCCAGTGTGACGGCATTGACACTGTCCGGGACGGGACTGACTTCATCCAGATTGATGACGTCCAGGTCGGCGGGTGTGGTCGGCTGCGACATGGCGTCTCCGGCGTAGCCCAGCGCTGCCACGAACGCACTGAATAAAAACGCGTGGCGGCAGGACCCGCGCACAGCGCGAAGGCAGCGCTGGATGTTGACGCCAGCGCTGCTGCCGATAGTTCTGCCGCCAATAGCGCTGAGGCCACTGAGGGTGCCTGAAGGTTTTACTGCTTGTGTCGACGACATGTGTGCTCCTGCGATCCGGTGTATATGTTAAGACCGTCCTGGTCGGCATTCTATGCGCTTGGCCTGGCGCTGGGTAGCGATTGCTGGCGGTTCGTCATTGTGTTACCGGTTCGGCGGCGCCAGCCAGTCCTGCGGATTCAGTGTTCTGCTGTTCTGCCTGATCTCGAAATACAGGCCCGGGCTGCCGTTGCCGGCATCGCTTCCCGACACCGCCAGGGCCTCACTGCGGTTGACCCAGTCGCCGGTGGTCTTGGTGAAACTCTGCACATGCGCGTACAGGCTGATGTAGCTGTTACCATGATCAACAACGATCAGGTTACCTGAGCCGCGCAACCAGTCGGCGAAGACCACGCGCCCATTGTGCACAGCCCTGATGGGGCTGCCGGTATCCGCGCCAATGATAATGCCCTGCCGTTGCAGGCGCCCGCCGTAGTCATCGCCAAAGCGGGCCAGCAAGGCGCCGTTGACGGGCCAGGGCAACTGCCCGCTTGTCTCGGCAAAGGGCGTGGCGTCTTCTGGTGACGGGATATCTACAATAATACGGTTTATCTCGTCGATCAGTTCCTGTAAGTGCGCACGATCGGCCAGCAATTGTTCCAGCTCGTTGCGGCGCGAGGCCATGTCGGCGTCAAGGCGTGCGATAAGATCGCTGCGCGCCTGCTGGCTGCGCTCCAGCTGTTGGCGCTGTGTTGCCAGCGCTGTGTTGCTCTGTGCCAATGTGCTCTGCGCCCGGGTGATCTCGTCACCGGTTTGTGCCAGCTGCGTCAGGGTTTGCTGGAAGCGGCGTATCTGGCGCAGGCGCTCTTCGTTGAAGGCGCTAAAATAGACCAGCATGCGCTGGGCGGTGGATGCATCCTGCTGAGTTAACAACAACTGCAACTGGCTGTTGTTGCCGCCGATGTAACTGGCACGCAGGGCGCGGGCCACAACGTCACGCTGGGCCGCACTGTCAGCCAGCAATGTGCCCTGTTGTTGAGTAAGTGTGCTTAGCTCGGCGCCCAATAGACCGATGTTGTGCTGATTATCGGCAATCTGGCTGTTGATGGTGTCAATGCGCTGATTCAGTTCAGCAAGCGCCACCTCTTCGCCCGAAAGCTGGCTGCGCGCCTGCTGCAACCAGTTTTCGATTTGCCCGATGCTGTCATTGATGGCGGCAAGTTGGCTTTCGGTGGTTTCCTGCTGCGCCGATGCGGGGAACATGACGGCGCATAATGCCATCAGCAAGGCCAGCAGCAATGCCAGCAGCAATACGCTGCGCAAACCAGCTCTTGCGCCGCTGGCCCGGCGCGCAGTGGGTGCCTTCATGGCGCCATCAGTATGTGGCCGGTCATCTCCGCCGGCACTTCCATGTCCATGAGTTTAAGCAGGGTGGGAGCGATATCGGACAGGGCGCCATCCCGGGTAAAGCGCCAGTTGCGCTCTCCCACGTACACCAGCGGCACCGGGCCGCTGGTGTGCGAGGTCAGCGCCTGACCGGAGGTCGCGTCCATCATCTGTTCGACATTACCGTGATCGGCCGTAATCAGGCATTGGCCACCGGTGTCGCGGATTGCCTGCAGCAAACGCCCCAGGCAGATATCCAGCGTCTCCACAGCCTTCACGGCGGCATCGAAATCGCCGGTGTGGCCGACCATGTCGCCGTTGGCGTAGTTGCAGATAATGGCATCGTACTGGCCCGAGCGGATGGCTGCGTCAAGCTTGTCGGTGACTTCCGGCGCACTCATTTCCGGTTTCAGATCATAGGTGGCAACATCGGGCGACGGCACCAGAATGCGGTCTTCACCTTCATAGGGCTGCTCGCGGCCGCCGCTGAAAAAGAAGGTGACATGCGCGTATTTTTCAGTTTCGGCAATACGCAGCTGAGTGCGACCCTGGCTGGCCAGGTATTCACCCAGGGTGTTGTTCAGGGTTTGTGGCGGGTAGGCGCAGCTGGCGACCTGCCTGAGATCGGAGGAATACTCCGTCAGCGTGACGAACTCGGCGAGTCTGGGTGTTGATTTGCGCTTGAAGCCATCAAAATCCGGGTCGACAAAGGCATTTGTCAGCTGGCGGGCACGGTCGGCCCTGAAGTTCATGAACACGACGCTGTCGCCGTCAGCGATGGGCGCGGCTTCGCCAATGCGGGTGGCTTTGACAAACTCGTCGTTTTCATCACGTGCATAGGCATCGTTCAAGGCTTCATCTACCGAATCCGCCTGGAAGGCGGCCTCACCCAGGGTGACCAGGTCGTAAGCGCTCTGCATGCGATCCCAACGCTGGTCCCGGTCCATGGCGAAATAACGCCCGATCACCGATACAATGCGGCCCATCCCGGTGTCACTCAGCGCCTTCGCGACTTTTTGCAGGGAGGCCATGGCGCTGCGCGGAGGCATATCACGACCATCCAGAAAAGCATGCACATAAACCTGTTTCACGCCTTCGTTTCTGGCAAGCTCGATCATCGCCAGAATGTGGTCCTCGTGGCTATGAATGCCGCCCGGTGACAGCAGGCCCATGATGTGCAGTGTGTTGGTTTTTTGGTCGTTGCTGGCGGCTTTGCTGTGGCCGGCGGCGGTGCGCGCTGCCTTGACGAGCACGTCATTGGTGAAGAAATCGCCGGTCTCAATGGCCTTGTCGATCATGGTCAGGCTCTGGTAAACCACCCGCCCGGCCCCCAGGTTCATGTGGCCAACTTCCGAATTACCCATCTGCCCGCTGGGCAGCCCGACACCCTTGCCCGAGGTGGTAATCAGGGTGTGTGGGCACTGCTGCCAAAGCTTGTCCCAGACCGGTGTGCTGGCCGCCGCAATAGCGTTGGAGTCGGTTTCTTCGCGGTAGCCCCAGCCATCAAGGATGAGGAGCAGGGCGGTGCGACGAGGTGTGGTGGCAGTCATGAATAAGAACTTCCCGTGGTATGGGTGGTATGGCCTGGCGCTGGAAAAGCCCGTATTATCGCGGAAACCATGGCAAAGTACCAATGCCGGGCACAGCCGTGTATACTTCGCAGCCTTGTAATGCTGCACTTTGTAGCGCATTAACAATATTTCAGGATATTTCAGGGCCTTAGACGTAATGCAGCAGTATTTAGAATTTCTCGGTAACAACCTGGTGCTCGTGGGTATCTGGATCGCTCTGGCAGCCGCGCTGATTTTTCATCGCAACAAGAGCGGGGCGCAGGCCGTGGGTCCCCAGCAAGCGGTGATGATGATCAACCGAAATGATGGTGTGGTGCTCGATATCCGTGATAAAAAGGAGTTCGACGCCGGACACATTGTTGACTCGATTCACATCCCGCACAATAAGCTTGCTGCCCAGGTGGCGGAGCTGGACAAGCTGAAAGCCCGGCCCATCATTGTTGTGTGCAAGATGGGCCAGCATTCGGGAGATGCCTGTAAAATACTGCGCAGCGCCGGATTTGAGCAGGTGGTGCGCTTGCGGGGCGGCATGGCCGAGTGGCGGGCACAGAATCTGCCTTTGATCCAGAAAGGAGACAAGTCCAAGGCCGAGAAAGCCAAGGCTTTGGATAAAAAACCAGGGGATAAAAAACCAGGGGATAAAAAAACAGGGGATAAAAAGTCAGCCAAGGACAAACCCCCCAGGCCCCGCAAAAAGAGCAAGGCTGTTGAACAGGTTGCGCCCGAGGCGGTTCCGGTTGCAGATGCCAATAGCACGGATGAGACTGAGGCTGTTCAGCCCGAGCCAGTTCAGCCCGAGCCAGTTCAGCCCGAGCCAGTTCAGCCCGAGCCAGTTCAGCCCGAGCCAGTTCAGCCCGAGCCCGCGCGGCTTGAGCAGGATGAGGCTGAAGCACCTGCTGAGCAGGAAGAAGTCAAACAGGGCGACCAGAAGCACCGGGCGGCCAGCAACACACGGCGCCCGGAAGCACAGGGCGACGAGTAACACGGGGCGACCAGAAACGCCGGGCGCCCGATAGCAGCAACACGTTAGTTCTTCATATTATTCATAAACGACAAAAAGCAAGAGAGACTGTTTTATCATGGCAGAGAACGAAAACAACCAGAATGGTAATGCGGCCGCCGCTCAAGGCGACCAGCCACAGGGTCCGATGTTTGCACTGCAGCGCATCTATCTGAAGGACACCTCTTTCGAATCCCCCAAGAGCCCGGATGTATTCAAGGGCCAGTGGGCTCCCAAAATCACCTTCAATCTGAATACCAGCAACGAAAAGCTGGCCGACGGCGTCTACAACGTTGTGCTGCGCCTGACCATCGAAGCCAAGCAGGAAGACGAAATTGCTTTCCTGGTTGAAGTTCAGCAGGCCGGTATCTTCACGCTGGAGCGTTTTAACGAAGGCGATCTGGAGCGTGCCCTGGCCACGGTGTGCCCGAACATCCTGTTCCCGTATGCGCGCGAAACCATTGATGCACTGGTTGTGCGTGGCAGCTTCCCGCCCGTCATGCTGGCGCCGGTGAATTTTGATGCGGTTTATGCGCAGTCCAAAGCACAGAAAGAGCAGCAGGACGGCCAGGCCGCCCCGCAAGCGTAAGGCGGCCTCAAAACCGTTGTACAAGAGCCACCATGTCTTACGTCAGGCCGCGAAAACCGGTCTGGCGCAGCGCCTCATACAGGCCAATGGCCACTGAATTGGACAAATTCAGGCTGCGGCTGTTGGTCTGCATGGGAATACGCAAACGCTGCTCCTCAGGCAGGCTGTTGCGAATCTCCGCGGGCAGGCCCCGCGTCTCCGGTCCGAATAACAAACCATCATCGTCCCGATAACACGCTTCAGTGTAGTCACGGCTGGCTTTGGTCGTGAATGCCAGCAAGCGCCGAACGGCAGATTCTTCCAGAAACTGATCCCAGCCTGGCCATCGTTTGACCTGACTCAGCTCGTGGTAGTCCAGGCCGGCGCGGCGCACTTTCTTTTCGTCCAGATCAAAGCCCAGTGGCTCGATCAGGTGCAGGCAAGCGCCGGTATTGGCTGCCAACCGAATGATATTGCCGGTATTGGGCGGGATCTCTGGCTGAAATAAAACGATGTGAATCAAGGCGTGTGTCGATCTATTGTGTCTATTTGACCCCAAATATACCCCTGAAGCTGGCCTTTTACTATAGAATTTGGCTACTTAAGCTTTATAATTCAATCTCTTTTATCGCTTTGCAGGGTCTGCCGAAACAAACTTTGCAAAAGGAGTACGTCCGTTTGCTGGCATGGTTTGGTAAAAAACAGCGCGCCGAGGGTCTGGTCGGTTTGTCGATCAATGATCAGCGTATCGCGCTTGCTCACATCACCCGCAAGCGCGACGACGTGTTTCTGGAAAACTGTATACGTCGCGAGGTTAACGATACAGCGACACGCCGCCAGCAATTGTCGGAGGTCGTGGCTGAGGCTGGCTTGACGGGCGCGGACTGCAGCTGTGTGCTCGGATCGCGAGACTACAATATCTATCTGGTGGAGGCGCCGCAGGTCGAGCCAGACGAAGTCAGTGCTGCCGTGCGCTGGAAAATCAAAGACTTGCTGGACATGCCAGTAGACGACGCTGTCGTTGATGTATTTTCGGTGCCTGATGAAGCCTTCCAGGGGCGCAAAAAAATGGTCTACGCCGTCGCAGCGGCAAGGTCAGCAGTCGAGCAGCTGATAGAGATGGTTGATCGCGCCGGTCTGTCACTGGCGACTATCGATATCCCGGAGCTGGTGATGCGCAATATCAGTTCCCAGTTTGTCGATGACCGCAACGGCCTGGCCTTTATCTCGCTCAAGGAAAGCGGCAGTACGATGAATATCAGCCGCGGTGGCCAGCTTTACCTGACGCGCAGAATTAACACCAAAGTCGGGCCAGATGCCTTGCTGGAGGACGACTGGGAAATGATCAGAGACCGCCTGGTGCTGGAGATTCAGCGGTCGCTGGACTATTTCGAAAGTCAGATGGGGCAGAATCCTGTGAACCAGGTCATGATCGCGCCCAGAAAAAAAGACACAGAATCCATGATGAACAGCCTGGGCGAAGCATTGGCGACACCGATTGGCGTGCTGGACTACACCTATGAACTGGCATCACCGGAGACAATTACAGCTGAAACCAAGGGTTCCTGCATGATGGCAATAGGCGCAGCACTGCGCGTTGACGCTGCAGGGGAGGAGCGCTGATGTCAGCGTCGATGCAGCAAGTCAATCTGTACCTGCCGGAGCTGCGCCCGCGCCGCGAGTGGCTGACCGCGTCGCGCTTGCTGCTGGCGCTGGCTGGGCTTGCACTGGTGATGCTGCTGACAGGCGCCCTGAATTCCTGGCAGCGCAGTAACCTTCAGGATCAGGTGGCATCAGTACAGACAGCGCTGCAGGCGCAGACCGAGCTCACCGAACAACTGGAGCGAGATGTCGCAAGTCGTGCCACCGACCAGCAATTGCTGCGTGAAATGAATACCCGTGAGGAACGGTTGAGCCAGTCCCGGGAATTGTTCGACTTTATGAGTACAACAGAGCTGGGCAACCTGCGGGGGTATTCCGAGCATATGAAAGATCTGTCGCGAGCGTCATT
>Ga0307970_1001551_pt1 | contig 12032 bp, 7 predicted proteins | sample OrgLakmetagen712_FD_202093 | JGI IMG/M metagenome (GOLD analysis project Ga0307970, IMG submission 202093) | Saline water microbial communities from Organic Lake, Antarctica - #712 | ecosystem: Environmental > Aquatic > Non-marine Saline and Alkaline > Saline | place: Antarctica: Organic Lake... | reverse complement strand
CCAAGCGATTGGTGATAGAGAAATCCTTTTTGAAAGCTTTCAACGAAAAACTCTGCGCATCCAAAAAATCTATGATGAATCCTACCGAGCCATCAGGGCCATCGTCTGCCTGGCCTGCGGGTGAACGTCTATTTAGACTCAAAGCACTTCTTCTCATTTGAGTTGCATCCGTCCTTGAGGACCCGGCAAGTTCCTTAAAACATCGGCCACTGTAGTTGCCAGCATTTCAAATTGACATGAGCACAATAGGTCCAGGCGTAGAAGCAACAATTCTCGCCCCGAGCGCACTGAAGCAACTGAAAATGTTTCATTGGGTCACTGCTCTTCCAAGCGCACAGGTATAGTATTGAATGATGGATTCTAACATGTACTTGCAAAGAAATGCAGGACGAGATAACACAAATACTCTCAGCTCACTGCAAGCTTACGGATTCAGCTCAACGTGCCAGGTTAGGTCGCCGATTGCCTGATGAAAGGAGCAAAGCTCTGCACCTAGTACATTTCTGTAGGTCAAGTTTGAGTATGCAATGTATGCGTACGGATGCAAACAATGAGCAGAATCGGGAAGGGCATAAGGCAATTTCAAAGGTTTCTAGAGTGCATTTATGCAGCCTAAGTCTGAATTTCTACTACCGACTTCCTTCTGGTTTCACCTGAAAGCTGCGCCATTAGTACACGCACATGCAAAATCTCGTACATCAAATTAGTAGACTCTTGGCATATGACCTGCAAGCAAAATTCCTTGTCTCAGCGGAATATTCCTCTAAGCAGTTCAAAACCACACAATTCGAAGAAGCCCTGCATTCGAATCACCTCGATGAGTACTGTGTCGACGAGACATACCATAACATCTCTAAGCTCGTGGCTGCCCACATTATCAACGCCGCATTTCGTTCTTCGAAATACTAAGTAAATGCACTACCAAGGCTTCGCTTCAACCGTCTGGTATTCTTGCGTCCAATTTTACATTTTAGTAGTGCTCAGAAGATTGCTTATACCTCAGACCTGCACAGACATTGCCACAAGCAGCCTTCACAATTCTATAACCATATCGGACACTCCACTCATCAAAGCTTTGTCGCCTGCTGCCCATAACGATTGCGCTTTGCCTGATACTGAGGTTTTTGCAATGGTGCTGCTTAAACTGTTAGAGCTGATGTTGGACCTGCTGTGCTGCTGCGCGAGTGCACTGAACGCTTCAGCCGTGGTGCTGGTGCTGCCTTCACTGCACTCGCTGCTGATTTTGCTACGGATAAAGCTGCTGCTGCCGCTATCACAGGCCGAATAAGCAACTGGTGCTGGTGCTGGTGCTGGTGCTGGTGCTACTGCTGCTACTGCTGCTACTGCTGCACTGCTGCTCTACTACTGTTCTGCAGACCATTCAGTACACACACTGCAGAGCCTCAACAGAGCTTGTTGACCAATGAAAACGCGGAAAAATAGATAAGTAGACCGCGAGACGGTCCCCTGTCCCCTGCCAAACTCCGACGAGCTTCCCAATTGATTCTATTCTATTTCTTATATTCTAGCTAGTTACAGAAGTTGTTGCATTTTCGTCATCACAAACAAGCTAACATGCTACAAGCACCACTCCTTATCATTCGTAAACGCAAATACTACCGAAGGATTCTTTGAACGTAGGTTTACGTTTACGAATGATAAGGAGTGAACAAGCACATGTAAGTTTAGGTGCCCGTGCGATGCACGGTTTAGAGGCAATGAGTTTGCTGTTTGCTTGGGTGCAACAGCAACAGGTGCGTGTTCTTAGCGCCTTGGTGCGTGACCTGGAGGTGCCCGTGGATGAATGCCTCGTGTAGTGCCCGTAGTGCGTGTCCCTTCTTGTGCCCGTCGACCACCACGAACCACAAACCACAAACCACAAAATTCCATTTATTATAGAGGATCCTTACTTGGTCGTTGCTATTGCTATTGCTCGTGCTTGGTGCTTCGTTAATCGTGCGTTTATCGTTCTTGCGTTCTTGTCCTGCTGGCTGCTGGTGCTGTGCTCTTTCTATGCTACGAGCTATATCTCGTATTGATTAGAGGAAATAATCGAAGGTGTGGCTTAGCACTACAGCAGCGCATACCTTTCGGAAGTCCAAGTGGCCGTCTCTTCAAATTTTAGGTGCAAGGCCGGATCCCAGAATTTCTAATTCTGAAAAAGACCATGCGCATTGCTTCAATCTAATCCTAATCGGCTTAATACTCCCATTGCTGTGCTGTATGCTTCTGCTTCCGATTTGTGAATGTCGACAACTGAAGTCTCTGACACAGCGCGCAGCGGCGATAGCTGACAAGGGCGACAACGCAGCATCAGCGAATCAGAGCTGAATCAGAGACAACGAGAAATCATTGCATTATTATGGTATTTCTGATGGGGACTCAGCGTTGACACTGCCGCTGCAGTACGCCCCTAACTCGACTTCTTGAAGCCTGAGGCAAAGAGGAAAGCTTCTTTCGACTCACTGCGCGAGGCAATAGGCTTAATCCACTTCACTTTAGAAAACCCTGCGTCGCGAACATCCCTTTCGAGAATTTTGTCCTCTTGCCCGCGTAAAACCTTGAAGCAAAGGTACGTAGTTAAGAAGGCAGAGAAAGCACAGCTGCACATACAGGTGCACGGCAAAGTGTGCCAGGAGGCAACATAATTTTAAAGACAAAGTTAGAGTGTTCGCTAGCTACTAAATCTTGACTTGTGCTGCATCAAAAGTTGACACGGTTGCCTTTGTGAAGATACCTTGCAGAGGAACGCGCCGTCGTCTTCGAGAGCATTCGATGCAACATTTAGCGCCATGTTGCAAAGCTCGAGGGACCGTAAGTGATCAGTAGCTTTATCCCCTGGCGTGTGTAAGAAACGGATAAAAATAAGCAAAAACAGAGCAGGAAGGTCAGAACTACGTATGAATGAGTGGGTGACTACTACTTACAACAAATAAAAGGAGCTTACAGCTTCAAAGAGTATCAAGAGCACATGCAAGCGTGTACAAGAAGTCAAGAAGTACTGAGTTGTGAAACTAAAGATGCACATGCCTACGATTTATTAAAAGTGCTGCAATGAGTAAGATATGACTGGATAAACTTGGAGTGTATTTTTTCAGGCACTCTTTTCTCTAGGATGATGACGAGAGATTGGATTATGACGAGAGAAGCAAATTACCCATGGTGTTGGGTGCCATGTCGCTTAGCACTACGCTGATGGGGAGGCCTTGCGTAGCATCAGCAAGTTGGTCAAGCGTGGCTTGTCGGCGAATGTCGCCTTCCAAGAGCACGCAATTAGGCAATGTTACCGTCGGCAGTAAGTCCACTCCTACAACCCATCTGGGCACAAATATGTAGTTTGAAGTGGCATTCGGTTGGCTCCGTGCACCAAGATTTATAAAAGCTAAGGTAATTTTGATCTAGACCTTCAACAAAAATTGATAGATATAATTCCACGCACCCGCCACCTAGCTGCTGCTTGCTGCCTGATCCAGAGCTCTTCGTTCGAAGTGCCTCGCGGTGCAAGAATTGAGCAGCGTATTCCGCCCAACCGCCCGGTGAGCAACCCAAGTCCAAAATAACACGCTGATAAGGCCGTGGCGAAAGAACGGCGTGCTTTGCGTCCATTTGCTCCAGCTTGTAGTACGCCCGCGAGCGGTGATCACCCTTGTTCCACGCATCATTGCGCTGCCGCTGCAGCCATGATTTTGAGCTGCCAGTTGTTGCCCACCGCACCGCGCTTGTGGCCATAACACAAAGTGGCGAGGATAATGACGGCGCAGGCAACTTTCTTAAATACGTCGGCGAAGCACGATTCATTGTAGGGTTCTTTTCTAGCTCTAAAATTGAATATAGCTAGCTAGAATTGAATCGATTCACTTTTACTTAGAAGTACTACAACTTGATGCTTTCCCTCTACGCGGACTGATCGAGTTGGCTTTCTACTCTTCGCTCTAACGATAGAATCAAGAATTGTTTTTCATGGGAAGTATGTCACCCTGGCTAGCGGTCCTTCGGCCGTCAACATTCATCGGCGCGACGATCTTCCCATCTAGCTAGCTACTGTAGCTACAGTAGCTTGCTTAATGCTCCTGTATCCTGCAGTTCCTGCACATCCTGTACCCTGTACTGTACTGTATGTACAGCCAGTTGCGGGTGATAAGAGAGCAGGAAAACCGCCGACCCCCTCGTTTCTTACGCAATTTCTTAGATTCCCGCGTGAGCCCCCCTAAGTTTCTTAAGTGACTAGCAGACAGGCAAGGCAGAAACGCCCTCGTTTCTTAGAAGTCAGAGCCAGCACCCCTTAGTTTCTTTTAAAATTCACTAAATTTTACCCCTCAAATTCTTCACGTGAGTGTTTCTTTTTACCCGCAACTGGCTGTAGTCGTAGTCGTACAGTCATCTGGTACAATACTGTACCTGTACAGATCTGTGTAAGTACTACAGGGGCCAGTTTAAACTAACCAGGGGCTAGCTAGGGGCTTGGGCTGTATCTCGAGCGTATCCGAGCGGATTTGCCTAAAACTTCGCATGGGCCTCAAGTAGAATCTCTCTAGCTCGCGTTTGCACGACTTGAACAAGCCATTCCTTCATCGGGCGCAAAAATGTTTCAGCAAAAACATTTTGAGACAGGCCCTGAGGGGCCGGAATTAGAAGGCTAACATTTTTGGACGCATGTGCGTTTTTGTTGCCGATACGTGAATGGCCACCATAAGAGCCAAATGGCACACCTAGAAAGCCCATAAGGTCAGGTTAGTCGACTAACTGGATATTTGGAACACACGTAAAGAAGGCCCCGAGCAAAAAGGCGAGCGTTTTGTCTAAAGTTACATTTTCAGTATCAAAATTATTCCCGGGCATGTGCGCCTGATTAGCTTCTCAGATATAGTTCGCGCTGCTTTGCTTTTAGCCTTCTAATTCTGCCCTCCTGTCTCAAAATTGTACCGAGATTGGACCGATTTCAAATGCATTAGGGATTTCCACTCTTCTAAGGTACAATTGAGGCTGAGCTCTCTGGAATTTCGCATGTGGTTTAAGCGATGTCAAATCTGAGTTGTATTTGCACAAAAGGCACATCAACTAGGTCCTTATTTTTATTCATGGCCGGGCGGTGACAATTTTTGGTGAAAATCAACCACCCATGGTTAGTTTGGTATGTATCTGTTAGACTAGATTAGATTAGATTAGATTATACTCACCAATTGCAAAGAAACAACAACAAATAAAATGAAGCTGCGTTTTGATGAATCCTCCAGAACAAGTCTGACTGGGCTGAGTGTCCTTTTGCGTAATGCAATGTTCATCTTTACTCTCATGGACCCTGTAGAATCAATTCTCGGAAGGAGGCATAGGTTTCGAGTACGTCCGCGATCTCCACTCCAGCCTATCGTCTGATATGGCACGCCATTCCTTGAAGTTGGCCGGTAGCCCTTTGCACTTTAGGGCCTTCTTTAATGTCCGACCCTATGTCATCTCAGGGCAGCATCCCTTCGCCCTTGAGTGTGCTACCCAACCAGTAAGCAACAACTGCCGTGGCGCCCGAGTCATAGGCATCCGAGCAACGTGGCCAGCCCACCATCCCAACGAAGTATCCAATTGTGATAGTAGCAATCAAGGTCCATGACATTTAGCCTTTAAATAAGAGTGGCTAAACTAATGTGATGATGAAAGGCATGCTGAAGGCTGACGCGGTACATGCTACGGACGCAACGCTTATGGGAGCTTCGTAGTCGGTTGAATTAGTCTTCTCGCAAGCACCAAACCTCTAACCAATAAAGCAAAGTAGACAGAAGAAGAGCTTCGTAATTTCTCCTTTGAGGTGATTACTGTAGTACAGATACTCTCGGGTAATAAGTAGGGCCAAATATGCTCATAATCCTCTGGCTTTTGTTCGTGGGCGTCTATGATAAGGGGACGATTTGAGGGCCCTCGCGTTCTAAGCAAGTGACACCGAATTAAAAGCTCTAAGCAAGTGACACCGAATTAAACGCTCATTCTCTTAACGTTACTACCACTTGTAGTAGTAATCACCACCTGCCTTGGTTTACCGTACCCTAGTCCAGAGGGAGCAGGTCCCGTTTGGAGTTTGAAGTTCGGAAAGGGTAACCAACACCAGTACATTACAGTAAGGGCCGGATGAAAGGGCCTCTCGGGATCTGTGTGAGATGAGATGCGAGATGATCACTGAAGGCCTAGCGACAAATGAATTTAATTGCATTATATATTACAGTAATGTTTTACTCTGTCGATAAGCCCTCGTATGAAATTATCGAGGCGCACTATGAGCTCAAACTTAAAGCTCAAAACACGGGAAGCGCACTGCTTCCCCTGGCCTCTTGATATAGTTCAATTGTGATGTAGGCCTAATTTTGTATGCTCCCTTGATAACCATAGCAGTTGGCGGTTATGCCATTGCTACGACCCAATACGATTAAAAATTTAAAGCCCGTCCAAATTCAATTTTAAATTATTTTTCTCTTCGCTGCGCTTATGACATCTATTCGAACAACGGCGCTCAAGGCAAAACCATGCCCTCAGAATCTTCGCTCTCGACAAATATCTCTTCCTCAGCACTTAGCGCACTTCTTTCGTGAACTTTTTCATAACAAAGAAGACACCAATGAAATAGACTCCAGCCATGATAAAAAGAGTGACAAGATTAAATCTGACTCCACCAGTAAAACCGAAACAACCTGAGATCTCTTCTCCTGAAAAGGGCCCGGCCCTAGCTTCGCTGTGTGATATTGTAGTGGTAATATATAGGTCTTTCAAGCCTGACATTTCGTTAACAACCAGCGATTCAAATGCATAACTACCAGGTGACCATCGCAGAATGTACCAAAGGAGCCAAGGCATGTCTCGCTTACTAAATAGAAACCCACAAAAGAGGATAGAAGTCAGCATTGTCAGAGATCCTGCTGCATTGGCTGATGCGTTGGACCTAGCCAGAGTTCCTACGAGCATACAAATGCTCGAAAAGGTCAGGTTACTCGCTAACAGCACAGCAAAAAAAATCCACCGATGGCCCGAACTGACATCGTTAAGCCCAATCATAGGGTAAGCGATGAGCGTGAATGCAAGTGGTGGGAGCATACGGTAAGGAAGCACGTCGAAGAGAAAAGTAGCTGATAGATAAGAGCTTGTGCAATAGATTCCGCTTCCGCGCTCCACCACAAAGAGACGTTGGTCTTCACGCCAAATAGAAAGAGATGTTAGCGCAAGTAAACTCAAGTATAGGACGAGAAAAAACATTATCCCAAATCTATTTTGCACACCGGCAGTCTCCTCGTTAAACTTGGATATGTCGTGGAAAGCAAGCCCCAGAATGAGAGCTGCCGCTACCGCCGTAATACCGTGAAGAATGAAAGGGAAAGGATTTCGCATACTATACCGCATGGTGCGATAGCTTAGATGTCGAAACTGGGTGGTCCACGGAGCAATGTGTTTGCCACGAGATTCAATAAGATCTTCACCGCATTTCAGCTGCCTCGAATTCTGCTGGAGATTTGACAAAAATGCGAGCACCTCTCGCTCAGCTTGTCCTGATCGTGAGGCCTTGAACGCCTTCACGAGTGCGTCTTGATTGCAACTCGAAATTTCATTGAGCATTGCATCTGCATGACAGCCTTCATCTATTGGCGTATACCTTGAATATTCGACCAGGTAATTCTCAAGCTTTTCACCAGGGCCACTAAAGCATACACGGCCATCGCGCGTCATAAATATTGCTTGAGTAATAAGCTTCAATATTTCTGGACCTGGTTGGTGAATGGATATTATCACAGTTGTACCAGATCGAGCTACATCTTCCAATATTCTACATAACGATAACGCTGAATGGCTGTCCAGGCCAGTCGTGGGTTCATCGCAAAAGAGAATAGCAGGTTTGGAGAGCAATTCAATCGCGACGGACAACCGCCTCTTTTCACCACCACTAAGGCCACGATGTAAGGCAGTTCCAATAATTTGTTCCTGGTGAGAATGAAGCTCCATACGCTCTAAAACATCATTTACTCTTTGAGTTATAGTAGACGGGCTACCCAATACTCGAAGCTGGGCTTGAAATCGAAGGCACTCTCTGACAGAAAGAGGTCCAGGCAAGATATCTTCTTGGATCACATATCCACTCAATGAACGCATATCACTCGAAGTCATGATTTTGCCATTGATTCGAACGCTTCCAGTAAAAGTACCCACCGTCTTTCGTCCAGAAAGGATATCAAGTAAAGATGTCTTCCCTGACCCTGAGGAGGACATATGCGGTAATGAGTAAGTAAGTACATTCTCAAAAGCAGCTTTTGAAGTACGCATACAAAATGTGATGGATGATAACAACATTTGAGTCAACAAGTATGAACATAAAGCTTTCTTAGCAAACTTGCCTGACGGTCCCAGCAACGCTGTTAGCATATGTGGCATGCTGACAATTCTCGAGTGTGACAGTTGTGTCATATCATTGTAATATTTTGAGGATATTGTGCTCCCACTGACTCCTCTTAAAATCCAAGTTCGGTTGCCGCACGGCTCTGAAATGGGAACGGCTGGATCTTCATCCAATTTTAAGTCGCCGTAGAAAGGAGTGGAACAATTAGTATTTGTACAATTAGATTCCGTTGGGACCTCTTGCGCTTGGCGACTTGCAAAGAAATCAGACTTGTACTTGCGTCCACGAAGCACTTCTATGCTGAATGGGCAGAGGCTCCCCTCGAGTACAACAAATAAGTCGTCGCTAGCAGTTATTGTAATACCACCCACTGCGACTACGACGTCTCCGACGAGTAGACCCTGACGTTGAGCCCATGAACCCGGCAAAATCTGTGCAAGCCTCCCCAAGCCTGACTCTGGATCCTTCTCGACGCTTATTCCCAAATTTGTGTCGCGAGACTCCACTATAGTAGAAATTTTCTGCTCCAAAATTGATCCAACATTCTCGTATGAAGTCCGACATTCGCCATTTGATGGAACACAGAGAGATATATCATGAAAACTGAGAACTAGATTAGCTGCCGAGTTTCTTCCAAGGTGCTCCTCGAGTAAATCCTCTAAAGGCATGTTCGTTGCAACTCCTTCTTCGTGCAAATCGTCGACGTGCGACAACAAATTGCCCCTAATCTCGTCGTCCCTTGGATCAAGGGATTCATTCGTTTGGGTGCGAAAGTGATTTCGAGCAGTACAAAATCTAGTGCATCTCTTCAGAAGATCTGAAACTGAACTGATCGAAACCCCAAAGGTAAGCACGAGATAAATCAAAGCAACGAAAGCTAAAGCCAAAATGTCAGTTCTCAAAGCATGCTCCTTATCTTCGAAGCCAAACGTACCCAGGATCATGTCACCCGATGAAAGTGTCGTCGGCAAGGATGGGGCGCACATGGAGCCGTTAATGAAGTAGTACACTTCATTGCCATCTTCATCAGATTGAGAGCCAAATTGGTTGATGAGCAAAGCCTCGAAGCTGTAGCTCAGTGGATCCGTCGAAATCAAAGAAAGGAACCCACTTTGTCCGACGGATTTCTTATTCACCAAGTAGCCCGAGAAAAGAGCAAAATAAAGGGTAATGACAACTCCGATTAGCTGAGCTGTGGGTAAACTGAAATGAAATGCTCCAACAACCATAGCCATTAATGATGATATCATATTGGTAAGAACAAGAATCAGCGCAAACGTGAGAAGGCAATAGTTGCAGCCTTGATTCAATCCGATCATGCGGTATGATATCAGTGCAAAAAATGTAGGCGGCAGGATTCTTACGAACACAACATCAAAAAGAATAGCTGAAATGAAGTATGCAGAAAATCCATATATCAGTTTGTATGATTTCTCATGTAGCAAGAGAATACGTTCATCTCTCCAACAATGTAACGAGGATAGACCCAGTAGCACAAGGCAAAAAGGTATAAAAAAGAGCACGCCAAAGCGGTCTTGGACACCGTAAAGGTCCTGAGAGAGAAAAGGAAGGAACCTCATATTATCTGCGGAGGGGTGCTATCTCAACGATCGATGTAAATGTACCTCTTTCAAATCGAAAAAAATAGCACCACTTGCGAAGGCGAGGAATGTGCAACCTTCATGAATCAGAGAAAGAATGGTTAACTTTGAATTGGATGTTCTTGCTTATTGACCATTCGCACCTGCGTATTGTAGAAGCAAAAGTGTTGGCCGCCTCAGTGCAGCTGTGATCAATCTACTGGATAGGATTTTAACTTGCATCCACATGGTCGCTACGTGACGCTTAGGCAAGGTTTCTTGAGCGACAATCGCATTAAACTCATTCTTTGAGGTAATGTCCATCACACTTTGATACTCGAGCGTAATCGCCTGAGCCAAACTTGATCTGACCGTGCAGCTTGCAATGTCGAGAAGAAGATCAGCTGGATTCTTGCTTGACGAGTATGAAGCAAATCCTGAACTTATTTCTTCAAGTGAAGTGCACATATCATTGACTTTATCAATATGTGAAGGCACTGCACTTGGAGGTCCTTCGAATATTACTTTTCCCTTGCTTAAGACAATCACGTTATCGAGGATTCGAAATAGCGAAACAGATGGCTGGTGAAGAGACATGAGCACCGTAGTGCCACGACGTGAGAGTTCACTAAGAGCGAATAATATTGCTTTCGCGGAGCTTGAATCTAAGCCAGTAGTTGGTTCATCCAAAAGTAGAATCGTTGGTTGAATCAAAAGCTCTTCTGCCAGACTGACACGGCGCTTCTCTCCACCAGACAACCCTCGATTGAAATCGTCACCGATTCGATTTAGCGCGCATTTGTTTAAATCTAGTATATTCAGCACTTCGTGAACTTTTCTGCGGATATCACTGTCTCGAATTGGCGTTGGCCAGCGGAGAGCAGCATGAAAGAGCAGATGTTCATAAACAGTCAAATAACCAGGAAATACATCTTCTTGAGGAACATAGCCCGATATTCTTCGCATGCACTCACTTTTCAAAAAGTTTCCGTTTATATGCATTGTACCGTCGACACGATGCATGTTTTTTCGAGAAGCGAGAATATCCAAAAGAGATGTTTTCCCTGATCCTGCTAGGCAACAGGCATTACAAGGAGAGTAAGGCAGGAAATTTTCTTGATTTTGCCCTGAAGTGGACTACAGAAATTTAGTTCTACAATAAATAAAACGTGCCTGATGGGCCAAGCAAAGCAGTTAAACCAAAAGCTCTTCCTTTAGAATCTTGAATGATCTGCTTTTCATTATCATAACCGTCTTGAACCCAGAGACTGATATTATTCCACGACAAAGTGATCCTGTCGCTGGGAAGTGCTTCAAAATTGGCTACCTTGAAGTCAATTCCTTTAAAGTACTCAGCTTCCTGGCGGCAATCCCTTCGATTGCCAAGGAGCCGTAATGCTGCGACAAGTATAAAGATGCTAACAACAAAGCCACCAAGCAATAGTTGCTGCCAAAGAAGACCTCGAGGAACGTAGTGAGTCGTCTCGTCGTAATCAACAGTATCTGTACCATTTGTTGAATTGTAAAGACATGTGCCGGTGTAGCATGTCATAGACATGGGAGCAGTCAAAGTCGGCTGCTTGAAGAAGCACAAAAAGGAACCATCTTCATTGGGCTCTTTAATGCACGATGTCTCAAATGAGACCCCAGAATCTGGAAGAACTGAACAACGATGCATTTGGTATGGCTTTTCTTGACCCTCTGGGATGTCGCATGAATTGACTCCCCCAGGGCACTCTGGCTTGCCCTTGGGTGGACAGCTAACCTCTGTATCTGCGCATTTATAGTTCACACACACTTGCTCAGCAAAATCGTCACTGGAGCCTCCAAGAGCCATACATTCACCTTCAGTAATAGTGCATCCAGTAAGATCTGCGGTCCAAACGATAGGGTATAGATACTCAAATTCTCCAGGGTAGTCTTCCCACGAACGCGAGTGAATTCCAGCATTCATTGCCAACTCAATTGATCCCGTGGAGAAATACGTCCAATCAAAACGTGTGACAGGTGCACCATTTGCGCCATCAGGCAAAGTTTTATCTGTAAATGAAGCAGCAGGCATGTAATAATGTAAGCAAATTAGCCTTCAT
>Ga0307970_1001548_pt1 | contig 12040 bp, 9 predicted proteins | sample OrgLakmetagen712_FD_202093 | JGI IMG/M metagenome (GOLD analysis project Ga0307970, IMG submission 202093) | Saline water microbial communities from Organic Lake, Antarctica - #712 | ecosystem: Environmental > Aquatic > Non-marine Saline and Alkaline > Saline | place: Antarctica: Organic Lake... | reverse complement strand
CGCAAACCATGTTGGCTTTAAAAGAATTTCGATCTGTTGCAAAAGGTCTGCCTGATTTGTTGAATTATGCGGCCTTGATTGATGAAGGAGTGGTGCTCAATAAAGACGGCTCTTTTACCACTGCTTTTTATTTCCGTGGCAACGACCTTGGGTCATCGACCCCTGAAGAACTCAATGCTTTGTCAGCTCATGCAAACCACGCTCTTTCAAAATTGGGGAACGGCTGGATTCTGAACGTGGATTCAATTCGTGTTCCTGCTACTTCTTACCCGTCGGCAAGCGCGAGCTTCTTTCCTGATCCTGTAACCGGTCTGATTGAGGCGGAGCGAAGAGCGCAGCATGAAGCGGAAAAAACGCATTACGACAGCGTTTTTGCCATGTGTTTAACCTATCAAGCCCCACCGGAGCTGCAAAACCGTATTGCGGCGGTTTTTGTCGATGATGACACGGCGCAGGGCAAGGAATCGTCAGCAACCAGTTATAAAAAAATCCTTGAGCGTTTCAATACGGTAGTGGCTGATGTGATCGGGGGTTTTTCGACCCATTTAAAGCTTCGCAAAATGGCAAGCGGTGAGCTACTTACTTATTTGCACACCTGTTTAACAGGGGAGCGCCACCCAGTTGCCGTGCCGGCTGTGCCAATGTACTTGGATGCAATTTTGGGCAGCAAGGACTTTTTCACTGGTATGGCTCCGCGCATTGGCAATAAACACATCCGTGTAATCACAATCAATGGCTTTCCGCAGGAGACCGCGCCAGGTATTTTAGATGCGCTGAATAACCTTCGACGTGAATATCGATGGTCAACTCGATTTATCCCTTTGGATCAACTCGATGCGGAAAAGCAGCTCAACGTTTTTCGGCGTAAATGGTTCCAAAAACGCCATGGCTTAATGGGGCTTATTAAAGGTGCAATGGGTGGTGGTGAGCAGACTTGGCAAAACGGTGATGCGGTGCGCATGGCCGTGGATGCAGACGCGGCAGTGAACGAAAACAGCGAAGGTGCGGTTCGTTTTGGTTACTACACCTCAGTCATTGTTTTGACTTCAACTAGTGCAAGTGAAGTGGAAGAGGGGGCGCGAGAAGTTTCAAAGCTTCTGGGTAACATGGGTTTCCCCAGCTTCATTGAGGGGATTAATGCAGTTGAGGCCTATCTTGGGTCTTTGCCTGCCCACGGCTTTCAGAACGTTCGTCGCCCGATGATTCACAGCTTGAATCTTGCAGACTTGCTGCCATTCACTTCTGTTTGGTCTGGCCACGAAAACAACCCTTGTGCTCTGTACCCCAAGAATTCGCCTCCTTTGCTGTACGCAGCCACGGATGGCGCAACCCCATTCAGATTGAGCCTTCATGTAGGTGATTTGGGTCACTTCGCAATCTTTGGTCCTCCTGGTGCCGGTAAATCAACCCTACTGAACTGCCTTATTGCTCAACATTTCCGCTATCCAGTAGCTCAGGTGTTCGGGTTTGATTTCGGCTACTCAATGTTCACCTTGTGTGAAGCAGCCGGCGGCAATCACTACGACATTGCCAATGATCAAGCGCAAACAAGCGTTGGTTTCTGTCCTTTGGGCCAGTTAGAAACCCCCGCTGATCGTTCGTGGGCCGCATGGTTTATCGAGCTTTTGTGCACCTTGAGAATGGGGCAGGGCTCAAAGCTTTCGCTGGATCAACAAAATGAAATTTCTAGATCCATTGATCTGATGGCCAAGACTACCCAAGGCTTGAATCAGCGCACGATTACGCACTTCATTGGGACTGTTCAAAATAAGGAAATCAAGCAAGCCCTATCTGGTTACACCATTGATAGTGGGGCTGTTGGCCAAATTTTGGATGCTGATTCTGATGCATTGATTGACTCAACCAACAAAAGTCGTTTTTTCATTTTTGAAATGTCCAATCTTTTCCAACTGGGTGAAAAAGCAATTATCCCCGTGATGATGTACATCTTCAGGCAAATTGAAAAACGGGTGGCCCGCTCGATTCCCACTCTGATCCCAATCGATGAAGCCTTTCGAAGCTTTGGGCATCCCTTGGCCATTGAAAAGCTGAACCAATGGCTCGAAGTGATGCGAAAAGAAAACGCAGCCGTGGGCTTTGCCACACAAAACATCGACACGGTTTTGAAGTCTGCAATCGGCACTTCGATTGTGCAAACCACAGCGACCAAATTCATGCTGCCCAATGCGGAAGCCACAAGCCAAACCGTCGCTCCTTTGTACCGCGCCATGGGCATGAATGAACGCCAAATCGAGAATATTGCGTATGCTCGGCCAAAATCGGATTACTACCTCATGAACGCCGATGGCAAGCGGATGTTCTCACTTGGCCTTGGTTCAGTGGCTTTGGCCTTTACGGCCGTTTCGGGCAAAGAACAAGCGGCTTATATCCGATCGCTTCAAGCCACTCATGGGAAAGCATGGGTTTCTGTCTGGTTGCGCGAACGATTGGTTCCCGCCGATTGGATTGCTTTTTTTGAAACACTGAACAATCAAAAGGGAGCGTGAGCGATGAACAAAAAAATCATTTGTAGCTTGATTTCTGTGAGCTTGATGGCAAATCCAGCTTTTGTTCATGCAGGAGGGGGAGGAATTGGTGGCGCCACTGAAATTACTCAAATCCTCAACAATATTGAGTTGTTGGCTCAAACCAGTCAAATGGCTCAGCAAGTGCAACAAACCATTTTGCAAGTGCAAATGGCACAGCAGCAACTTAAAAATTTGATTGCCGCACCTCAGTTTATTTGGGGCCAAGCACAAGCCGAGCTTCAACAATTAACCAACTTGGTTGCCCAGGGGCAGGCCTTGGGTTACCAGCTTGCCAATATTGATCAAGCTTTTTCAACCAAATACGTTGGGTACTCCAACACCACGCCAATCAATTTTCAGCAAGCTTCGCGTGATTGGACCGCCACCAGTCTTGATTCAATTAAATCAGCACTGCAAACGGCCGGGGTTCAAAGCCAGCAATTTGCCAATGAAGAGCAGGCTCTTCAAACCATTCAAAACATTGCAAGCGGCTCTCAAGGTGGTTTGCAGGCGGCGCAGGCCGGGGTCATGGTGGCCTCACAGCAGGTCAATCAACTCCAAAAGTTGAGGCAACTGTTTATGGCTCAAATGCAGGCGCAAAACGCTTACATGGCAGGGCAGGAACAAAAAGAAGCTGCAAGACAACAAGCATCTGAACTTCATTTTAAAACGCATCAGGAACGACCAACGACATTTCAAAGCCGTGGTGGATTGAATTAATTGACGCCAATAACAAATGTTTTTTATGTGTTTTTTATTTAAACAATGTCTTGTGCTATACTAAACTAAGTGCTATACTAAATCTAATCAATAAAGGATTAATGAAATGATTAGGTTGATGGTTTTTGGTGGTGGTTTGGTTGCCCAGTTTTATGTTTTTGGGCTTTTGCTGCTTTACATAGTTCCCTTCTTTTTTGGGGTTTGTGCATTGGTTAGCGCGCGAGATTCTTTTGTTGGTTTTCTTGAGAGTGCCAATAAAGAAGCGGCTTGGCGGGATCTGCGCGATACGTTTTCTTTCATTGTGGTGACGGTCTTAACTTTTAATCTGATTTTTCACAGAACGGAAATTTGGCAATGGCTACAGCAATTCATCTAAATCCTTATCAGCGTCATTTCTGGTTTGCTTTGGCTTCACTGGTCTTGTCCATTGCCTTTTTTTGGGCTGGGGAAGTTCAGGCTCAATCCACTATTTTGGACAATATTGGAAACACTTACAGGACTGCTGCGCAAGGTTGGGGCGATACACTTTTCTCCATCGCGCAAGGCTTGTTTATAAAACTAGCGCTGCTGGAAATTCTTTGGTTTGGGCTCATGTTTGTGATCGAAAAAGACGATCCCAGGCAATTTATGGTCATGCTTTTGAAAAAAATCATGGCCCTGCTTTTCTTTTACGCAATCCTTTTAAATTTCGATATTTGGATCCCCGCAATCATTGATGGTTTCACTCAAGCCGGTGCGGATGCCGGCGGCGTGAGTGTTCTTACCCCATCTGCTGTGGTTGAGCGTGGAATGGCTTTGTCTACTGCAATCTTTGACAAGACGGATGATCTTGGAATTAGTGAAGTAGGTACTGCCTTTGTTATTGGGCTGGTTGCATTGATGGTCCTGTTTGCATTCATCATCATCGCAGGTCAATTGCTGGTGACGCTGATTGAATCTTATCTTGTCGTCACTGCCGGTGTGCTTTTCCTTGGTTTTGCAGGTTCACGCTGGACTACCACTTTCGCGGAAAAATACATTTCTTACGCAGTTTCTGTTGGCGTCAAACTCTTCATTACTTATCTAATTATTGGTGCGGGCCAAACTTTATCAGACAGTTGGATGGGGATTCTTCAGTCCTCTGACGAGGCTTCTGCATATTTGGAAGTTCTTGCCGGGGCTGTTGTCTACACATTCCTTGCCTTCCAAATTCCATCGCTGGCCAGTTCTATTTTGACGGGTTCAGTTTCAATGACTTTGGGGGGTATGGCCGCAACGGCCGGCACTTTGGGTGCTGCTGCTGCCGGTGCTGCTGGTATTGCGGCCTCCACTGCTGCGGGCGCTGCCGGTGGTGCTGCTGGTATTGCAAAGACCTTGGGTGCTGCTGTGGGTGCAGCAAGAGCGGGTGGCGCTACCGGTGTCGGTGGCGTGGCTGCTGGTGCCGTTGGCGCGCTTGGAGCCGCTGCCGGTGGTGCTATTTCTGATGGCATTAAAGGGCTGGGTGGAGCGGGGGAAACAAAAGGACTGGCAGGCCGATTGAATGACAAAGCGGCTTCTCTGAATGAGGCCAAGGCAGCAAGTGGGGTGTCTGCCCCCAGTGTGCCAGGTGCAAGCCCAGCTTCAAGCGCCCCAGACGCTTCTTCAGCGCCTGCAGCGGCTCCATCTGCTGAGCCTTCCCCAAGCGCGTCAGAAAAAGGTCCCGAATCGGGCACTGAATCAAAAACAGAATCAGGCACAGAAAGCGCTGGCAAAGACGCAGCGCCTTCAGCAACCGAATCTGCCCCTGCTCCGGCTGAAAGTGCTCCGGCTGAGGCTTCCGGTTCGCCAACATCTGGAGGGGAGTCTAACGTAGCACCACAGGCCCCAAGTGAGGCGTCCGGCGCAAGCTCAAAAACTGAGTCTTCACCGAATCCGTCTACATCGAGTTCTGCCGCTTCCGCTGCTGCTGGTGTGGCTGGAATGGCTGCTTCATCAGCTCCCGCTGCTAGCACTCCAAGTACGGGCGCTTCAGGGGGTGCAGTAAGCGCGCCAAATTCAGCTTCCCCCAGTTCCGCGCCATCTTCTTCAGCGCCTGCAGCGGTCCCGTCTGCTGAGTCTTCTTCTTTGGCGTCAGAGGCCGGTTCCACAGGCACTTCGAGCGGTTCTAGCGAATCGGCTGAATCCGCTTCAGGCCCTGTTGATGCCCCCAGTGTAGAAACAGGCGTAAGCGAAACAGCAAGCGAATCAGGTGCTGCAACTGAATCAGGCTCAACAAGTACGACTGAATCGGTTTCAAGTGAAGCGCCAAGCGCTCCTGAAGCTCCGGCACCAAGTGCCACTTCGGCTGAAGCCCCCGTTGCCACGCCCGTGCCTTCGTCTGCGGGGCCTACTGCTGCACAGCCAGCAACAGCAAGTGCGCCGACAGCGCCCGCAACACCACAGCGCCCGACACCCCCTGCACCGGCTGCCCAAAGCAGTAAGCCCTCGCTATCCCAACGGCTTCAGGAAAGCGCCAAAGGCATGGGCGAATTGCCAAATGACGCTGCCCCAGGCGCGAGCATTCAGATCAACTTGAAAGCGGATTAACCGCGAAAAAAGGAATAAAGAAAATGGGAAATATGATTTCGGATTTTTTTGGCAAGAAAACCCAAGGCGCTTCACCTCAAAGAAAGGTTGAGCCCGTCACTGGTATGCAACTTTCAAAAGCACCAGAAAACCCCTATCTTGCCGCGCGTCGCGAATGGAACGAACGCTACGGCTCATACATCGCACAGAAAAAGACTTGGCAGATGACAGCGCTTGCCTCGATGGCACTCAGTGCCGTGTTGGGTGTTTCTTTGGTGAGTGTGGCCAGCCAAGCCACAGTTCAACCCTTTATTGTTCAAGTAGACAAACTGGGTGAGGCCGTGGCTGTTGCTCCGGCCCAAGGGGCCAAAGTGGCCGATGAACGTATTATTCGTTTTCAGCTTGCGCAGTTCATCACCAATGCGCGATCAATCACACCCGACCCCATCGTTCAAAAACGCTGGTTGGATCAAATCTATGCAATTACAAGCCCAACAAGCAACCAGTATTTGAACGACTATTTCAAGAAATCAGATCCGTTCGAACGTGCAAAAACCACGATGGTGGCTGTTGAAATTCAGTCCGCTTTGCCCCTGTCAGGCACCACATGGCAGGTCAATTGGACTGAAACTGCGCGAGGCCTAAATGGCTCAGTTGATGGGCTAACCCGCTGGCAAGCAATCATCACCGTTAAAAACTTCACCCCGACAACGCCAAAGCAAATCATCGCCAATCCCACAGGAGTCGTGGTTGATCAGCTTGCTTGGACCCAACAACTGTAATTTTTAAATATTTAAGGAATTACGACAATGAAAAAGACTTTTATTTTTGCAGGCTTGATGGCAGCAGTTTTTTCAATCAATCCAGCCCTTGCAGCCAAATCCAACAGTTTGGCCAACATTCAAGCAATCGAAGCGCTAAAAACGATTGCCCCTGATCGATTTGATTTTACATACACAGGCGAATTGACCGGAGCATTGCAAAAGCTCAAAGAAATTCAACCCGGCTTGGGCCTTGGAAAATTCCAGGGTCGCCCAGTCCCCATCGTAGTTGATGTGACTTTGACGCAAGCGAGCCTTTGGGAAACCTTGCAAAAAATTGCAGATCAAGCAGACCCCGTTGCTGATTTGGTCTGGGATGGAAAAACAGTTTCTTTGCGATACAAAAAGCACACACCTAAGGGTATGGATGCGGTGCGATTGGAAGCAAAAAAATGGCAGCTTGGTGAAAACGCTCAGCCTGTTTTGAGCCCAGAAGGCGTTTTGCTCTTCCCCTTTGGCCAAGGTCAGCCTGAAGTCGTGTGTGCTCCCCTTCGTGCTTGCTCGATTCAGCTTCAGCAAGGCGAAGTGATTAACAACGTCATTTTAGGTGACACCGTGCGCTGGATCCCAGCTCCGGCCAAGACCGGCGAAGGCCCAATGGCCACCCCTCATGTAATCGTGAAGCCCACAGAAAAAGGCTTGACCACAAACTTGCTGGTGACTACAAACCGCAGAACTTACGTGATGACTTTGCGCTCCAGCGACACCAACTACTCAAGCGTAGTGGGTTATTACTACCCCTATGACATGGTTCAAAACTGGCAGGGCGAAATGGAAATGGCTCAAAGAAAAGCCCAGGAAGAGGCCAATCGCAAGGTGGCCGACATGCCCATTTCATCCATCGAACAGCTTAATCTCGATGGTTACGAGCTCAAAGGAAATAACCGCTTGGCTTGGTATCCGACACGCGTTTTTGATGATGGCGCCCATGTGTGGATTCAAATGCCTCCCAGCATGCGGTCAAGTGAAGCCCCCGCGCTGGTGGTGTTGGACAAAGAGGGCAATTCGGAATTGGTCAATTACCGCGTGAAAACAGCTCAGCAGGGTGGTAATGAAGTCACTTACTACATCGTGGATAAGCTGTTTGATCGGGCCGGCTTGATTTTGGGTGTGGACGATGAACAAGAAAAAGTTGAAATCGTAAAAAAAAACACACGGGCAGCGAGCTATCACTTCAACAATTTCAATTAAAGGAAAAAAGTCATGGCCCAAGAAATTGACCCATCTATTTTGAGCGATGAAAGCCCATCGGGTTTGAATCCAAGCAATGCTGTAAACGGAGGTTTGAACCTGCGCGGCACGCCGAGCGGCATTAAAAAAATGAACAAAAAAGGAATGATTATTGCCGGTGCCGTTTTAGGAGGCGCGGCCATTGTTGCGGTGACCACCTTTGGTGGTGGAGCAAATGCGGTGAAAGACTCGGCCACAGATGCCGTAGCAAATCAAGGCAAAGGGGAAGTGCGCCCGACTTCGGGTGACTCTTCAAACAGTTGGTACGCCAACAAAGGCAATGATTTGGCCGCTTTGCTTGCAAAACCAGAGCCACCAGTTGCCTCGACACCAACGCCTGTGAATTCGGTTCCAGATCTCACTGGCAATGCTTTAAATCCGCTGGCCAGCAGTGCGACAAGCGGTAAAACCAGTGTGCCTGATTTGAATCCCGGCGCTCAGCCGGTTTTGCAGCAAAAAAGCCAAGCAGAGTTGATGGAAGAGCAGCGCCGTGAACAAGAAAAGCAACGCCGCGCTCAAGAGTTGGACCAAGCCAGAAAAGCCAGTTTGGCCGCATCGGGGTTTGGTGGTACTCAGCAAGCGGGCCCAGCCCCCATGCCTGTTTCAGCCAATAATTTTCAGCAATCAGCCATGCAGTTAGCGGGCTTGGCTCCAGGTATGCAAAACAACGCAGCAAATAATGATGATCAAAATCGGCAAGCTGATAAACAGCAGTTTTTGAGAGATCAACGAACTGCTATCGATACTGATTATTCATCCAGCTCCAAAAAAGCCCCGCGAAGCCCTTATGAGGTTAAAGCTGGGGCAGTGATTCCTGCTGTGATGATCGGTGGAATTAATTCAGATTTGCCCGGACAAGTAATCGCCCAAGTCAAAGAAAACGTTTTTGATACAAAAACAGGTCGGCATTTGCTGATCCCCCAAGGCTCGCGATTAATTGGTCTTTACGATAGCTCAGTGACTTACGGCCAGGAGAGGGTTTTGCTTGCATGGAACCGGATTATTTTTCCCAATGGCGATTCATTTAATCTTCAGGGCATGCCCGGTGCCGACAAAGCGGGTTATGCAGGGTTTTTTGATGAAGTCGATAATCACTATTTCAAGGTGTTTGGTAATGCGATTTTAATGAGCATTATTAGCGCTGGGGTACAAATTTCCCAACCCAACAATGGCGGAAACGGCAATAACAGCAACCAAGGTCCGTCAGTTTCGCAGACCGTAGGTGCTGCTTTGGGTCAACAAATCGGTCAAACTGCGCTTACAATCACGCAAAAGAATCTGAACATCCAGCCGACCCTAAAAATTCGGCCCGGATATGAATTTAACGTGATGGTGACAGCCGATATGATCTTGCCACCGTCACAAAACTAAGGTTAAAAACGATGGGACGACCACGCGGCGAAGACACGATAAGGTACGTTTTCAGATTATCGGAGTCAGCCAAAAAGAAGATGGATAAAGTGGCCCCGCCTTCGGCGCGGGCCAGATCCCCTTTTATCAGAGAAGCGCTAGAAGAATTTTTGGAATTAAAAAACACTCAGGCGCTACCAGATAGGCCTCACATGACTGGCAAACCCACAACATACATACAAGTGTGTGCAACGTTGCAACCAGAAATTGTTGGTGCTATAAAAGAGACTTACCCAGACAAATCGGTTTCGGTTGTTATTCAAGCTGCCGTGATGTGGTCGCTTGAAAATAAGTAATCAATAGAAAAAGGATTTTTTTATCATGGGTTATAGCTCTCCGATGATCGCTAAGGTGCCTGAAAAACTTCGAAATCAAATTAAAAATTTGAGCGTTTCGAGTTCTGCGCCCTACGGCTCTTTAAGAAGCATTTTCGACACTGCTTTGAGTGAATTTCTTGAAGCCAAGCCGTGGAAAAAAGAACCGTATTTCACTTGGAGTATTCCCGCAAAGAATATGGAAACTCAAAAAAACAAATGGGTTCTATTTAATGTCGTTGCGGAAGATTCTATTTGTAACAAAGTCAAAAATGAAGCTTGGAAATTGGAAATCAGTCTTCAAACTTTTTTGTATTCAGCCTTAAGCTGGTGGTACTTCAGCAAAGCCGTGCGCGATAGTGCAGACGAAGGCCAAGAGCTGATCGAAAAAAAGAACACTTTGGATATCAAAGGTGACTTGTTTGCAGATGAAGCAAAAGATTTGCTGAAAAAAGGTCGAGCAAAAAAAGAGGAAAGCGCACTGTGATGATGGACTTGCCTTCATTGATTGCTGAATGCGCCCCCAATGTGGGGCCCGCTACAATGATGGCTATCATCAAAACTGAAAGTGGTGGTAGTGCTTATGCTATAAACGACAACACCCTTCGGGTTCCAAAGCAACCAAAAAGTTACGCAGAGGCCGTGGCCATGGCCACGGACAGAATCAACAAAGGCCACAGCATCGATATGGGCCTTGCTCAAATCAATTCTAAAAATCTGAAGTGGTTGGGGCTCACAGTTGCCCAGGTATTTGATCCATGCACAAACTTAAAAGCCAGCGCGAAAGTGCTTCAAAGTGGGTATGAAAGGGCCGCCAAACAATACGGGGCAGGGCAGCAAGCCCTGCTTGCAGCTTTGAGTGCTTACAATACCGGCAGCCTTGTACGTGGTTTTGCCAACGGCTACGTCCAGAAGGTTGTCAACAACAGCGGCAAAACACTTAAGTACTCAATCCCTGAAATGCCTGCTGGGCTCATTGTGGAAGGCCACGCTGGCCGGATAATCGTTGATCCAGCAAGCTCTCCGCTTGATGTTTGGGGAAAAGCACTCCAAAAAAACAATCAAAACCCAAACCCAAAACCAGAAAACACTCAAGTCAAATCCACACCGCAAACAGCTCCACTTGAAGCTGGTGGTTTCTAAAAAAAGAATTAGCATGTTTACTGAACTTCAATATCAACAAGCCTTGACTGACGTGGCCCCATTTTTTGAAAACACTTCACCTGATCTGGCCCCAAGTCCAGAGCGTTTTGAAGAATTGATGATTCTGATCGGGGAATATGAAGCGCAGTTTTATACCTACGATTCTCAAAAATCGTAGGTATATTTCTTTTATTGCTTGAAAACAGTGGATTTTATAAATTCACTGCCCGCACCACAGGCGAACCAAACAGCCTCCCCCACGCCCCCACCGTTTGGGCCTGAATCGAGGGGATACTGGTATCTCGCGCCCACCAATCGTTTGCCGACGAAACAACAATATCGGGGCGATCGATAAACGTCATGAAATTGGTGAGAGTCAACACCTCTTCAAAACAAATCAGGTGCCCAAGTTTTAGTCCAGCCAGGTTAGTTGACCCCGGCCCAAAAACATCCATTTCGAATGAATCGCGAGCCCACGGCTTCCACATGCCAAACGGCACGGGAATACGCTGTTGGACCGGAGCTCGATGGGCCCCTAAAAAAGCCAAGGTGTTGATCATGCCAGTTTCAGTTTTGAATTCGCGCCCAAAGACAATCACTGAATTTTTTGAACGAAGAACTTGCCCAGCGTCTTCGAGCAAGAGCTCGATGAAAGAAAGCTTGTAATCTGGTGCGGGGAGCATGGTCTCAGGCAAAACCAGAACGCTGTTTGGGGGCAAGTTTTGAGCTTTGGAAGTGATCAGATTCACGCGGGAACTGATCTGGCTTGGAATGTTTGATTGAAGTTTTGAGAAATCAGTGTTCAATCCTTCAAAAGAAATGCCGTTCAAGACGGGCAGCACTGGGGAAGCGATTGTGTGCGCGTTTAATGTGGCGCTCAACAATGCTCCAGCAATCACCAATTCCCAGTTTTTGTTTAAAACGGCGTGCCACAGAAGAAAAAGTGCGCCCAATCCTAAAACACCCAGTCCGGGAAAAATCCACCCAGCCGATGCTAGTGGGGAAGCCCAACCAACAATGCCAATCGGGGGGAGGGTGGTAATGATGATTGCAACCAAAATCTTGAAAATGGTCGCGCGATTGGGCTCTTTTGTCCAAGCCCATGCCCACGGACCAGCATTCAAGCAGGCCGCTCCAACCCAAAGGCCCCACCCAAATAGGGGGGAGTCTTCGGTGTTGAAGAAAACACCCACCCCATGCGGAATTCCACGGCTGGCCAATAAAAAATAGGCCAGCGCAAAACCAAAAGCCGCAAGCCGGCTGGGTGCTAAAAACAGCACCACCGGAAAAGCCGCCGCGATGACAATGGCAAAGCTCAGGTGCTCGTGCCCCCACGACAAACCCAAAAGAG
>Ga0307970_1001509_pt1 | contig 12222 bp, 8 predicted proteins | sample OrgLakmetagen712_FD_202093 | JGI IMG/M metagenome (GOLD analysis project Ga0307970, IMG submission 202093) | Saline water microbial communities from Organic Lake, Antarctica - #712 | ecosystem: Environmental > Aquatic > Non-marine Saline and Alkaline > Saline | place: Antarctica: Organic Lake... | reverse complement strand
GCAAGAATCAGTACACAACGCATACACACAACTGCTCCCAAAATAGAAAAAGGAGCAACTTTAGCAGCCAAAAAGTAAATCCATTGACTCACTGGCGGATAATTGGAATAGTGGCTGGCGTTCAAATCCTGCATTCCACGCACCAATCCTTCAGCTTGGTAAATCAGGTTTGGAGACTGCTCCAAAATTTGATTCGGTGTAAAAACATACGGACTTATTCCGCTAGCCAGCATTCTACCATCCCAAATAAATCGATAAAAATCTTGTGAAAGCGAGGGTAAACCAAACAATAAAATAAGCCGCAAACCAATACTTATGTAGCTAAGCTGAATAAAAGTGAAGTTGCTATTCTTCATCCAATTTACAAAAATGAAAAACAGAACAGCGTACAAGCCGAACAACAAATAGAAGTCACTTCGGTCCAATACATAGGCAAAATAAGCATATCCCAAAGCAGAGATTAAAACCAAGACCAGATTAAAAACCTTATTTTGTAGCAGCATTAGGATTGTTTCATCTCAATTAAAAAAAGCTCTATAACTTATACCTAGTAACTTTTGGAGTTTAAACCAAGTCGAATAGAAGCACGTTTCAATTATGAATTAAAATTGTAAATATACCTATCTAAATGAGAAGGTGAAATTTGTTCTCTTGAAAGACAGATGGTGGTTTTATTTTCCTTAATCTCAGAAGTGATGAGTGATGAGTGATGAGTGATGAGCGATGAGCAATGAGCAATGAGCCATGAGCGAAACCCGAAACCCGAAAACAGATGACGGATGAGCTATGCGCGATAAGCGAAACCCGAAAATGCCGTAAAATAGAAAATCAAAGATTTACGTAATTTTACGAGCATGCTCGCACTTAGTGCGGCACCCGAAACCCAAAAACAGATGAGCAATGAGCAATGAGCAATGAGCGTAAAGCGAGGGTCGAAAACCGATGACCGATGACCGACTACCTATATCCGCGGGTCGATGGTCGAAAAGCGAAGGTTGAAAAGCGATGGTCGATGGTCGAAAAGCAAGAACAGAAACCCGAAAACAGATGAGCCATGAGCGAAAAGCGAAACCCGAAAATGCCGTAAAATAGAAAATCAAAGATTTACGTAATTTTACGAGCATGCTCGCACATAGTGCGGCACCCCTCTCCCTCCACACTACAAACTTCCTTTTTAAAAATAATTTCAACTAAACTGAACCCTACTCAATTAATTTACGTAAGTAAGAGAAACACAACTGAGTTATTTTATGTATTGTTTTTTTGGTTAATTAAAGATTGGTTGTTGTGTTTTTATTGCGGCGTCTTTCATTAGGTGTCGCAATTTTTTTTTTTAAAAGTATGAGTCAGGCTAAAAATATGTAGTTTAGTAAAAAAAATTAATGCAGCCAGATTTGCTAATTGAAAGACTACAGCAAAAGGATGAACGCGCCTTTGCCAAGATATATGAACTCTATTCCGAAAATATTTTTGGAGTGATACATGTAATTGTTAAAGACGTTGCTATTGCTGATGAAGTCATGCAAGATGTATTTTTAAAAGTGTGGGATAAAGCAGAAACCTATACTGGAAAAAAAGGGAGATTTTTTACTTGGTTATTGAATATTGCAAGAAATGCAGCCATTGACAAAGTGCGTTCTAAGGCCTTTAAAAATTCACAAAAGAACCAAGATTTAGAAACTTTTGCTTTCTTTCTAGAAAACGATGAAAATTTAGAAGGTAAAACAGACAGCATTGGTATTGGTAAATTAGTAGAAAAATTAAAACCCATCTGCAAAAGGGTAATCGATTTATTGTTTTTTAAAGGATATACACAAACTGAAGCTTCAGAAGCTTTAGAAATTCCTTTGGGGACTGTAAAATCTAGGAATAGAAATTGTTTAAAAAAATTAAGAGAGGTAATTGAATCGTGATTATGGAGGCAAATGAATATATAGAATCTGGACAATTGGAACTTTTTGTTTATGGTGTTTTGCCAGAAAACGAAATGATAGAAGTGGCAGAAGCAATTGAAAAAAATCCAATACTTAAAGAAGAGGTTGAACAAATAGAAAAAACCGCTTTGCATCTTGCACGAGCAGTTTCACCTGGATCTAAACCTGAAAACTTTGTAAATATTTACCAAGGTTTAAAAGAGCAAAAGCAAGTAGTTTCCATATCAGGAAAACAAAATTGGAGCGCTATTACGGCATGGGCAGCTGTAGCAGTTTTAGTCTTCGGTATCTTTTGGATGTTTCAACAACAAACGAGTCTTAGTGAAGATTTAGAACAAGCGCAAATTGAAAAACAAGAAATTGAAAATAGGCTGCTGGATGCAAAAGACGACTTAGACGGTCAAGCCCAAATATTAGCATTTATTAGAAATAATACCATTGATGTAATTGATTTACCACCAAATGAAGCAGTAACCAATTCCGCTTATGCAAAGGTATTTTATGCAGCAGATTCACAGAAAGCTTACTTGGACTTACAAGGATTACCAGATCCTCCAGAAGGAATGGTTTATCAAGCATGGTCGTTATTGATGAATCCTCTTACCCCATCAAGCATAGGAGTAATAGACGATTTTGCTTCATCTGAAAGTAAGCTCTTTGAATTGAATAATATACCAACTTCAGAAGCCTTTGGAATTACACTAGAACCAGCAGGTGGAAGTGAAACTCCAACCCTATCTAATTTATATGTCTTAGGAACGGTATAAATTCAGTTTACATTTTATTATCTACAACAAGAAAGCTCGGATTTTTTAATCCGAGCTTTTTCTAGTTTCAATAAGCAATCTAGTATACTTTGCTGCGAAGTTGCAAACTTCGCAGAGCGGGATTCGAGCTTTCTTGTTGTATTAAGCAACTTGATTGGGTTTTGCTTCGAAGTTGCAAACTTCGCAGAGCAGGGCAATCTAATATACTTTGCTGCGAAGTTGCAAACTTCGCAGAGCGGGTTTTTTAAGTAATCTAATAGGCTGCTACGAAAATGCAAATTCCTCTTATAAAGCTTTTGAATTTGGGTTTAGCAATTGAACATAAGTCTGCACAAATCAAGAGTTGAAGTAGCTTTTTTGCATCAACTAATTACTACTTTTTAGCTTAGTGAAGAAAGTAAATATATCTGAAAAGTTTAATCTAAATTTTAAATATTTTTATTATTTTGCGTGTCTTAAAGTAAGCTAAATTATCAAAACTCCTAACTACGTACCTAAATATATCTTCATATTCCCAATTGGAATAAATTAATTCTAAAACCATAACATACAATTATAAAAATTAATCTTTAATCAAAAAAAATGAGAAAAATTACACCATTATTAGCTTTATTAATCCTACTGAATAGTTGTGCCTCCATACTAAATGGTAAACAACAAGATGTTACTGTATTTACAAAAAATAACAACTCTGAGGTATATGTAAACAACGAAAAACAGGGTAAGGGGAAACAAGTAGTTTCTGAACTAAAAAGAAACCGAAGTGTTCACCAAATAAAAATTGAGACAGAGGGTTTTAAAGATCAATATTTAGTGCATTACCAATCCAAAAAATCACCACTTTACATTTTATCATGGATTCCTTTTGGGGTTTTGTTTTATCCACCTTTTTTAGATTATGGTGCTAAAAGTTATGACTTTAATAAGGAATTAATGATTAAAGAAGAATTGATTCCGATTACAAAAAAAGGAGATGATGAAAAATACCTATTTGTAAAAAATACTGAATTTGATATTGATGAAAAGGACTTGAAACTGACAAGAATAAAGTTCAATGCATATAAAAAAGATAAAAAGAATAAATCTAAAGAAATAGACAGCAATCTTGAAAAAGTAAATTTTGATAATTCAATATTCACGGAATCATTAAATGAGATTTTATTGAAATATAAGTATACAGATTCAACAAACACTATTTTTAAGAGTTTGTCTAATTCTGCTTACCTAAGTGCAAATATCACCAAGTTAGACCTTCAACTTATTTATGACAGAGAAGCAAGAATCAGCATGAACTTTTTAAAAGCTAATATTGAAATTGAATGGGGCTTCTTAGACGTTTATGGTCAAAACATATACAATAAAAATTATCAATCTACCTCTGGAGATTTTTCTTATGATTATTATGGAGATAAAGTAAGCTTAATGGCAGTTCAAGATGCTATTTCTGCTTCATTTTTAAAATTTATGAATGATCCAGAAGTTCGGAAAAACATTAAAAAAGGGGATGTTGAACCAAAAGAAGAGTTAAACACATTAACCTTAAATAAAGGGAAGTACATAGATAATTTAGATGATGCATTAGATGGCACAGCTACAATTAAAGTAAAAGAAGGACATGGTAGCGGTTTTAAAGTAAGCTCCGATGGATATTTAATTACAAATTATCATGTGGTGGCAAACTCCAAAGACGATATTACTGTAATTACCAGAGATAATAAAGAATACAAAGCAACGATTGTAAGACAGAATGAACAATTAGATTTGGCGCTTATTAAAATTGATGCTGAATTTGAAAAGCATTTTCGAATCAAAGATGAAAAAAATTATTCTACAGGAGAAAATGTTTTTATAGTAGGAACCCCTAAAAGTATTGAACTAGGGCAGACGCTTACTAAGGGAATTATTTCAGGATATAGAGAAAAAGAAGGCATTAAGCTAATTCAAACAGATGCTAGTATAAATGGAGGGAACAGCGGTGGTCCTATGATTAACAAGGAAGGAGAATTAATTGGTGTAGTAAATGCTAAATTTTCTGGTATTGGTATAGAAGGTATCGGTTTTGCTATTCCTGCAACTTTAATAGGTAATTCTCTTTTTATCAATTAATAGATTATATATAATTTTACTAGAGCTGGTGCTTGTTTCAATAAGTACCAGCTTTTTTATTTATACAGATTTAGACTCGACTATACCTTAGCTTTTGTATGGATCATTACACGTATCAATAAGCAACCTAATATACTTTGCTGCGAAGTTGCAAACTTCGCAGTGCTTTTAGAATAAGGTGTAGCTGTTGAGTAAATTTAATTGAGCATTTCAGCAATGAAATTTAATTTGGAGTATATTCTAATGTTTTCAATACTTGTTGTAATTTTAACTTGAAAGGATTTCGAATAAAAATTCATTTTAAGTTTACACTACATCATACAAACATGAATACCATACTTGAAGATTTTTTTTCTTTAATTCCTTTAATTACACTTTTTTCATGTGCCATATATGGTCTGGGCTACTTCATTTTGTATTTTATTAAAACAGACAAGAAAACAATCTTTAAAAGCAATATCTCTAAATTTGCAGATACCATCATCTTAGGGTTTTTCATATTGATCATGGGTTTTGCTGTTGTAATTACCAAAGGAAATACCTTTTTAATGGTCCCTTTACTAGTACTGGTATCTTTTGGTTTTTACAACAAAATGTTTGAGTTTAGAAAAGTCCAATTTCATAAAATACACCTTAAACAATTGTTCTTTTTTATACTCCTATTTTCTATACTTTCGTGTGGAATGAGTTTTTTAATACAATTTGATAATAGGCTTTTGATTAATCCAGATGTATCAATTTATGCTAGATTGGCTTACAATATGGATCTTTTAGGAGAGGAAAAAATAGTGGTAGATCCTATTTTTATAAACACGTATCCAAAAGAGCTATTTCATTTTTTTAATGAATGGATTACTGTTTTTGGACTTCAATTTATAAAGGATTTGAGTTCATTAAAAGTATTCATCTTATTTACAACTCCTTGCTTAACCACACTTATTTTTTTTCAAATACTGTCCATTTGCAAAAGATTAATGAAAACCATTCCAATTTTCGATTGCCTTTTATTATCCACTTTTATCTTGCTGTTACCTGGGATTTTAAAAGTTGTATTTAATATCATCATCAAAGGTAGTTTTGCTTTATCTTCTGTGCTTCATGGGGATATTTTTTTTCTAAAAATGAAAGTCATTATTCTTCTTTCATTAATTAGCTTAAAATTGTATTTAAACAAAAAAGAATACTTTGCTATAGTAGTCCTTACGTTTATCCCCATTATTTGGAATGTATTTTTACCAGCATTTTTAGGTGGATTACTATTAATGATACTTTATCAACTTGTCTTTAGAGAAAGCTTAAATAAAACCTTGATTCTTTCTCAGTTTTTTTCTTTTGCTGTGCTATTTCTTATTATATTTTTGAATCCTAGCGCTCAGCATTCCTTATACAAGTATAGCTTAATTGACTATTTAAGAGATGAGTATAGTGCTATCTCCTATGTTTTTCGAGTGATAGGATTACTTATTTTATTTGCTTTGCCTTTACTGCTTCTTTTAAATAAAAAATTCCGAAATATAGTAAATACTGATTTTAAGAAATACTTGTTTTTTATACTCATAGCCTCTTTTATTTCTTTTGCATTGATTCATAAATTGTACAATGCTCCTCAATTGCTTAATAATTTAATTTATCCTTTATTAATTCCTCTAGTGGTTCTTTTTCTTTTGAAATTGTTTAATAAATATGATAGAATAATCAGAGTAAGCATATTAATATCAATTTTTTTTGTCATTGGATACGCGTTTACTTTTAAAGAAAAAATACAATTAAATCAAGAAGTTCCACCTGAGTTTAGTTTATCACAAGCAGCCTATATAGCAACGGACTTAAGTAGAAGAAGCATAGATCCATTTTTTTATTACATCAGGCCTTATGCTTATCTTATGCTGGAACATCAACATTGGCTGCCACAACGAATAGACTTGTTTGATAATGTACAGCTGAATAGTTATGTTGATCAATACCATTACATCGAAAATAGTTCAGGTCAGTCTTTTTTTAAATATGCAAATTTGAAATATGATGACATTCATAAAATCAATACCAATGCATTGAAATTAGCTTTTTTAAGAGATTATAAATTCAAGTACTTATTGGTTTACAAAGATCAACTTGAAAATAATAGATTAGCTTACTTAAAAGAAATTGAAATAGCAGAAAAAATTATGTTTGATAAAAATGTTGTTTTATTGAAATTGAAATGGGATTAGGTTTTAAGTTTGAGGAAAAGTTATGTAGGCTACGAAGTTGCAAACTGCGCAGAGCTATCTGAAAACTTCCTAGAGCAGACTCCTTCGCAAAACGAAAATCTATAGTACACAAATTGGAATTCAAAAAAATGGAAGTCAATGTTTATGGAAACTGACGATGGTTAGCTGGAAGCTTGGTTTCAGTATGCTACGAAGTTGCAAACTTCGCAGAGCTATCTGAAAACTTCGTAGAGCAGTTTGTAAAACCCTATTAATTATGTAGATAATAATAGACAAAATAGGTAAACTAGAATACTAACCAGATTTCTCAGTCAAATAAGCATAAAAAAAGCTTTGGTGTAAATAAAATACACCAAAGCTTTTTGCATAAATGATTAAATACTAAAACTAATAAATAACCACTTTTGCAGTATGAGATCGATTTCCACTACTGAATTGTACTAAGTATAATCCATTATCCAAAGCATTAAAATCTATTGAAGTTTCTTGACTATTATTTAGATTGACGGTCTTTACTAACTTTCCGCCTAAGTTGTAAACTACTATTTTATGAATACTTTGATTGGAATTCACATTAAGCTTTCTTCCAATATTGTTGTAATACATCACCAAGTCGGTTGCTTCTTCAAAAGACTCGTTACTTAATGTACCAGGTATAACAATTTCAAATTGCTGGTTTGGGTTTGCAACGTCTACATCAAAGGTTTGGATTTCAGCTCCAGAAGCACCATCTTGGATATCAAAGGCTTTAACTGGGTCGTTTACCGATCCAAAATTACATTCTGTAAATGCAATTTCAAAAACATAGGTATCCTCTGCATCTGCAGCAGATACTTTGAATTCTACATTAGAGGCAGAGTCCATAAAATTGGCTTTTACATCACCAAATTGTCCGCACCATCCATCATTTATACCTAGTGTGTTTCCTGAACCTATGTTTTCAATTTTGTAAATATCATTTCCTTGATGTACAAAACTCCATAATTGAAAGTCATTTGTTTCATCTGGAGCGGTCATAAATGCATCATAATCATCTCCAGTTTCAGTGGTCATTACTTCAGCATGTACAGAATTGTAAATCTGATAGGTGCCATCTTCAATAATTTGAGCAATTGTATTTGTACTTATCAACAGACAAGCTGCCCAAAAGCATAATTTCACATTAAAGCTCATTTTCGATTTTTTGTAATTTGTGTTCATAGTTTTAAATTTAAATTAGACATTAGATTAATTTTTAATAAATTTTTTAGTTACAACATCACCGTTATTAACCAGAATAGACAAAGTGTAAATGCCTTCTGCTAATCGAGATGTATTGATTTGAAATTTCCCAAATTGATTTGCTTTTCTGTTTCTTCATTTCAGTATATTGACATCAAGATTTTTATTAATAAATCAAGGTTTGCATGGCCTTCGCTGGCATTTCATATTTAATTTCATTTTCTCCAACAATCAAATTCAGTTGTACTGGTTTTTCTGTTGCATTCATAATCACTGTAACCATGCTGCCATCTGGATTTTGGAAACTTGTGCTTTCAATAGTGCTTCTGCTAGTGGTAGTGCTTACGCGTTTCGCTCCTACTTTTACAAATTTTGAAAAATGACCTATATAGTAATAAGAAGGTGTATAAATCAATTCATCTGTGGTAGTATCGGCGTGAATAGGGGCAAAACAGAAATTTTCAACGTGGTTGGGTCCTCCATTTTCGTTCAGTAGAATATTCCAATCTGTCCAGCCTGCTGTACCATTGTTAAAATCATTAATCATCGAATTTCCATAGCGCTCTGCATTGCTCCAACGTTGGTATTCGGCAGGGTCAAATTTTTCTTGACAACCTTCCGTAAAAAGCAAGTTGATATCAGGGTAAGATTCCTTGATGTTTTTAAGGTTATCGTATTTTGGATCTCCTCCAGTCCAAGTCTCATACCAATGGAAACCAATTCCCCAAGCATATTTCATGGCTTCTTTATCTTCAAAAATAACATTGGCTCTATGCGAAATCAAATCTCTGTTGTGGTCCCAAACTACAATATTCTTATCTCCATATCCATTTTTTTCGAAAGTTGGTCCGAGGTTATTTTTAAGGAAATCTCGTTCTTCTTCAGCGGTATAAATACACGATTCCCAACGCTGTACAGCCATGGGCTCATTTTGAATGGTAACTCCCCAAACAGGAATACTTTCTGCTTCATAAGCTTCAATAAACTTTACAAAATAATCTGCCCAAGTTTGGTAATATTCAGGTAGCAATTTCCCTCCTTGCAGCATATTCTTGTTGGTTTTCATAAAAGCTGGTGGGCTCCATGGGCTGGCATAAAACAGCATATCCTCACCTATGATTTCTTGGGCTCTTTTAATGAAAGGAATTCGCTTTTCTTTGTCTTTTGCAATGGAAAAAGTTTCGAGTTGATCATCGCCCTCTTCAATATAGGTAAAGCTTCCTAAGCCAAAATCGGCGCTGTGAATACTGGTTCTAATGATGTTGTAGTTGATACCATCTTCATGAAAATAGGCGTTTAGCAATTCTTCTTGATTTTTTTTGCTTAGCTTAGAAAAAACCTCAGCAGAGGCATCTGTAATTGCACCGCCAATACCGATAAACTCTTGAAAGGTTTTAGCAGGATTTACAAATACAGAAACTTCATCTTCACGAGGTTGAACTGCTTCAGTAAAAATGAACTCCCCATCTTCATACAATCTTTTATCACTTTGTTGAGCAGTTGTATGTAGGTGGACTTTTTTACCTAAAAAGTTAGTCTGTTGTACTTCCTTTTGTGTTGTTTCTTCCTGAACAACCTCATTGGTTTTTGTATGATCTACACATGAAGTAAAGGCAAGTGCAATTCCAAAAAAATAACTTAACTTATTAATTTTCATGTTTCTAGTTTTCTCTCCAAACATAAGTACCTACTGAACCAGCTGGTAATTGACTTGAGATTGGTGTAGATTCTACATTAATATTAAAGCTTTGCTGCTGGTCTGTATCATTTAAAACAATAACAACAACCTCACCTTCTGGTGTTCTGAAAGCTACATTTTGAATTGAAGGGCTTGTATTAGATTTGATTCTAACGGAACCTGATTTTACAAACATAGATGCTTGTTTCACAATATAATAAGCAGGATTTTTGGTGGCATTATTTCCCGAAATGGTTAGCGCCCCTAAGCATTGGGTACAGCCGCCGTCTGTATGAGGATTGCTATTTTCATCAGCTGCTAAATTCCATTGTAGAACATTTTTACTCCAATTGCGAGTTGCACCAATTATTAACTCTCTGGTATGCCATCTTAAGTCTGATGGAAAATCGCCTGGTGCTTCAATCCACTGTTCTGTAAAGTAAATGTTTTTATCTGGATGTGCGTTATGAACTGCACTTAAAGCACTAATGTTTCCAGCATATAAATGAAATGCTGAACCATCTACGTATTGATTTGCATTCGCATTATTCAATATAGAAATTGGATAACTTATATTGTCTGGATTATGATCGAAAGTGATTATTTTAGTTGCTATACCAGCTTGTTGAAAAGCTGGACCTAAGTGATTGGCAATAAAGTCTGTTTGTTGATTTGCCGTCATGACCATGCTTGGATTGTTGAATGGATTTTCAGGCTCATTTTGAATGGTAATGGCATCAATAGTAATTCCTTCTGCTTGCATCGCTTCAACATACATTACAAAATAATCTGCGTATGTACTGTAATACTGTGGTAGTAGCTCACCACCAACGGTAGCTTGATTGGTCTTCATCCACGTCGGCGCTGACCAAGGCGAACCAAGGATTTTTACATCAGGGTTAATCTGAATGATTTCTTGTAACACAGGAACAAGGCTTGTTAAGTCCGGAGCAATTGAAAAATTGGTTAAATTCGGGTCGGTTTGCCCTGCAGGTAGATCATTATACGAAAATGGAGCAGGATCTAGGTCTGATGCACCAATACTTATTCTCACATAATTGGAATGAACTCCATTGCTTCCGTATAAATCATTAAGCAAATTAGTTCTAGCTGAGGCAGACATATTATTGATAAGTATTGCACTTCCTCCGGTAAGGGTAAAACCAAACCCATCCATGCTTTGGTAGGATTCACTTTCATCTATATTAATGGAAAAGTTGTCGTTTTCTGTTACACTTTGCAAACCAGATTCTTGCAACCTTACCAAATTATTTTGGTCTGGTGTAGTTAAGTAAAACTCCACATTTTCTATATCTTCACCAGGATTATCCGATACAGGTGGATCATAAGTTTGATCATCGTTTGAGTCACATGAACTAAAAACTAGTGTAAAGACTAAACTAATTACTGCTATAAAGCTATTCATTTTTTTCATTATTATGTATGTTATTTTTTATTCAAAAGTATAAGTTCCAGCTTGGTAATCATCGTTTAATGAAATACTTACCTCATACGAATCACCAGTAGAAATAGGAGCTAAGTTTTCACCACTACCATTTACAATTTCACCAGTTAAAGAATTTGGTGATGTTGATCCCATATCAAAATCCCAAGGGCTGATGAATTTCATTTCATAATCAGCTTCTATATCAATCGTAATGGTGTATTGATTTGGGTGAACGTAGGTCATTGGAAATTCATCTCTTGACTCCCAATTATTCCAATGGAAGAGTTTAAAATTATAATACGTCCAATTTAGCGATGATGTACTAAAATCAAAATTTAAACGCAGAGATCGGTCACTGTTTAAGGTGAAACTGGCATTGTTTTCCAATAGTGTAGAATTTTCAGAAACTTGATCTGCATCAGGATTAGCAGTCTCGCCAATTAAATTACCTGCGATAGCATAGCTTACCCCATTTCCATCTTGTTGAGAATTTAAAGTGTAGTTCACGCCACTTTGAAGCGGGATGAAATTAGGAGATGAAAATTGATCTCCATCTTTGGTGAATTCTTGCACAACATCATTGTTGGACAATAAGAATAATTGATTGGGAGTTTGAATTGGTTCAGGCTCAGAATCATCTAATTCTATTAAAAAAGTATAGGCATTGGCTGATAAATCTAAAGTAACAAAATAGCTACCTACATTATTGGAAGGAATATCTTCAACATTTAGACCTTGGCTTTCTGCTTGAGACTCCATTACTACGTTTAATTGAGTTCCAATTACTCGTTTAAGCAAGTAATCCCAACTTCCGTTGGCTCTGAAAACAAAGTTGCCCGTTTCAACTAAATTAATAGTC
>Ga0307970_1001505_pt1 | contig 12232 bp, 11 predicted proteins | sample OrgLakmetagen712_FD_202093 | JGI IMG/M metagenome (GOLD analysis project Ga0307970, IMG submission 202093) | Saline water microbial communities from Organic Lake, Antarctica - #712 | ecosystem: Environmental > Aquatic > Non-marine Saline and Alkaline > Saline | place: Antarctica: Organic Lake... | reverse complement strand
CAAAAACCATTGACCGGGTGGTTGACGTGTTTCCGGCCCAGGAAAAATCCATGGTACGGGCGATGCTGTCTGAATCTTTACAGGCGGTTATCTCGCAAAACCTGATGAAGAAAATGGGCGGCGGGCGGATTGCGGCCCACGAAATCATGATTGGCACCTCGGCTATTCGCAACCTGATCCGTGAAGACAAAATCGCGCAGATGTACTCGTCTATACAAACCGGTGGCTCACTGGGCATGCAGACCCTGGATCAGTGTCTTGAGCGCCTATTGCAAAAGGGCCTTATTTCTCGCGATCAGGCGCGCTTGAAAGCAAAAATGCCCGATGCCTTTTAATCCTGACAGGATCTTCGCCGGCTGATACAAAACCACTCGGGCGCGTGGGCGCGTTCAACAAAAGGTGATGAAAATGGAATTTGAAAAGCTACTGCGGCTAATGGTTGAAAAAGGCGGCTCGGACTTGTTCATTACCGCCGGCGTTGCGCCCAGTATGAAAGTGAACGGTAAAGTGTGGCCCGTCACAAAGACCGCCTTGACGCCCGATATGACCCGCGAGCTGGTTTACGGCGCCATGAGCGACAAGCAGCGCGCCGAGTTTGATGAAAGCCACGAGTGCAACTTCGCCATCAGCGCCCGTGGCATTGGCCGCTTTCGGGTTAGCGCGTTTTTCCAACGCAATCAGTGCGGTATGGTATTACGACGTATTGAAGTAAAAATACCGGAAATCGACGATCTCTCACTGCCCGACATCGTTAAAGAGCTGGCTATGACCAAGCGCGGGCTGATCATGTTTGTCGGAGCCACCGGCACCGGCAAATCCACCTCGCTTGCTGCGATGATCGGCTACCGCAACCACAACAGCCGCGGCCACATCATTTCTATCGAAGATCCGATTGAATTTATTCACCAGCATGCGGGTTGTATCGTAACCCAGCGCGAAGTGGGCATAGACACCGACAGCTTTGAAGTGGCGCTGAAAAACACCCTGCGCCAGGCACCAGACGTGATTTTGATAGGTGAGGTGCGAACCCGCCAGACAATGGAATATTCCGTACAGTTCGCCGAAACCGGGCACTTGTGCCTGGCGACCTTACACGCCAACAACGCCAACCAGGCGCTGGACCGGATTATCCAGTTTTTCCCGCCCGAACAGCACGGCCAGATCTGGATGGACCTATCGCTGAACCTGCGCGCCATTGTGGCGCAGCAACTGGTGCCCACGCCAGACGGCAAGGGCCGGAAAGCGGTTATTGAAGTGCTGATCAATACGCCGCTGGTGGCCGATCTGATTCGCAAGGGCGAAGTGCACAAGCTCAAAAACCTGATGGCCAAATCCAACGAAATTGGCATGCGCACTTTTGATCAGGCGCTGTATGAGCTGTATTCTGAAGGTTCAGTGACGTATGAAGATGCCCTGACATATGCCGACTCGCCCAACGATTTGCGTTTGATGATAAAGCTTGGAACCGACGCCCAAGGGGTGGACAAGTTGTCGTCTTCGGTGGATAAGCTGACTATTCAGCAGGACTAAAGCAGTAAGGAAAGTGTCTCGAAGAATGTGTTATGAGCAATTGATGACAATTGCAATTGTGACGGCCGCAACCACCTGAGTATACTCCGGCCGTTCATAATCAGGAGTCATCAAAAAAATGAAATCGACCCGTCTTGGCCGTGCTATCCGCCTGACCACTCTGGCTGCCATCGCAGCGCCTGCGACTGTTTTTGCCGGTGGCTTTTCCCTTAACGAACAGAGCGCCAGCGCGATGGGCGTGGCGAATGCGGGTGCCGCAGCAAACCCCGAGAACGCATCCACGGTGTTCTTTAACCCGGCGGGCATGAGCCAGTTGAAAGGGACTAATCTTTCGTTTGGTGTGGCAATGCTTAATATTGATGCTGAAGCTAAGAGTGCCAGTGCTACTGACTTCTTCGGTGGTGACGTAGAGGGCTCAACAGGCGGGGACATCGCTGATCTGGCTGTGCTGCCAAACTTTTTTATAACTCACGAAGTTAACGATTCCATCGACGTGGGTTTCGGTATTCATGCTCCTTACGGACTGGCTGCTGACTACGACGACGATTTTGTTGGCCGCTATTTTGCCGATAAAACCGAACTGTCAGCGATCTCCTTTACCCCGTCTATTGCCATCAACAATGGCAAGGGTCTTTCAATGGGGTTGGGTATGAACATTATGTACGCTGAGGCGCGGTTGACGAAGTTTCAGGATCTTCGTGGACCCTTCTTCAAGCAAACCGGCAGTCCCACCGTTGCAGGTCAGCTCGCTGATCAATACGAAGCGGATTATGGCGCGCCTTACTCCGACATCAACGGCGACGACATTGCAGTTAACTTTCGCGTTGGCTTTTTGTATGAACTATCTGACCGCACTCAATTTGGTTTGACGGCACAAACCGGCACTGAACTTGAGCTGGAAGGCGAAGCCGAAATAACTAACTTCCCTTCGGCAACCCTGACTCCGACAACCATCAGCGAAGACGCTAACGTGCCGCTGGCCATTCCAGAGAGCATTACCGTTGGCGCTCGCCATCAGTTGAATGATTCTGTCACGTTGCTCGCAGGTGCCACTTACGCCCGCTGGAGTCGGTTCGAAGGTCTTGATGTATTCAGCACGGAAGGCGACAGCGGCGAGATATCTACAGCCCTTGGGCGCACAGGCGACCAACCGCTCAGTCACGTTACTGAAAAATGGCAGAATACCTGGCAGTTCAACGTGGGTGGAATCTGGCAGGCTACGCCTGCCTGGGCCTTTAAGGCGGGCTACGCGTGGGATGAATCGCCGGTCGACGAATTCGTAACCGCCCGCGTTCCTTCATCAGACCGTCATTGGCTCACTCTGGGTACGCAGTGGAAAGATGCGCAAAGCGGCTGGACGGTGGATGCCGCCATTGGCACCCTGCTGTTTGTGGACGATCCGAAGATTAAAGAATTCGTTTATCAATACGATGCCCCAAGCCAGAAGGATTCGGCTGCGGGTAAGTCCAACTACGAAGGCGAATACGAACTCGACGCCTGGAGCGCTTCACTACAAATCAGCAAAGCCTTCTAACGTTTGACTTCGAAGCTATAACGACAGGCCGATTTTACCCGTCTGTCGCAGTCACGAAAAACGCCCGCTTGAGCGAACACTCAGCGGGCGTTTTTCGTTAGTGGGCCTGATCCCAGTTATCACCCACGCCGGCTTCTACCAGCAAGGGTACGGCCAGCTCCGCAGCACCCGACATACGTTTGATCAATCCGTCGCGCACAGCGTCTATCACATCTTCTTTTACTTCAATGATCAGTTCGTCGTGTACCTGCATGGTCATGCGGGCGCTGTCCGGGTATTCGGCCAGCAGCCAGGCTTCCACATCAATCATCGCGAGCTTGATAATGTCGGCAGCGGTACCCTGCATGGGCGCGTTAATCGCGGTGCGCTCGGCGGCCTGCTGCAGTTGCTTGTTGCGGGCGTTGATCTCGGGAAGGTACAGGCGCCGGCCAAAAAGGGTTTCCACATAGCCGTCTTCGTGAGCCTGCTTACGAATGTTGTCCATGTATGTCAGTACGCCAGGGTAGCGCTCGAAATAGCGGTCGATGTACTGCTGGGCCACTTTACGTTCGACATCCAGCTGCCGCGCCAGGCCAAACGCCGACATGCCGTAAATTAGCCCGAAGTTGATGGCTTTGGCGCTTCGCCGTTGGTCAGTGCTCACGTCTGCCAGCGTTACCCCGAACACTTCCGCCGCGGTGGCTTTGTGAATGTCTTCGCCCTTGGCAAAGGCCGTCAGCAAACCTTCATCTTCCGACAGGTGCGCCATAATGCGCAATTCAATCTGGGAATAATCCGCTGCCAACAGCTTGTAGCCTTTCTCGGCAATAAATGCCTGGCGAATGCGCCGGCCCTGCTCGCTGCGAATGGGTATGTTCTGCAGGTTGGGCTCTGAAGACGACAGGCGCCCGGTGGCCGTGACTGCTTGATGATAAGACGTGTGCACGCGCCCGGTGCGGTGGTGGATCAGCTCTGGCAGGGTGTCTGTGTAGGTGGATTTGAGCTTGCTCAGGCTGCGGTGTTCCAGCAGAAGCCTTGGCAGTTCGTGGCTGTGGGCCAGTTCCTGCAGCACCGGTTCGGCCGTTGAGGGCGCACCCTTGGGGGTTTTCTTGAGAACCGGCAAGCCTAGCTTCTCATAGAAAATTACCTGCAGCTGTTTTGGCGAGCCCAGGTTAAAGGTTTCCCCGGCGGCTTCATACGCGGCGGTTTCCAGTTCGGCCATGCGTTCGGCCAGTTCTTGGCTGTGCTGGCGCAGGGTGCTGGCGCTGATCAGCGTGCCCCTTTGCTCCATGCGCGACAGCACGGGTACCAAGGGCAAATCAATGTCTTCATACACCGACTGCAGCTTACCGGTGGCCGCTAGTTGCGGGCGTAGTGCCTGATGTAAGCGAAGGGTAATGTCGGCGTCTTCGGCGGCGTAGGGGCCGGCTTTATCGAGCTCCAGCTGGTTAAATGTCAGCTGTTTGGCGCCTTTGCCTGCCAATGATTCAAAGGTTGTGGTTTCCTCGCCCAGATAGTGCAGAGCCAGAGCGTCCATGTTGTGGCGTGAAGACACCGAGTTCAGCACGTAGGATTGCACCATGGTGTCTTCGGCAATGCCTTCCAGGCAGATGTCGTGGTTGGCCAGCACGTTTTTGTCGTACTTCAGATTTTGCCCGACTTTTTTATGGTCGGGGCTTTCCAGCAGAGGTTTCAGCTGGGCCAGCACGGTGTCGCGATCCAGCTGTTCGGGCGCGCCCATGTAGTCGTGGCAAAAAGGCACGTAGGCCGCTTCAAACGGTTGTACCGCAAACGACACGCCAACAACCTCTGCAGCCATGTATTTCAGGCTGGTGGTTTCGGTGTCAAAGGCAAACAGCTCTGCGGCGTTCAGGCGCTCTACCCATTTATCCAGTTCTGCCTGGTCGGTAATAATGCTGTAGTGCTTGTCGCGGGACTGAGCGGGTTCAGCAGGGCTGCTGTGATTCGTGGTGCCTTGATCAGGCGCGCTGTTGTCAGTTTCGGATTGCGTTGCAGCAGGGCCGGTGGCTTGGGCGCCTGGGCTTTCAAGCTCGTTTATCCAGCTGCGCAATTCGTATTCGCGGAACAGCTCAAGCAGGGCGCTGTTGTTCTGCTCCCGTTCCTGCAAGTCTTCCAGTCCGAACGCCAGCTCTACGTCCAGTTTGATGGTGGCCAGTACCCGGCTGAGGGGCAGGGTTTCCCGGGCATCCCGCAGGTATTCGCCGACCTTGCCTTTGACCTTATCGGCGTTGGCCATCAGGTTGTCGATGTCCTGGTATTCCTGCAGCCATTTTACCGCGGTTTTCGGGCCGCACTTGTTTACGCCGGGTATGTTATCGACCTTGTCGCCCACCAGGGCCAGGTAATCGATGATCTGTGCCGGTGTTACGCCGAACTTTTCTTCAACGCCGGCGGCGTCCATGTGGGTGTTGGTCATGGTGTTGATCAGGGTCACGTGTGGGCTTACCAGCTGCGCCATGTCTTTATCGCCCGTGGACACCACTACATCTATGCCTTTGCTGGTGGCCTCGTGGGCCAGGGTGCCAATCACGTCATCGGCTTCCACGCCATCCACAATCAGCAGTGGCAGGCCCATGTGTCTGACAATCTGGTGAATGGGCTCAATTTGCACAGCCAGGTCTTCAGGCATCGGCGGGCGGTTTGCTTTGTAATCTGCGTAAAGGTCGTTGCGGAAGGTTTTGCCCTTGGCATCGAACACCACCACAATTTTGGAGCCGGGGAAATCCAGGTCTATCCGGCGTATCATGGCAATAACGCCCTTGATGGCCCCGGTTGGGTGGTTTTTGCTGGTCATGAGAGGAGGAAGTGCGTGGTAAGCGCGGAAAAGATAAGAGGAACCGTCTACAAGAACCACGGGTGGAGTGTGTTGTTCAGTCATAGCTGCCTGGGCCTGCAATCGTGTTGAAGCATGGGTTGCCTTGTGTAACCCTAATAGTAACAAATGCACCGTAAACAAATGGTCAAAAGGGTTTCACGAATATGAAAAGAATCATTTTACCACTCGTGTTGCTGGCCTGGCCGGTTGCGACCGTTATTGCCCAGGAAGCCGGCAATCTGGACGACACCGTTGTGGAAACACCAAAACAGCCGGTGATCATCTCGGATTATCAGCCGTCTAACGCCGGCACCCAGATTGTTATCCGCAGCGGCGAAAAAGAGGTGTATTACGAGTACCGGGTGAACGGCCAGGTGATGGAAATAAAGGTTGTGCCCGAGATAGGGCCGGAATACTACCTGGTGCCTGCTGACGGTGGCTGGGCCCGTGAAAGTGAATCCGGCATGCTGGTGCCAAGCTGGGTGCTGTTCCGCTGGTAGTGATGAAGGCGTTGTTAACCGGGCTGGCAGAATAATTCGTGAACGATTTTTGGTTTTAGTGTGAACACTCTAACTTTTCTCCTTAATCTGCACCCATCGATCGAAAACACTTTTGATCAAAAAGCGCAGCACAGGAGAATTACCATGGGTGTACTCACCACTTATCAGCAACAGCTTCAGGATATGGTTAACAAGGGTATCGACGCCGCTGAAAAGCAGCAGAAGCGTTTGTCTGCCAAGCCTTTCGATATGGCTGAAAAGCTGGAAGAAAGCGCTCGCACTCACAGCGTAAAATCCTTGCGTAAGAGCTACTACGGCTACAGCGAAAACGTATTTGACCAACTGCGCGAATTGAACGGCATGGTTGGTGAATTCACCTCCCAGCTGATCTCACGCGTTGAAAAGCAAGCCGCTGAAGGTGCTGATGCCGTAGAAGAAGGCGCAATCGATGTTGCTGCAACCGCAGAAGACGTAAAAACAGCGGTTGAGCCTACCAAACCGGCGCGCAAGAGCAGCGCTAAGAAAGCCAAAGCCGCTCCTGTAGCTGCTGCCAAGGCTGAAAAAGCCGAAGACAGCAAAGAAGTAAAAGCGGAAGAAGCTGAGCCGGCTAAAGCCAGTGACGCGAAAACTGAAGAAACAGCATCTGTCTGATTGCGTTCAGCGGCCCGTAAGCTCACCAAGAGCGTGGGCCGGTTGAAATCGGCGAATGCCAATAAAAAAGGGAGACTGTTTTAGTCTTCCTTTTTTATGTCGGTTAATTGTTGCAACCGGCGAATATCGACTTCGTAGATTTCCCGCTGGGTCTGAATGTCTTGGGTCTGGGTTTCAATTTCCTGTTCAATATCCAGGATCTGCGTTTCCAGTCGGCGAATTTTTTCCAGGGTTGTCTCGGGAATTTTTCGTCCAGAACGTTCCAGGTCGGCGGCGCGGCTTTGTTCGGCGTTCAACTGCCCGGAGATGACCGTGATATTGCCTTTTTTCAGGCTGATCAGTCCCTCCAATTCGCGAATTTTCCGGTTCATGGCGCTGCGCGCCTGATCTGGGTGGCTGAAGCGCTTTAGCAGTTTTCGGTCCTGTTCGCGTTGCAGCTCCAGGGCGTCCTGGCGTTGTTGCTCGGCACTGCGTTCGGCCAGTTCCTGTTTCGTGGGGGCGGGCGCAATGATGGTAACGACACGCCCATTGCTGTTAAGAATGTCATAGCCCCGTTGCGTTGCTTCTTGCGGAATGCTGCTGCCAATGACCACCTGGCCGTTTTCATCCGTATACCGGTACATACCGGCGTGGGCCGAAGTGGCACTGATGGCACTGGTGCCAGTCAGGCTAAGCATGAGGAGTGAAGCGGTCAGGTGTTTTGCCATTCGTCAAACTCCGTAAGATTCCCGGTAGCGGGTCACCGCATTAGCGTGTTGGCCGAAAGCGGGGTTGCCGCTGACGTAGTCCAGTACCTGGTCAAGCCCGATAATGCTGACCACGGGTATGTCGAACTGCTGTTCTACTTCCTGGATGGCAGACAATTCGCCTTTGCCTTTTTCCTGGCGGTCCAGTGCGATCAGTACCCCGGCGGGTTTGGCACCCGCCTGATGGATAATCTCAATTGCTTCACGAATAGCGGTGCCAGCGGTAATGACATCATCTATAATCAGCACCCTACCATTCAAGGGCGCACCGACGATGCTTCCTCCTTCGCCGTGATCTTTCTTTTCCTTACGGTTGAAGGCAAAAGGTTTATTGTTGCCAGCCTCTGCCAGAGCCATAGCCGTTACGGTAGCCAACGGGATGCCCTTATAGGCGGGCCCGAAAATAATGTCATAATTCAGAGCGCTACGCTCAATGGCTGCAGCGTAGGCTTGGCTTAACTGTAGAAGATCATTACCGGTATTGAACAGGCCTGCGTTAAAAAAGTAGGGGCTGATGCGACCGGATTTGAGTGTAAATTTGCCAAAACGCAGCACATTTCGCTGTATGGCGAACTCGATGAAATTTTTCTGATAATCATGCATGGCGCGGCTTCTAGGGCTGTTGGTCTTTCAAAAGTAGTTAAAAAGTGCTTAAAATCGGTATCATACACACAAACCGAATCAGGGAATACGTATGCGGGTAGTATCAATCAGCGTCAACGGTCTTGAACAGGCTGTTGAAAAAGGTTTTTTTGACTGGATAGCAGGGCAAGATGCCGACGTTATCTGTGTTCAGGATCACCGCATGCGCGCCTACGAGGTTGAAGACCGCCAGCTGGTGCCAGAAGGCTACCAGGCTTATTTTATTGACGGCGAAAACAATGAAGATGGCGGCGTTGGAATTTATACCCGCCACTTCCCCAAAGCCATTATGTATGGCTTTGCCAATGAGCAGGCTGACCGCGAAGGCCGGTTTATTCAGGCCGATTTTGACAAGGTGTCCGTCGCCAGTGTGCTGGCGCCTTGCGCCCTTGGCCTGGAAGACGACCCGATTGGTGATGATGACCTGACCGTTCTGGACCACAAAGACGATTTCATGGACGCGTTTGCCGTACACATGCAAAAAACCCTGCGTAAACGCCGGCAGTTTATTGTGTGTGCCAACCTGCAAAGTGCTCATCACGTTACCGACGCCAGTTCGCGCTATCACAAATTGGACGTATCCGGCTTTTTGCCTCACGAGCGGGCTTGGCTAGACCGTCTGTTCGAAGAAATGGGCAGCATTGATGCGTTCCGGGATATTAACAAACAAAGCAATCAGTTTACCTGGTGGCCGGAGTGGGCTTCAGGCTGGCGCAAACAGTCCGGTATTCGGGTGGACTATCAGATTGCTACGCCGGGTATTCGCAAGACCATTCAGGATGGCTGGATTGATGATGACACCCGGTTTTCTGACCATGCGCCGGTAGTGATGGATTACGACATCGAAATTGGATTTTAGGTTGGCCTTGAACATAGGGGGCGAGGTAGGGGACGGATTTAAAATCCGTCCCCGGTTTGCGCTTTGGGTCGCAGGGGACAGATTTAAAATCCGTCCCCGGTTTGGATCAAATCTATGGCCCTCGACGCCCAAAGTTTTGAGTTAGCCGTTAAGCGCTTCGTTCTGCAGCGCGAATAAGGTTTCAATACCCTGCTTTGCCAATACCAGCATGCTGTCCAGTTCTTCCTGAACAAAAGGCGCACCTTCTGCTGTGCCCTGAATTTCGATAAAGCCGCCTTTATCTGTCATCACCACGTTCATATCGGTTTCCGCAACCGAGTCTTCCGGGTAGTCCAGGTCCACGACTGCCTGGCCTTTGAATACGCCGACGGATACCGCGGCAACCATCTGCTTCAGCGGCGATTTCTTCAGGCGCTTTTGTGCTACCAGGAAATTCAGCGCGTCTACCAGCGCTACGCAGCCACCGGTAATGGCCGCGGTGCGGGTGCCGCCGTCGGCTTGAATAACATCGCAATCGATGGTGATGGTGTGCTCGCCCAGTGCTTTCAGATCCACCGCAGCGCGCAGGGAGCGGCCAATCAGGCGCTGAATTTCAACCGTGCGGCCACCTTGTTTGCCGCGGGCCGCTTCGCGCCCCATACGGCTGTTGGTAGAGCGGGGCAGCATGCCGTATTCCGCGGTAATCCAGCCTTGGCCTTCGCCGCGCAAAAACGGTGGTACCTTGTTTTCCACCGATGCCGTGCAAATTACTTTGGTGTCGCCGAACTCGACCAGCACAGAGCCTTCGGCGTGACGGGTGTAGTTGCGGGTAATGCGGATGTCTCTGGGTTGTTCGGGAGTTCTGCCGCTGGGTCGCATAAAAAAATTCCTGATTGGTTAATGAGCAGCGTGCCTGGGCTGCAGGCCTGCTTGTGCAAATGAATGGGCGAGCAGTATAGCACGGCCGTGCCGGCTTCCGACCCGCCAGGCCCAAGCGCTGTGGTGCCGCAGCAGAATCCGCTTACTGTGGTTCGCCGCTCGGCGCTCTAGCCTGATAGACTCTGTAAAAGCTTGGCTGAACAGGCTGATAAACTTATGCCGGAGTGACCATGATTCGAAGTATGACTGCCTTTGCGCGCCAGGAAACTCGTGGAGACTGGGGCGGGCTGACCTGCGAAATCCGCACCGTTAACCATCGCTACCTGGAGCCGTCGTTTCGTTTGCCGGAGTGCCTGCGAGAGCTGGAAAACGATTTTCGCGAACAGCTGCGCAAGCAACTGAAGCGCGGCAAGGTGGACGTAAGTCTGCGCCTGCACGCCAGCGATCAGGCCCAACACAGCTTTGCCATCGACGAGCCGCTCACCCAGGCGCTGAATGACGCAGCCAAGCGCATTAGCCGAATTCTGGATAACCCTGCCCACATCAGTGCGCTCGATATATTACGCTGGCCGGGCGTTATGGCAACGCCCGAGCAGGATTACACCGAGGCCAAAGCCGCCGCAGGAAGCTTGTTTGAGAAAACCATAAACGAGCTCGTAGCGGCCAGAACACGCGAAGGCGAGCGCCTGTTGGCCATACTTGAACAACGTCTGGTTGCCATACACGCCCAGGTGGCGGAGGTGCGTGAGCGCTTGCCGCAGTTACTTCAGGCTCAGGAGCAACAGCTGCGTGAGCGGTTTGAAAAAGCCAAAGTTGAGCTGGACCCGGAACGCGTAGCCCAGGAAATGGTGATGCTGGCGCAAAAAAGCGATGTCGCCGAAGAATTGGACCGCCTGGACGCCCACGTGGCCGAAGTACGCGATACCCTGGCCAGTGAAGACGCCGTCGGCCGGCGCCTGGATTTTTTGATGCAGGAGCTGAATCGCGAAGCCAACACCTTGAGCAGCAAAAGCATCGACGCCGGCCTGACCCGCGCCGCGGTGGACCTGAAAGTGTGGGTTGAGCAGTTGCGGGAGCAGGTGCAGAACGTTGAGTGATGTCCGATGACGTTCATAAGTGTATTTAAATGACTGTTTTTCAAGGCTGTAAAAATAACATTGTCTATTGGCGTCTACCAGAATCTAGTTTAATCCGGCATTAATTGGGGGGTATAATGGGGAGTGATTTGACGCTCTCCCCATTATAGGTGCGATTTCCCCATGAGTACTCCCCATTTTAGGCTCTATCCCCCGAACTGGCTTCTCTTGTCAGGCAGTGTGCCCTGTCCAGCTCCAGTAGCTGCCAGATCAAACGGTAACTGTTTGATGACACGCATAGGGAGGAGGTAATGGGGAGCTTTACAGTTAAGAAAGTTCAGTCTCTGATCAAAGAAGGTTCACCAGGCCGCTTTAGTGATGGGGGTGGGCTATATCTGATGGTGCCCAAAAAGGGCGCACCCTACTGGATGCTTCGATACACGCTCGCTGGCAAGCGGCGTGAGTTGACGCTGGGTAGTTGCGAGCAGATTTCTCTGGCTGAAGTACGAGAGCAAGCTGTAGAGACCAAGAAGGGCATTCGCAGTGGTATAGATCCGATTGAAGCACGTAAGCGCGAGGAGCAAGCTACTCTCCGAACTGTCAGTGATCTCTTCGGTGACTGGTGCCAAGATTTAGATAAACGCCTCAAGCACCCTCACATTCCAAAGCGAATCTTTACAAAAGAAGTCGCACCCTCAATAGGGCAATTTACCTTGGATAGTGTTACTCCACTGGATGTGCGCACCATCGTCAGGACGGTGGCCAGCAGCGGCCGCCCGGCCACCGCAAACGATACTCTGATGTACCTGAAACAGCTGTTCAACCATGCCATTAAACTGGGACTGCTCACTTACAATCCAGCAGCGGCCTTCAGTGTCACTGATGCCGGTGGTATTGAGAAGAGCCGCGATAGGGCGCTTGGTCTTGAAGAGATTTCGGAGGTTTTCAAGGTCTTCCGGGAAAACAGTGACAGTCTCACCCGAGACAATTATCTCGCCTGCGCACTATTGCTCGTTTAATG
>Ga0307970_1001499_pt1 | contig 12264 bp, 12 predicted proteins | sample OrgLakmetagen712_FD_202093 | JGI IMG/M metagenome (GOLD analysis project Ga0307970, IMG submission 202093) | Saline water microbial communities from Organic Lake, Antarctica - #712 | ecosystem: Environmental > Aquatic > Non-marine Saline and Alkaline > Saline | place: Antarctica: Organic Lake... | reverse complement strand
GCGCCACCTCGCTGCCGGATCTGGTGCGCCTCGCGCTCGCCGCCGGGCATCCGCTGAAGGCATAGATCGGGCGGGGCGCATGCCGCGGCGCAGCGAAAACGCGCCGATGTCGCAGCCGTCGCCTTGGTTCACGGCTGTCGCTAGTTATCTGGCGTCTCGTGCGGAGATCACGGGTGCTGCCGCGGGCCGGACGCCTTTTGAAACGACGGTATCGATCGTTCCGGCACGCAACGCTCTCACTCCGGACAATCAGCTCCAAGGAAATATCGATGGCCTTCACCTTTTCAGGGGCAATGCGCCGGGCCCTGAAATCGACGCGGGCGCGCAGATCCCGTGCCGCATCGAAGACCATGAAACAGCATTCGGCGGGGCGATGGTCAAGACGGCAATGGCGTCGTTGCCAACCCTTTCCGCCGTGACCCCCGTCAAGCCGAAGGCCGCCAAGAAACCGCGAAAACCGGCGGGCACGGCATCCCGGACATGCGCAACGGGGCGGATGCACCCGCCGCGCTGCCCGGACGGCGCAAGAGCGCGACCGCGCCGCAGATCGTGGCGCGGGTGGTCGGCGGAAGAGAACCGGCCCGGGTCAGCCGGAAATCCGCGTCAGGACGGGACTATCTGCGCAGTGACTACACGCGCCCGGATGGCACCGTCGACGTTGAGCTTTGGCAGATCAAGGGCACCGGTCACGCGTGGTCGGGTGGCACGTCACGCGGATCCTTCACCGATCCAAGGGGGCCTGATGCCTTGCGTGAAATGGTGCGCTTTTTTCTGTCAATAAAGCCGTGACCGCCTGAGACGGAGGGAACGGCAGTCTTGGTGCCGCGTTGACTATTCGTGACCCATGCCGGTCCGTAAAAGATGTAGGAATGTCCATCATTCACCGTAAGGCAGAGTGATGTGATACCGTATTCCCCGGCCTTGAGTCGGTGCGGTCGGGCACACCCCTGCAGGGGGCACCTGCGACCAGACCTCCCATACCCTGGGACGAAGGAGTACACGATGTCGAACACATCAACCATGCTCACCGGAGCGCCCCGTGGCGATGCCCACGTCTTCACACGCGACGGTTATGCCAAGGCCAATGGCCAGGAAATGAAAAACACCGATGTCGAAACCGCCACGGTTTTTGGCCACGATGACGATACGCTCGGCTCGATCAGTTCGCTCGAGGTTGGGACCGATGGCAAGATCACCGATGCCGTCATCGATGTCGGCGGCTTTCTGGGCATGGGCGCGCATTCGGTGAAGGTACCGTTCAGCGACCTGACCGTCCTGCGCAAGACCGACGGATCAGATGTCCGGGTTTATCTGGACGCCACGAAAGACAGCCTGAAAGCCATGCCGCATAATGTTGGCTGAAACCATGGCTCGGACTTGACTGGAAAGGCCACGCACCTTTGGTGCGTGGCCTTTTTCAAGTCTGATATCGTTCTGCGGGGCCGACCCTGTATGGGGCCCGCCCCGAGACCGTCCTCAGTTCATCGGCTCGTATTGCGGCAAGTCGCGAATCTGTTGTTCGGTCGCATCGACATAGACACGAACGTCGTCACCGTTCTCGCTCGACATCACCGTCAGTTCATTGAAATCGAGCGAAACCTGACTGCTGCCGATCCCGAGAAAGCCACCGAAATCGATGATCACGTTCGTGATCTCGCCGTTGTCACCAACGATCAGATCATCGACGGTACCGACCGACTGGTCATCCGGGTCATAAACCGATTGGCCTGTCAGCGTATCGCTGGAGACCTGTGTCGCCTCGACCCGCTTGTAGCCTTCACGTTCCACATCCGGGCTGGTGAATGCCGTGCGATCCTCTTCCCGCGCGCCGGATCCGTCCGAGGCACTGCCATCGTCCATCGCCGCACGATCCATTTCATTCGTGTCGGACATGTCCGTGGCACTGCCATCGTCCATTGCCGCACGATCGCTGTCACCCGCGCCGGTATCGTCCATCGAGTCGCCTTCGCGCATCGCCGAACGGTCGTAGGCGGGTGCCCCTTCGAGCGTATCCGAGCCGCTGTTCAAGACGACATACATCTGCGTCCGGTCGTCCTGATCTGATGCGATCGTAACCTGATCCATCGCGACCGCGACATCCTGCTCGCCCATGCCGAGAAAGCCGCCGACACCGATCACGAGGGCGAGGACCTCACCGTCCTTCGACAACACGATCTCGTTGATCTGACCGATATTGTCCATATCCTCGATATCGGCGCTGTTCATCATCGCCATACCGTTGTTTTCGTCGCCCTGACCTTCTGTCATGGTCTGGTCCGAGGACGTGCTCCGTGCATAAACATCATGGCCCATCAGTTCGGATGCAAAAACATCGGACTGGCTGCGCGCGCTCATGAATCCGGACATCTCGCCGGATTCGGTCTGCATCGTGGAAGAGTTCTCAGAGTTGGTCTCTGCCGCGGATTGGGCCAGCGCCATGGATGGCAGGCCGAGCGCCAGTGCCAGTGCCGTGGTGGATAGAAGCTTGTTCATCGTAGATCCTCCTTGTGCAAGGGCCAGACCGACAACCGGTCGTCCTTGATCTCACGGGGGGCCAACGTCCCAGATGAAAGGACGTTCCCTTTTTCTTTCGACAAAGGGGATTGGCGAGGATGCCATCCGCGCGGGAAGAAATCGAAAGGTGCGCCTTGAACCGCCCCGGGTTTCCAAGAGAGTAAAAATCTCAAAGGATGCCCCTTATGGAATCGAAGAAGCAAACCCCGAAGTACACGGCCGACTGATTACACGAGCGACAACGCGGCCTACCGTGCGATTTCCTCAAAGATCGGCTGTGCGCCGCAGACACTGAACGAATGGGTCAAGAAGGCCGAGATGGATCGTGGCGAGCGACCCGGTGTCACGACCGAGATGACCGAGAAAATGAAGGCGCTGGAACGCGAGAACCGCGAACTGAAGCAGGCCAATGAGATCCTGCGCAAGGGTGAGACCATTTTCCGCCATTGGTCCGAGGAGTTGCCAGTGGTGGCGCCATTGGTCCGAGCCCCACTGGCGACGGTCGAACGCATATTTTGCTCAGGCGGAGCTCGACCGCCGGTCCAGGACATGATCGCCTTCATCGAAGAGAACAGGGATATCGGGGGCGAGCCGATCTGCAAGCACCTGCCGATTGCCCCGTCAACGTTCTACGATCACATGGCCAGGCGGGCGAACCCTGATCTGCTGTCGGATCGGGCCAGGCGCGACAAGGCGCTGCGACCCGAGATCGAGCGCGTCTGGGTGCAGAACGACAAGGTCTACGGCGTCCGCAAGGTCTGGCATCAGCTGGGCCGTGCGGGGGTCGATGTCGCCCGCTGCACGGTCGCGAGGTTGATGAAGGAGATGGGTATTCAAGGCATTATCCGGGGCAAGCCGCACAAGAAGGTGCCCTGTCCGCTGGACACGGTCAACCGCCAGTTCCGGGTGCCCGCGCCGAACATGCTCTGGGTGTCGGATTTCACCTATGTCGCCACATGGAAAGGGTTCGTCTATGTCGCCTTTGTCATCGACGCCTATGCCCGGCGCATCGTCGGGTGGCGCGTCAGCAAATCCCCCCATGCCGGGTTCGTTCTCGATGCCCTTGAACAGGCGGTCCATGAACGGCGCCCGACCAAGGGCATGGGGCTCGTCCATCATTCGGACCGCGGATCGCAATACTTGTCCATCAAATACACCGAACGACTGGCAGAAGCAGGCATCGAACCCTCGGTCGGAAGCGTGGGTGACAGCTATGACAATGCCCTGGCCGAGACCATCAACGGCCTGTTCAAGGCGGAGGTCAAGGTGCTGACGAAAGAGCCTGGCACCGAAAATGGTGTGGTGGGTGCGCCGCCCTCCCATAGCACGTGGACATCGACACGTGCGCAAGTGCTCGCTGAAAACGTCCGGATCAATGTCACTCGGCATTGCCCCCCCGCCGCGCCATGACATGGCCGAGATGTACCGCCGCCCGCAAATATCGCACGGACGTGCCAACGCTATAGCCCTGACGATCGAGCACGGCGGCAAAACCGTCAAGGTATGGTCCGCTTGGCCCAGTCCGCAAATGCCCCAGCATCTTCGGTGCCGAGACGTAGATATCCGACATGTTCGTCTCCGTTTGTGACCGGCCATCGATGGCCGCGCGACAATGGAGACACAGGACTGCGCTTTATGGAGACATGATATGCGCCGCAAATCACCGAAAAAGGCCCATGTTCGCACGCCAGCTCGCCATTGCCGGATCTGCCCATAATGCAGGTCATGGGCGACGCCCATTACCTGCAGAAACAGGCACTGCCCGAAGTGTCAGGGGCCGGCGGCGCGCGACTGGGTGGAAGCGCGATTTGCAAGCTCGCGCTCAGTGTTAAGGTGTTACGAGATAAAGCAAAGGGTTAAGACTTACGACCTCTCGAAGTCTAATGAACGGCAAAGGGCAGGCAGAGCGGAGCTCGGCTGGGTGGCAGTGGTGACATCCTCGTTACCGAAAGATGCCATGTGCCGACAATTATGTCGGACAGGCGGCACCCGTTTCGATCCAGGATTCAGTCAATTTGCCAAAAATGTCCTGTGTTCCGGGCGCAGGCGTGCGGCCTTTGCCCGGGTTCCACGCCCAACCGACCAGGCCATCCGTCGCGTTATGTTCCGCAATGTCGGCAAGCGTTCGGTTTCCGTTACGCTCGGGATCCTTCAGCTGCTCGCAAATCTCGCCAATGCTCAATCCAATCCACCCCATGCTGACAGGCGGCAGATGCCACGGTTGATGCCCGGGAATGCTGCCTTCATCGCCCACGAACTCGACATTCTCGGCGCCGTGACACGACGAACAATGCAGGCCTGGAGGACCGAAACCACTCTCGTCCCATCGGACGACCGGCGGATTGTGGGGACGCATATCATCACCCTGCCTTGGCAGATCACCAACCGGATGACAGTTCATGCAGCGTGGACTGGTGATGACTTTCGCCATTTCATCGAACAAGGCTTGCGAGCGTTCGGACCTATCTTCGATGCTTTCGAAGTCATCTGGACCGCGCAGGTCTTGCGCCGCTGTCTGTGTCGCCAGAACGATGGTCGCTGCGATTACATGGATCAGGCGCATCTTAAGCCTCCAGTGCTCTAAGGATATCTTGCGGACGTATCGGGATGGTTCGCAAACGAGCCCCCGTTGCGTGAAAGATCGCATTGCCAATGGCAGGCGCCACGCCGATGACGCCCGGCTCGCCGAGTCCAACCGGCATGTGGTCATTGGTCACAAAATCGATGTCGAGTTCGGGAACCTGATGCATCCGCATCGGTGTGTAGGTATCGAGGTTCTGATCGCGCGGCAGACCGTTTTCGATCTCTGTGCCTTCGTGGATCGCCATCGATGCGCCCCACAAGAGCGCCCCTTCGACCTGTGCAAGCGCGCCGTCGGGATGGGCCAGCGTGCCAGCATCTATACTCGCCCAGATATTCTCTAACGTCACCTCGCCGGTATCACGGTCAACGCGCACTTGTGCGACAGTAGCGATCCAAGTCGGCATCGCGCGTTCTTGGCCCGCCGTGACAGAGATACCCATGCCGGTGCCCTCAGGGAGTTCACCCCGTTTTTCCCAACCCGAGTTTTCAACCACGCGGTCAAGCACTTCTCGCAGGCGTGCAGCACCACCAACGGCATGCGGCGCTTCGCCGGCGTTGCGTCCTTCAGCATCAAGCAAGGATCGCCGGAATGCCACTGGATCCTGCCCAAGGGAATTGGCAACCTCGTCAATATGCGTTTCGACAGCCCAAAGCGTATATCCCGGCGCAACTGACCGCAGGTTGCCCGGCAGAAAGGTTTCGTGCACCTTCTCGTTCTTTACCGTGCGAACGCGCATCGCTTCTGCCGCATACCAATGATCCGCACCGCTGATCGCGAAGGGGTCGACCTTGCCACCGTTTATGCCTTCGGCCAGAAATCCCGGCGCGATCGGAGCAGTCGGCCAACCGGCCGCGCAGGCGTGGTCGTAAGCAAGTATTTTACCGCTTTCGTCTGTGACCGACCGTACTTTTTGAACCGTCGGAGAGCGTGCGCAATCGAATTGTGCGTCGTCGGGACGGGCCATGACCATTTTGACCGGACGGCCAATCGCTTTTGCTGTCAATGCAGCCGGAACCACGAAGTCGCAGAACAAACGACGGCCAAATCCACCGCCAAGATAAGACGTTTCAAAGACAAGATTCGCCTCATCAATCTCGAGCGCCTTGGCCACAAGCGGCAATGTCAGCGACTGCCACTGATTTCCCGCATGCACACGCCATGTATCGCCATCCTGCCAGACAAGCGCGTTCCCGGGTTCAAGCTGCATATGTAGCACGGTGTGTGTCCGGTAGAGGCCTTCGTGCACGATTTCGGCAGAGTCAAATACACCGTCCGGCTCGCCTTCCAGCATGAACAGCGATCCTGCGGCATCGTCGTCGACCAGCCGTTCGCCTTCGGCCAGCAGGTCTGCTTCGCTTGTCTCTCGACCGGTCCCACCTTCCCACGTCACGTTCAGCGCATCGACAGCCTTGGACGCAGCAGTCCAGCTCTCGGCCACCGCGACCAGCCACCCCTGACAGGTATCGGTCGGATCATTGATTTCGACGGTCTGGATGTATCCCGGAATTTCTTTTGCGGCTGTGTCGTCCCAGCTTGCAACGCTGCTGCCAAAACGAACGGGCGGCATTACCGGACGCGCATAAACCATGTCATCGATCTTGCGGTCGATGCCGTAAATGGCGCTACCATTTACTTTTCCCGGCACGTCACGTGCAACGGTATCGCGGTTGAGAAGCCGCCGTTCGGACGCGGGCTTGAGTGTGATCGTTTCCAGCTCTTCTGTGCTGAACTGACGATCGACAGTATCTCGGGTCACAAGTTCACCGTAACTGATCGATTGATCGCCGTGAATGACTTTGCTGTCGCGCGCCGTGCATTCCTCGACAGGCACGCCCATTTCTTTCGCGCCAGCATCAATCAAGGCCATGCGGCCCGCAGCACCGGCACGGCTGAACGCAATGAAGTTGTGGTTCACCGACCAGGAACCACCCGTGATCATATAGCCCCATTTGGGGTCGGTATCGACGTGGACGAATGCGACGTCGTCCCAATCTGCTTCCAGCTCTTCCGCGATGATCCGCGACAGTGCCGTACCGACGTGCTGGCCCATCTCGGCCATATGAATATGCATCGTGATTTTGCCGTCACCCGCGATCGCATACCATACGGTCGGATGATAGCCGTCGCCCAAGGTCTGGCCTACGGGTGCCAGCGCAGTAGCTGGACCGGTCAAGACTCCAGTTGTGACACCAGCGCCTGCGACGGCAAGAAACCACCGACGCGTCATCGACAGGTTCGAATGCCGGGTCATTATCGGTTCCCTTCGGACTGGGATGCCGCTGCAAGCTTTATCGCCTTGCGGATCCTGACATAGGCCATGCAGCGGCACATGTTTCCGGCCATGCCGGCTGTTATTTCTTCGTCGGTCGGCTCGGGGCTTTCACCGAGCAATGCGGCGGCTTGCATGATCTGTCCGGACTGGCAGTAGCCGCACTGCGGGGCCTGCGCCTCGATCCAGGCAGACTGGATCGGGTGAAGCTCACCCTCCGCCAGACCGGAAGAGATCGCGAGGCCCTCGATCGTTGTGACATAGGCACCATCGAGCGTCGAAATCGGTGTAACACAAGATCGGCGCGCCTGTCCGTCCACATGGACGGTGCAAGCGCCGCACTGGGCGATCCCGCAGCCATATTTCGTGCCGGTCAAACCCAACTCGTCGCGCAACACCCACAGGAGTGGCGTATCGTCAGGAACGTCGACATCCACGGCTTTCTCATTGAGCGTAAAATTCATCAAAATCAGTTCTCCTGTTGGTTTGTCGGGGAAGACGCCTGCACCGCCTCTGGGGTCCGCAATGGGGGTGACTACTTGCCGAAGTGCCCGGTTTTGACGATCCGTCATTCCGAAAAAGGGTTTTGACGCCAAGCTGACTCAGCCATGGCTGGAAATGGATCGGGGCAATGATCGACATCTGAATCGGTCATCAAGTCGCTGTCGGGCAGAAATTCGACAAGGTCCATCCTGTCGAAGGCACGTTGGAAGAGACTGCGCCAGGGCCGCAGCGGATAGCACAAGCGCCGACGCGACAAGTGAAGCGTGAAGCGTGAAGCGTGAAGCGTGAAGCGTGAAGAGTGTGAAATTTGTGGATTAACACGAATGTAGCCTTTCGATCGAGCCGGCAAGAAACGGTGTCGTTCTGACCTGACAACGTCAGACGGACGAAAGCGTTCCGTTTCGAATTGAATCGGTGTTGATTTTCGGCGAGCGGATCAGTGTGCGGGAAGGCCGGGGCGTCGAACTCAGAATTCCCTCCCGCGGTGACGGTAACGCCCAGGAAGGATCGCAGTCGGCAACTTGGCCGTCCGCACAGGGCTCATTCTGTTGAAAAACTCTGCTTGATTGGCCTGCTGATCGCTGATTCACTTTCGTCAGGGTTGGCGGAGGGGCATGGCGAAGATGGGACCGCGGCAAGACACGCAGGACGGGCATCCGCTCGGAGCGGCGGCTTTGCGAAGAGGTTCATCTGAACCTTGCGTATCGCTGGTTCTGCCGCCTCGATCTGACCAAGCCGGTTCCCGACCATTCGACCTTTTCCAAGAACCGGCATGGTCGTTTCCGCGACAGCGATCTGCTGCGGCATCTGTTCGAGACGGTGGTCGCGCGCTGCATCTCGGAGGGACTGGCGAGCGGGCAGCGTCTGGCGGCGGATGCCAGCCTTGTTCAGGCGGATGCGAACCGGCAGAACTCGACGCCGCAGGCGGATTGGGATCCTGCGACCCTCACTCCCGAGGACGCGACGCGGGCCGTCCGGGAATACCTGTCGACACTCGACGATGCTGCCTTTGGCGCGGCCAGCCTGGTCGAGCCGAAGTTCGCATCACATTCCGACCCGGCATCGCAATGGACCGGGGCAAGGGGCGGCCCGGCCTGTTTTGCCTATTCCACCAACTATCTGATCGACACGGACAACGGCGTGATCCTCGACGTGGCGGCCACCCGTTCGATCCGCCAGGCCGAGGTTGGTCAGGTCGCGGACGATGATCGACCGCGTCAGTGACATCTTCGGCATCAAGCCGGAACGCCTGATTGCGGACACGGCCTACGGCAAGGGCGAGATGCTCGACTGGCTCGACCGGCAGCGCGGGATCGCACCGCATATTCCGGTCATCGACAAATCGGGGCGCAAGGATGGCCATCGCGTAATAGACGGTGTTGAACGCCGTCCAGATCATCGCGGCACCATAAATGGCAAACCACAGGCTCATCCACCACCCGCCAATGGTGCCATTCAGCTTGATATGGACGAGCCCGCCAAACCCCGTGACGACGGCCAGTGTTGAGCGACAACCACCATGGCCGGATTCTCACCCTGTTTGTCGCGCTGCAGGAAACCAAGCCTCGGCAAAGACCAGCAGTTTGGCCCCTTCGCGGGCGACCTGCGTGACCAAGCCGATGGCACGCTCCATGCTGGCAGCAAGATTCAGAGTAACGGGCGGTTCCCGGGAAGATTGCGGGCTTCATGATCATGCCTTTTTCTTACGGCCCGAGACCACGACCATCTCGCAGGGGCCTTTGGACCCGTTCGCGTGTCTGATGTCAGCGCTGACGAGATATTTTTCAGGTCATTTGATCAGGGAGTGTCTTTGGCTCATCGTGACCATCGAGGAGTTGAGCTTCAGCTGGTTTTTACTCGGAACTGCGCTGGATGATCCCTTCATTCTGAATAAATGCGCTCGACCAGTGATCTGCCTCACACTAAGTCCAGCGCATGATCATCGTCAGCCCATCCACGATCTGGAATGCCAGCGCGCTGGAGACCCGCACCATCCCCAAACGCGTGCTCGGCCGCATCACGATCCTGCCACATACCGGTCTCAGCAGCCGTACGCTTTTACGGCTGATTTTCGAGGTCCAGGTGTTGCGCTATCTGTTGCCGCTGACCCCGTTCGTGATCGCCATGTTCGTCTGGCCGTTTTTGGCGCTTCCTATCGCTCAGGCGCCACTTCTGATGCTCATGGCGGTCGCCTTTGTCGAGATGCGCATGCTGTCGGTGAGGCGCGAAGATCGTGAAGCGCTGATCGCTGACGGCGCAATGGCCAGCACACTCGATGCGCTGAATTTCAATGCCACGAGCCTGCTGACCCGGCTGGCCGCTCGGCGAGGCCTTGCGAGCGGAGAGCTTTTCCTGGTGATCGAGCAGTCCGAACTTGCGCGCATTGCCCCATTGACCCTTGTCTCGATCCAGCAGGCTGAGCCCGCACCGACGGTGCTTACGCTTGACGCAGACGAGAGGCGGATGATCCGGGAGGGGGTGTTCGACGATCAGGTGACCGAAAGACAGCTGCACCTTATCTCATTGCGTGAAAATGAAAATCTGCGAACCATTGCCTTGGATGTCGCCACCATTTCCGCGCATGCAAGAATGACAGCATTGCTTGAACGGCAAGAAAAAGTGGAAGAAGAGCTGCAGGAGGAACCATCATGAGCCTGAACACGGCGACCCTGCCCCCCAGTGCGATCCTCGACATTCTCCTGGAGGGGTGGCAGGCGCAAAGCACAGGTGGCTTCACCGCGTCCTGGATGGTGCATGGCCGCCCCGGCGTCGGCAAAAGCCAGGTTGTGCAGCAACTCGCCGAGCGGATCGGCGCCCGGCTTTTTGATCTGCGGCTGACCACAATAGAGCCGCAGGATCTGCGCGGTTTGCCCTATTATGATCACGAGGCGCGCAAGACCGTATGGTACCGCCCCGAGGACCTGCCCGATGACCCCGGTCAGCCATCGGTTCTTTTCCTGGACGAGCTGACATCCGCCTCGCCCTACCTGCAGCCTACCGTCTATGGCCTGCTGCAAGAGCGGCGCGTGGGTCGCCACATGCTGCCCGATACGGTCTTTATCGTTGCGGCGGGCAACACCGTCGAGGATGGCGCCATCGCCTACGAAATGGGGACCGCGCTCTCCGACAGGCTCGTGCATTTGCACATGGTGGCAGAGGCCAATGACTGGATCGAGAACTATGCCGTACCGAAAGAGCTTCACCCGGCTGTTACGGCCTTTTTGCGTGGGCGCCCCGATCTTCTGGACACAACGGACGATGCGCTGCGCCAGGGTCATGTGATCGCCTGTACACCCCGCGCGTGGGAGCGCACCAGCCAGATCATGCAGACCATTGCCAATCGCACCGTGCGTGAGCCAATGATCGCGGGAACGCTGGGCGTGGCGGTGGCGGCCGAATTCTCCGTTGTCGCGGATGACATCGCCGCCTCGGTGCATATCGGTGAGATGCTGAAGTCTGATCCGAAGGCGCGACTCGCGCTTTATCCGCATAGCCTGCATGGTCTGAACGCGCTCGTTTTTGGTCTTGTCGGCGCGGCCAATTCCGAAACGATGCCTGCCGTGATCGAAGCGCTGGAAGAGCTGCGCCATCTGGCCGAGAAACGCTCCGAACCCGCATTCGCCGCGCTGCCTCTGGCAGAGCTTTGTACCTTCGGCTTCGAGATGCTGATGGCGAAAGCCCTGAAACAGGATCTGACAGAGGCATTCGCCAGGTCGCCGGCCTACGCCGCCTATGCGGCAGACCGGCAGGCAGCCGGACTGACCTGATCCATGTCGTCCCGCTCGCAGCGCGCGGCCCAAGCGATGGGCTTTCTGGCGGAAAGCGATCCTGCCTTGGCATCTCTGGCGCTATGGTGCGATATCCATGATGCCCTCGGCAAAACCCGCACCCATGGTCAAACCATCCTGATCGGCGAGGACTATACCGCACTGCCGCTGCGCGAACAGATCGGCATTCTGGGTCATCATATCCTGCATGTGGCCCTGCGCCACGGGGACCGAATGAGCGGCATGCGTCAGCGGCTTGGCAAGTCCTTCGCAGACGAGACTTTCAACCTTGCGACAGATGCGCTGGTCAACGAAGTCCTCGACAAGGCAGGGCACGCCTTGCGTCGTCCCGCGGTCACTCTTGCAACACTCCTCAGCGAGGTCTTGCAGAAAGATACGGATCTCGCGCTCAGCAGTTGGGATGCGGAACGCCTCTACATGGCGCTCATCGCATTGGATGGCTCGGGCAAGCAGCGCCGCGACGCCTATCAAAGAAAAACGTAACTCCCAAGCACCCTCTCCGATAACGGGGTGCAGTGGGGCTGCGGTCAGAGCCGGGCGATGATCTGAGATGGTGACAGGGTCAGGGTGTCGAGGACATTGAGCCCGTGTTTTCTGGCCGTCGA
>Ga0307970_1001486_pt1 | contig 12329 bp, 13 predicted proteins | sample OrgLakmetagen712_FD_202093 | JGI IMG/M metagenome (GOLD analysis project Ga0307970, IMG submission 202093) | Saline water microbial communities from Organic Lake, Antarctica - #712 | ecosystem: Environmental > Aquatic > Non-marine Saline and Alkaline > Saline | place: Antarctica: Organic Lake... | reverse complement strand
ATATAATGGCTTTCATTTCAACTTATGTTGTTTTGTTTAGCTAGGAAGACGATTTACAGTAGTATGGGCAGGTGTCCCATGCTTGTTTTGAAAACTGCTGTAACGATGAACGTGTACTCCATGCCCTCTGCTTTTACGGAGGCTTTGAGGGAGTTGAACGTGCCTTTTGCTCTACGAGATGGGTGCAAGAGCAATTCCGGGGTTCAGGTGCACGTCAACCTGAAAGACGCCTTGAACGTGGTTCCCTACAACCTGAGGTACGCGGCGACCGTTCCGGCGCGCGAGCCGATGCACGGACTCGCGAACAGGCAATTGCGTTCGGAGCCTCGGATCACACCGACTGTGGTGTCTCCCTGGATGCAGAGCACCGTCTGTAGCGGATACACAGCTCCCCTGGTGAGATTGAGATTGACATCGACATAAAGGCGACGTGTCTAATGGATATCACACTAGGATCGGATCATGTCGCACACATACTCTCCGTATCGCATTTCAACGATCACGGCGGTGGGGAGTATAGGCACCGCGATAGACCTGGACACGCTTTACGGAAATTTGGAACTGTCTTCCTCTCGGTTTTTATCCGTGGAATACACAAACTCTTCGGCGAGTAAGTGCCACCGTTCTTACGAAGGCCAGACACTGGACGATAAAACAGGAGACGCCAAAAAGAAGAAAAACAAGAAAAAGAGGGGGAAACGTGGAGACGAAGACGAAGACGAAGAATACAAGAAGAGTGAAGAGGAAGATGAAAAGACACCGACGACAAAACGATGGAACGACTCGCGACATTTTGATAACCAAGTCACCGTGATAATTCGGACGCCGCTTCTCCATTACGATACCGGTTTCGACAGGACGGAAAGCTTCACGACGACGACCACTGCAACTTCTGCCAAAAAAAAAGATAAACTGGAAGCGGAAGCGGAAGAAAGAACAAATGAACAGCGCCCCAAAGACGTCGCGTGTCCATCCGTACTTCCTCCTGCTCCTCTTCCATCCTCTTCTGTTATAGTTGCGTCTCGTGAGGACGTCCTTCATACCAACCTGAACGTCAAACTTTTCAGGAACGGAAACCTGCAAATCACCGGCGTCAAGTGCATCGAGCAGGGTTCGCTCTGTATAGATTTGCTGATACACGAGATCAGGCGCATACACGACTCGCTGCGACAGGATGGAAATGAGGGTGTCTTTTTACATGACGCATCCGCCCTGAAGAATGTGTCTTATCGTGTATGTCTCATCAACAGCGACCACAACACGGGCATCCCACTCAATAGAGAGAAGCTTTACACGGTACTTCTCCGTGATCACGCCGTGATGTGTTCTTTCGAGCCCTGTATCTACCCTGGAGTGAAGATTCAGTTTTCTTGGAACGCGCACAATCCCGTTCAAGACGGTGTGTGTCGGTGCACGGGATGTGGAGCAGTGGGCCGAGGTCGTAGTCGCAGCCGCAACATTAACAGCAGTAACAGCAGTAACAGTGGCAGCAGTAGCAAGATGTCTACTGATAATAATTCCCTCCATCGATGCGACGGTAAAGGATCGGGAGCTGGAGAAGGAGATTGCCGTCGTTTGACCGTCGCAATTTTCAGAAGCGGGTGTATTATTATCACGGGTGCGCATACTTACGCTCAACTAGACGACGCGTACTATTTCGTCAAAACCCTACTCGAAAGCAATCTCGATTTTATACGGAATACCGTCGTGGATGGTCGACCGTATTCGACACCGACGTTAACGTCAACGTCAACGTCGACGGCAAGTCCTTCGGTTTGCGGTGCACTAACGTCAAAAACGTCAAAAAAGACGTACCTCCGACGTGTCATCACCTCGGAGGATACATAATGATGTCGATGACTATTTTTTTCATATTCCTAACGTTCTACCACTTGCACACCCGCATCCACCTTTCATGTCTAGCTTCGACCCGGTTTCGGTTCCTCTACCTCTACCTCTACCTCTACCTCTACCTCTACCTCTCTTCATTCCGGTCCCGTTTTTGTTTTCGCGTCCGTTTCGTTTTTGGCCACCTCCTCCGCCAAAACCTACGTCTGCGTCGAAACTACCAGTGACGTCGTCGTTTTCGTCATACACTTCTTCGTCGTCGACTTCTTCTTCATATTCTTCTTCTTCTTCGTCGTCTTCGTCCTCTTCTTCTTCATCTTCGTCCTCTTCTTCTACCTGGTCTGCCTCGTTTGCTTCTGCATCTCCGGCATTTCCGGCATTTCCCAAAGCGGACAGAGCGCTGAACGCCAAGTCTACTACGATGAACGCGGCGATGACGCCCAGCGCCACTCCGAACCCGTCCTTGATACGGTCTATCATACTTTCGTTGCGCTGTTTTTGCTCCGGTGTCGTGTTCGGGCTCTTGTTCATCTTGTTCACATCGGCGATCATGCCGTCACGCGTCTTGATCAGTTGTTTCTGGATTTGGGATTTCATTTTTTCGACCCTTTTCACGATCTGCATTCGGTCCTTTTTGTACCGCAGCGTTTGTTGCTTCAATTCCTTTGCCAAAGCATCCGCCCTCGCGTTTGCGCGCTTGGTCTGTTCCATGGATTCGGCCAGGAGCTGGACCATGTCCTTTTCGGTCACCGCCTTGTTTTTACCCGATTGTGCGACAGGAGGAGGAGGAGGAGGAGGAGGACGTGGAGCCCGGAGCTCCTCTTGTCGTTGGCTTGGTTTTTGTTTCGTTTGTTTCGTTTGTCCTGGCACTAGTCCTTGTCCTTGTTTATCAGCGAAAGAGAACATGCCGCCACCTCGTACGCGTGGTTTCGGAGACGACCGCCTGGGTTGCACCATCTTTGCTTGTTTGTTTCATCCGAAGAAAAAATACCGCGTCGAGGTCACATGCTGTTCATGATGGTGTCGCACTTTGTACGTAGTTCCGTCCAAGGTACGTTATAGTTGTGCTTTCCCTCGTCAGAAGGGTCCACGATCTTGCACATCTCTTTGACCGGTTTCCCGTCGATGTCGGACAGCATGACCTCGTCGGGCACCGGTCGGTTCCGTCGGCTCGCGAACTCGAACATGGTTCCGTGGCGTGGCGATGTGTACTCGTTACGGCATATGACGGATCCATCGTTAGTACGGTGAGAAGTGTAAAAGTTGGGGCAGGTGTTGGACTCCAACACATTATTTGCGGCGTTCTTCATGAGGGCTTGTATCTTGTTCTCGTGCCTCCTGATCTTGATGAGGGCGTGGATGATGATGGCCAACAGGCCGATCTCGATGGTCAGGAACATCACGCGGAAGTAGGTAACGTTGGGGACGAAGACAGCCACGCCCAACATGGCGACCGTGATGATGGCGGCCACTATGGCGAAGATGATCGTGTTTCTGTACAGAGACCTCTTTTGACTGCGCGAGTCTGCTGCGACCATGTCTTTCGTCCGTACCACTTCTATATAATATAATGTAGCGCCCGACTTTTTTTTTCCATCAGAACTTGAACATCTCGAGTGTGCGGCTCCCCTTCGTCGTGGCCAGAGGCGCCCTATCCAGGGGCACCGGCAACGTCGAGATGTCCTTGCGGTATTGGAGGTTCACACCGACCTCCGCCACTACCACCCGCACGCAGTAGTCCAGCACCAACGCGTTCAACTCACGCACCTGCTGTACCACCTCGAAAGCCTCGTTTCTGCTGTACTGCAGGTAGATGGAGCGCATGACGACGAGGAGTTCCGTCTCGGGCTGCTCCGATATGACCTCTCGGGTTTCGACCCACACCCTGTAGCGCAGACCGTGTTGTAAAGCCGCAAAGTTGTCGCGGCTGAAAAACAGTTCGGACACGGGAGAAGCTTCTGTCCCACGGAGCGTCGAGTTTCCTTCGGGCGCTCCACACGCGCTACCACCCCTTTCTCCCGTGTCCATCGAAAATAGACTGAAGGGAGGAGGAGGAGTGGCGGACAGATCGACCTTCCCCCGCGAAGGCTTGGGTTTGTTGCTGTCGAGGGACACAAACATCTTATCTCTTATATATTTATCTCATATAATAGCAGTAACACAAAATAATGTCGAGGTCGAACGGACACTCCCACCCGCACCAGAAACCTCTCAGCTACATCGCAAAGTGCGCCGGGTTTCCGGAGGATTCCGTCGAAGATTATGGCACTCTACGAGAGATGGCCGTGGCCGTGACGAAAAAGGTGCTCGATGCCGCATATCTCGTGATATCTTCCTGCGGGTCACGAACCACCGTCAGCTCCCAACACCTCCTCCTCCTCGCTCGATTGTCCACCGTACTCTGTGAGCCTCAAGGAAAACGCAAACACGTGACAACAGCCACTCACCGCGGGGGGAAAGCCGTGCTACCTTCCGAATATTTTGGCCACGATTCTGGAAATTACGCGCTCGAAGTGCCCGTCGGACACCGACCCTGGTCGACTGACATGACCCGCACATCACTGCCCATCAGCAACCGAGCTTTCACCGACGGAGTACTTGCAGGTGGAGGATACGGGAACGACCACGATGACAAACAGATGTCGGACGCTCTCATCGACGCCCTGGTCAAGGCCTACAACAAAAACCGCACACACTCCGTGCGCGTGGGTAAGGACGCCCGTTCCCTTTTGAAAGCACTCATTAAACACAACATGGTCGCATTCCTCAAAGCCGGGAATACCAGGGGGTCGAGTCGCCTCACCAAGAACGTCGCCAAGACCGCGTACGACAACCTCGCGCATGCGCGCATCCAGTACGCCCCCATCATCGGCTGATGGCCACCGAACCAAGCTAAAAAAAGGAATGTCGTCATTCCTCTTCGTTCTTGTCGCAACGGCAATCGTAAACGTCTCTGTCGCAAGTTTGACACTTGTCGCCGGCGAGGAACCTGGACCACTTTGTCCTGATGGGGTGATCGTGGACGATGCACACACTGCTCGTACGATGTCGAGTCATCTCCTTATCGACGTCGTCGGCATTGACCTTCCTCGCGAAAAGTCTGATCAAAAACGACAGGACCGGGTCGACGGACCGCATGATAATGATTGACGGATGAAGATAGACTGAGCGCGTACACGTGGTCACTCCATGAGTGTCCATCGACCGTCGATTTTTATTTTTATTTTTTATTTTGGAACGATCGCGTGATACCGTGTTCGTCCGTAGTCCCTCCAATTCTAATTCCAATTCCCACTCGATTGGCGGCGCCGAGTTCTGTCGCGAAGTCCGAACCGCTCGTTTTTACGCCGTTATGGACGTCATCGGCAATCGCTGTCCAATTACCGCCGTGATATTTATCACTCGACAGACGTACCGTGGTAATAAATCTTGTCATCTATAAAGCATATATCCCCCGCGAACCCGTGATGGAACCCGACTTATCGACACCTAACAAGACGACGACACCTCCTCGAATCGACCCCGACGCTGACACCAACGCAGACACCTTTGAGAAAGAGAGTACCAAAGAGGAAGAGGAAGAGGAAGAGGAAGAGGAAGAGGAAGAGGAAGAGGAAGAAGAAGAAGAAAGAGGAGGAAACGAATACAGTTTCGCGGACGAAGAGGTGGTAGATCCACCTCTGACGAAGGTGGAAGAGCGATCCAGGGTCCTGGACATGCTTCTGGGGTGCTTCGGGTTGCGTTCAGTCGACGATAACCGCGCGTTTTGCAAGCTGGACCTCGTGAAGTTGGACACTGTCAACAAGTTGAGGGCGATCGTAGACGATCTGGCCGGCGCGTACTACACGCCTTGTACCGCGAAAGTGTATTTGAAGGACGTGACCGACAGGCGAGCAATCACGATCCTCAAACAGGTGCTCCGTAAACACGATTTCACGCTACTGTCCAGAGAAAGGAACGTCACCGGCAAGAAAGTCATATTCTACCAAGTTATTCGAACGGACGACGTCCACAAGTTGTATCGCATGACCAAAAACGGAGACGATATGGTATGGGTGTCTTTCGACGCGTGAACTAGTGAACCGTAGGAGTTACGTCATCCTTCGTGGCCGCAGCCGAGCCTTGTGGTATTCGGCGCACGCGCGTTTTGGCCCTGGTCTTGGCTTTCGTGACGCGATATTGCTCCGCTATCAGTTCGGAGTCGATCTCAGGAAGGACGGGTACGCACTCTGATCTGTGCCGTTTGAGGTAAGACATCGTCCGAAACAGGTGGGGATAGAACTGGACGCACCCTCTCCTCGGGTCCGACGCGATGTCGGCAAACTCGGGAAGTACGGTCAACAGAGATTGCGGGGGTAGCACCATGAGGAGCTGCATCTCCTCGTTCAGACCGTGTGGTTTTGGCGAGGGTGCCAGTCTACCCAATCGCATGATGCGATCGGCATTCAAGGCCAGGAAGTTACCGAGGTCCAATGCGGTCGGGGCGTAAGCGTGGCGATAGTACCAGGTACAGTCCACGCCCAGTTGGCAGTGATAGTTCAGGCTCCACTCCAACCCTTCGAGGTAGTTCAGGCACGCCCGTTCGACGATGCCCCGTTGGTCAGGACCAAACAGATGACGATAGTACCGGAGCCTCCACCCCGCTTCGCGTGGACGGACGACGTCCGGATGGAGGATCGCCTCCGAAGAGGTATGGTCGTTACGTCTCTTTCGCGGATCATAATAGTCGGCGTCGACCTGACGCATGCGCGCGTCTTCGTCGCCGGCAAGGCGCCCTATGATCTCGTTCAAGAGGTGGAGGTTGACGCGCAGGGACGTCGTGTGCCCCCCTTCTCTTCGATTGTCCGTCAGGACGAGTCGAGCGTTCTCGTGGTGATTGTCGTAGCAAGTGCCTCTTGCGGACCGATACGCGCCCAGTACGTGCTGCACCGAAGCCTCCGCAACGGGTAAGCACGCGATGCCGGGGACAAAGTCGTTGCCCAACAGGCTGCACAACACCGCGTATTCCAGAACGGAAGCTTTTTCGGAGTCGGAGGCAACAAGACCGTGAACAACCCCTCGAAGCCTCGGCACGTCGATGAGATGGTATTGGTATTGGTTGTTTTTCTGCGGATATTTATGATGCCCGTCTTGATCTCTGTCTTTGCTTCTGTCTCTTTGCGAGGATGCTGTCGTGTCCCATGGTCGGAGCACGTAGACCGAAAAAGGATGACACAGAGAGCTCAACAGGACCAGGTCGGCGTCGAGGCCATACACGAAATGCACGTCGTCGAGGCGTTCGGATGCCTTGATCCGCGCGAATATTTTTTGTTCTCCTTCTCCGGGTTCGTCGGAGTCGGAAAGCCGCACGTCGAGATCTTTCCAAAAAAGAGACAGTTCAGGAGGAAAACGACACTGTTTCGTCGTTCTTGTGAATCTAACACGGAGGCTGGCACCGAGTGCCTTCATAAAAGACGTGCCTGGTGTGACGCAGTTCGAGTCCCACGACCCCCCTCGAATACCGACTTCACCCCCCGGGGAGGTATTATTGGAGGCGGCTACTGACAAGTACCTCCTATTCCGCTGTTGTACCATTTTCGACCTCGGAGGAATTCCGTCTATGGCTATGAACACCGACCTACGAGGACGTACAGTCTCCACGATCCCCTCCACAAAGTCGCCACACGCCTGGATGATTTGGTCGACCAGGGTTCGTTCATACGCTTCGACATTCGCTCCGACATTCGCTCCGACATTCGCTCCGACATTCGCTCCGACATTCGCTCCGACATTCGCTCCGACATTCGCTCCGACATTCGCTCCGACGACATCTGCGGCACATCTGTGGATGGCGCAGTTAAAGTCGAGGTGCAGATGGTCGGCTTGAACGCCTTGAACGTCTTGAACGCCTTGAACGCCTTGAACGTCAGGGAACTTCCTGACGAGGTCCGGGTATGTAGCCTTGATGTACTTGAAATAGAGCGGGATACCCATCTGTTGCGTCTGAACTAGGAACTACACTACACAGGAGAGGCGCGTTTATGTGATCACCTATTGTGGATGTCCACCTTGTTGCCTTCGGACAGGTACATCGGATCGCCTATAGGCTCTTGGCCCATGGTGGACCTGTACGTCGGACGACCTTTACGGAACGTGTCGCGCACCTCGTCGTATCCCACCGCGTAGTTGTAGTATCGCAGGTTGGCTATGCGGCACCCTTTGATCTCTCCCCCAGGAAAGAGATAGAGGTGGCCGTTATTTTGACGTAAACTGCTGTTGACGCGGTGTGTGTGGTACATGATGTCGTTCACAAAAAACCGCACGAGTACGCCGTTCTCGAAGTCGTTGATGGGCATGTTGTCCTCGAACGTGAACGTCAGGAGCACCCACTTCTTGTGCATCATGCCCATCAGGTTGTGGCGCACGCTGAGGTCGGTGTCGCTCTCCTGCGCCGAAATGTTTACCTTGTGGTTAACGTCGTCCTGGGTGTTGAACTCGAGCACCAGGTCGCTGAATCTGGGGCCGAAGCGTAGACGGGGACATTTGACGATCCTGTCCGTGTCCTCTTCGACGACGCGCGGGGCGACGCCTTCTGCGAGAACGGCCTCTTTTTTGCGGAAACTATATTTTCGATCGTCACCCCGAAGGAATATGTCTTTGTTGCGGACCGTGCTGCTGTGGGTGTCACCCAGATAGAGCCAGAGCTGGTACGTGAACTGTGCTCCTCCCATACGGTTGAATGACTTGGGGATGGGCACGAACGTCCTGCTCTGTGGGTTGACGGTGTTGTAACGCGTCCGGGCCAACAGACTGGACTCCAAAAACCCGTCCATTATGTCGGTCGTCTGCTTCGGATCTCGGCCGTGACCATGGCCGTACTCTAGCGCCGCGAGGGCGTCTTGACGCATCACCGCCAAGGAAAGGTTGTACGCGATGACGACCGCCACGACTCCGACGGCCACTTGTATCAAAGACGACACCACGGTGTTGGTTTCCATCACTTGGCTCACCTTGCCTTGGATGGCGTTCAAGGACATGTTTGTAATGCAAGACGCAGACGAGTGTGTATGTTAATCATTTCGAATATTTTATTTTGATCCGTCGCCTACCACCGACACGTGTACGATTCCGTGTACTCCATCCCACAAAATGTAACACATATACGGAGCAAATGACACGGAAAAATACGAATTACACGGCACCATCGACTTTGTAAATCGGACTACGGAGCCCGTACTTGTCCATGAAGCCCGGTTGGTTGGAGCTCGGGGTCGGACCCGCTGAAAACACCGTGCCGATGTCGCGGTGAGAGATGGCGTGGTTGTAAAAGGTCAGACCGCTGATAAAGCCGTAGGTGGGGGTGTCCTCGGTGGTGCGCCGACCCACGTGTACGTCCCCAGATGTTCCGGCCAATACGGGTCGGTTCTGGGACCCGGAAGCCGTGGACGCGTCCCACAAGTCGTGTACGTTCAACACCGAATACACTTCGCCGTCCTGGTAGAGCATGACCAGATTGTCTTGCACCACGATGGTGATGTTGATCCAACGCTGGAGGGGTACGTACTCGACCACGCCGGTCAGGTATCCGTTGGCGATGTTGTTTTCGGGGAGCATCTGGTCCAGGGACGTGATGGCGTCGTTGGACATGTTGGTGCGGTTGGCCAGGTACAGTTTGTTGGTGCGGCCGTCCAAGAACACGACCGGCGACGCGCCTCCCAGCGTCGATTCGGTGTTCCTCATGAACACCAGCCGGTGGTTAGAGCTGATCTCGTCGTAATCCACCAGGTACAGCCAGAAGGAGTACGTGAACTCTTGACCGTTGTTGGTCGGGGGGATCTTGTCACGCTCGAACAACAGGGGAGACTCCATGTCGAAGAGCTTGAGGGGCTTGTTCACCACGATGATGGTCTGGAGGTTTCGGTTGCGGATTCGGTATATGATGTACACTATGATGACGATGATGGCGATGAAGGTCAGCACCACCAGCGCGATCGTCATACCCCTCCTGCCCAAGTTCGTCCCGACCGTCGACGCCGTGTTCGACACCCTCTTCCTCCAGCCGGAGTTCGACGAGGACGCCTGGGCGACAAGGCCGCTATTGTTTGCGGGTCTTCCGCTCTGTACCTGAGACGCTACGGCGTTCGAAGCGTTTCCGGCGTTGGGTCGAGAGACTGAGTTACGGCTTCCATTAGGTCTGTCCATAGGTGCGACGTTAATGCGCCACTAAAGTTCCGTGAACGGTTGAGTTCCTATATACAATCGACATATTTTTTAGTCGGCCACGAAAACAATCAGCGGCGCAACAGACCGGCTCGCTTCTGAAGCAGACGCCCTGTTTCCGCCAGAGACACTCCTCCCCCATCGTGACCGCTTTCTTTAGTCGCCAAACGCCTCCCAACGAGCACGCAGGACACCACCGCGTCGATGGCCCTTCTTTCGTCGTCCCCCCCGTCGAACGTCAGCTCGCTCTCCGACAAACCGGGAGGACATCGGCAGCTGTTATTGCTCTGGTCTAAGGGATCAGCGTCGGAATCCGATCCGGATCCACCGTCCGAATCGAAGGTCGGGAAGCGCTGTGGTGGTCGGACCGAACACGAAGACGATGACACCGACATCGACGCCAAAGACCTGGCACATTTCCATACACCCCGCTCCCAATTTACCGCATACGAAAGAGATTTCAGTCTTTTTCTGACGCGACGTTCGATTTCGATGAGACTCGACTTTTTTTTGGTAAGACATGCCATCTTGAAATCGTGCTCGATTGTCAGGATGGTGTTGGCGATCGTTATTACCCTCCGTGAAAACGTGCATACTTGGGCGATCTCCCGTGAAAAATAAGACAGGGTTTCATCCTCCGAGGGGTGAGTGGGACAGAAGCGCTCGACGCTCTCTCTCTCCTCGGTACGTAGCAGCGCGTTTTGCAGCCTGACATGAGCCGTTGGGCCGCACTCGGTGGCCAAGACGTCTTCGTCGACCGTGAGGATCACCTTGACGCTGTCACGCACCTTGGGTCGCGCGTCGCACACCGACTGTATCGCACGCACAGCATTAGAGACTGCGGTCTTGTCGTCTCGCGCGGCCTCGTGTACGTTATCGAACAACAGCAGCACCGACCTTTTCGTGTTCTCGTTTTCGTTGACATGGGCCTCGCCGAAGTACGAATCGACACCTACGTTGACGCCCCCGTTGGTACTCGAACACGCGGGGGAAAACGGGTCCCAATGATGTGCTACCGACATTCTCGCTTCGCTTATGGCCGTTTCGATCAAACACGACTTGCCAATGTTCGTCGACCCGGTGACGTACAATATGAACGCTGGGTGTTCTGGGCGCAAGGCCTCGGTCAGGCGCGTCAGCTCGCGTGCGTTGTGTGCTCCGATCATGGTTGAATCCTCTCGGGAGTACGTGTATGTTTTTGTGTCCGTCCGTTCATTTCAATCGCACCTTATATGGAGGAGTGGCTCATCGCGACTTCGATCTATCGGAGAATAATTTAGACGGAGAAAATGTGCGCTGGTACATGACGACGACGAACAGGATGCATATGGAACTCACCAGAGCGACGAATGTATATTGGTAATAGATCCAGTTCTTCCAGCGCGGATAGTACAGGCGGTATATAGGGTGGTAATCGTCAAGCGTGTTTTCGAAATAGTTCAGGTAGTACTTGTAGTCGTCGATGGATTTGAGCGTGTACAACACGTTGTACAGGAATATGAACACGCCGGCCAGCACCATGAAGTCCACGCCGATGTCGATGTCCCGGTTCCCGAAGAAAGCAGAGAATCCGATGATGGAGATACTGAGCGACAGTAGGTTGCCCGTGTTACGGGTGTGACTGATGTATTGATTCACGAAATCCATGGGGTCGTGTTTCAAATCGTATTTTTTATTCTTCTTGTCCTCGACCGCGCTCTTGATAGACGGAGACATCGTGGTCACTTTGGTCGCCAAACTGTTGGTCGATGCCCCGTCGCCGTCTCTCATCTATAATGTACGGTTCGTGATGTGTATATAGTGTCAACACACATTTTTAGGATCGACCACTTCCGTATGTTTTTGTAAAACGGTATTACATGTAAAGATATGTCTATTCCTTCTATCGTTTTCTGCGAAGTATACGGAATTGGCCGATCCTACACATTTTTTCTGATCAGAGCCCCTGACCGATACTGGACTCCACGCAAGACTCCACTGGAACAATGACGCGGGTTGACACACCGTACCCAACATCCGATATTTGGAAGCTGACGACGGGAGAAGATACTACCCAAGACGAATATAATTTAGATTCTGCGCCGCCATGGACAGGGGTGCAACGCTGTTGATAAAGGATTACAAAACGTCGGTGGAGCAATAAATTTTTTTCACTGATAGTAGTCGGTGTGCATGCCTTCGTCGCGCGCGATGAATTCGTTGGATTTGGTGAGGCCGGGGAGGAGGTTGCACGTGAATTGCAGAGCACAACTCGACGTGGAGTGTGCGAGATCACAACGGAG
>Ga0307970_1001475_pt1 | contig 12410 bp, 9 predicted proteins | sample OrgLakmetagen712_FD_202093 | JGI IMG/M metagenome (GOLD analysis project Ga0307970, IMG submission 202093) | Saline water microbial communities from Organic Lake, Antarctica - #712 | ecosystem: Environmental > Aquatic > Non-marine Saline and Alkaline > Saline | place: Antarctica: Organic Lake... | reverse complement strand
ATTTCGCTGGCAACAACCATAGTCCAGGAGGACAGGTGTAGTCCGCCGTCATTTTGGCGGTCATGTATTTCGCACTCTCTGGATGTATCTGATCCTACACAATAATTCATACACCGTTCTGAGCCTGAAGTCAATCTAATTGCCAACACGACAATCCGATGACGGCCGCCAGGGAAAAACCTTAAATTATCGTTTTGTATCAGATATATGCAGGGTTTCTGAGCCCTGCCGAGAAAGAAAAGGCAATCCAGAGACCTGCGTTGGCGGGCGATCGTCAAGACGTAACTCGACGAAGCAACCCGCAGGAGGCGCCCATGCCATGCCGTCTCCCGCCGAAAGTTGACAATTGTCGCGTGCGCCATGTGCGGGCATGATGCCGGATGACGCGGGCTGCTTTGGATCAGGAGGTCATCATGCGTATTGGAAAGGTTCAAGGCCGGACATTCACAGGCTTCGACAATGCGCGAGGTAAGACCCTGCGGCGGCGGCTCCTCACCCGGCCAGATAACGAGGCCCGGTCGCTATCCGAGCATCTCGCGCATGATCCGAAAGCGCTGATCGGGCAAGCGATTTCCCGCATCGACACGATTTATCAGAAACCGAAAACCGGAAAGCCGACGCCCGAGCAATTCGGGCACCGCGACACGCTCGGCTGGGCTTACTGGAAATTGCTGGTCGCGAGCTATCCCGAGGTGGAAGGACATCGTGACCTCTTCGTCCGGCGCCTGCATCCCTACGGCGACACGCCGCCGAAGAGCCATGGGCAAAAGGAGGGGGAGCACCAGAAGGGCGGGAAACCGCAGCTCGAAGGCCGCTGGCATGGCGTAATGGCGCAGCACGGCAAGAACCCGGACCAGATCGCCGCGCGTCTCTTCGATCACCTGCACAACTCGGAGCTCCGCTTTGGCGGCACTGCCAGCGGCGAACCGCGGACCCGGCCGGGGAAGGAGGCGACACCCACTGGGCTGATAGGGGCGCGGGCCAAGACGATCGAGCACTCGGTTCTTCCGCGCGACGCGAAGCGGTTCGTCGCGGAATGGCGGGGAGAGGATCAGGAACGGTACGCCGGGGCGCGCGATATCGCGGCGGCTATCTCGGCCGGGCTGAACGATAAGGATCAGAAATCCGGCAGTGGCCGAAAGTCGGCGGTGATCGGGAAACTGCTGTCGGACCACCTGGAAACACTCACCGGAAACCGGAAATGCCGGTTCGATCCAAAATCCACGGCCGAGACGCTTGAGCTGCGTGACGGCGAAAGCGTGGACGACCGGCGCCGGATCCTGGAACTGCACGCCGAGGTCAAGGCGACATACAAGCGAATGGCCGCGTGGAAGCCGGCGAAGCTCCCGAGAAATTCGGATGAGCTTTTCCGCCTTGTGCGGCAGCAGGCCGACAATCGGATTCTGAACCACCTCGTGCGGGTGGGGCGCATCTCGGTCTATTCCGAACAGAGCGACGCGCTTTCGGAAAGCCAATTCTGGACGAGCGGCGGTCAGACGCAGATCAAGGAGTCCGAGGTTTTTGCGCGTCTTTGGATCGGTGCCATTTCCCGCGCCAGTTATTCGATGAAAGCATGGCTCGAGCCCGAGGGAACGGTTTTCAATCCGTCAATAAATGATTTCGACGTCACATCGTCCCATAACACCAACCGCATTCTGGAAGATAGCGGCCGCCTGTCAAATGCCATGGCGCGCCGCGCGATATATTTCGGTGAGACGCCCGAATTCGACGCCCTCGGTGAAGAAGATCAGAGGGTTCTCGTCAAGAAGTGCCTCGATGCCCTGAGCGCCTGCCGCAACAGGACGTTTCACCACGGGCAGCGCGCGAAATTCCTCAAGGAGGTCAGGAAAGGGCTTAAGGAGAAAGAGGCGGACAGCGCCGGCCCGGCGGCGTGGGAGGGCATCCGCGAGGTTATTCAGGCCGATGCGCGGAATCTCGGCGCCAGACTGCTACAGGACCTGACGGGCGCAAAGGTTCACAGCTTCGCAACGGACCCGGAGTTTCGGCATCTCTACGAGAGCGTCGCCGCAACCTTGACTGCAGGCGGCGAGCTCGAAGCAGCACTTCCCCGGCTGAAGAACGTGCTCAAGCGCGCCGAGGGCGTGCGCTGTTATCTGGACACGCCGAGCCAACGTCGCGAAGGCGACGAGAGCCTGATCGCACGCCTGCCCGTAGCGCCGGTGCCGCGTGAGCTTGATGACGCCGCCACCAAGGCACGCCACTCAGCCCTTCTGCGCCTCTATGACGGACCATTCCGGCCATGGGCGACCGAGCTGAGGGGGGAGCGCCTGTCAGACTACGCCGCGAGAGCGAAGCGGCTGGCCACGCGGCTCGCAAAGAGCACCAACACCGCCAGCCCCTATCCAGACTCCGTGGAGGGGCGGAGCGTGCGGCTGCGCGACCCCATCACGGCAGACACGGCCCCGGAGACGCTGAAAACATATCTCAGCGCATTGACAGCCGAGACCGCGACGGAATTCCGGGTTCAGAAAGGCTACGAGTCCGACGGTGAGAAAGCCAAGGAGCAGGCGGAGTTCATCGAGGATTTCCGGCGGGACATGATCGCGCTCGCCTTTCAGGACTTCATCCGAGACCACGGCTTCGCGTGGCTGCTCGACATCGCGTCCAAGGCCGAGCCGTCGAACGACGCGCCGAACCTCCCCGATCCGGTCGATACCGGCAAGGATACCGTTTTCGAGGACTGGCAGGCCTTGCTCTACCTTTTCCTGCATTTCGTGCCGGCAGACGACGTGTCCCAGCTGCTGCACCAGCTTCGCAAGTGGGATGCCCTGCAGGACAAGTACGAACTCGCCGAACCCGGCGAGACGCTTGGACAGACCAAGGCGGACACACGAAAGATCGTCGGGCAGTTCCGCGACTGCCTGACCCTGTTCCTGAAAACCGGCGACGCCCGTTTCGATGGCGAGGGGGTGGAGCTGCCGCTGTCCGACTTTCAGGAATTGTTCGAGAGCCCGGCCACCTTCAAAGAGCTCTTCCTGGCAGAGCCGGCCGAAAATGATGCTTCGGAAACGGATGATCAGGATGCACCGGGCGAGAAACACCGGGTCACGCGGACGCGGCGCGGCCTGCGCCAGATCCTACGGTACAATCACATGCCGGTGCTGCGAGACCTCTTCCTCGCGCACAAGGTTACGGATGCCGAGGTGGACGGCCTTCAGGCGCTGGAGGTGGACGATCCTCAAACCGGCGAATCCCAGATCGGGGCGGCGCAGCGCATCCGGACAGAGATCCACCACCACACCAGCAACGACAAGCAGATCAGCGAAGCGAAGGTGGAGGAATACCGCCGGGCGCTCAGCACGATCGAGCGCCACCGCTTTCTTGTCGGGCGCGTCTATCTCGGCGATCACATCCGGGTGCACAAGCTGATGATGGACGTGATGGGCCGTCTCGTCGATTTCGCCGGCGCGTGGGAGCGCGAGGCGGCAGACGGCGACCGCAAGGGGTTCATTAGCCGCGCGATCGCGCTGCCGGAAGTGGCGGAGGGGTACGCCGCGGACCGGTTGAAGACGGTTGCCAGAAGGGTCCTCGACGACGGGGAGGCCCGCCGGATCCGCAACGACCTCGGGCATTTCAACGACCTCGCGCCGACATCGGGGCCGGCGAACCTGACCTTCGTCGTGAACAGGGCCCGGCGGATGATGCGCCACGACCGCAAGCGAAAGAACGCGGTCACCAAATCGGTCATCGAGATACTCAACCGGCAGGGCCTCGGGATCGAATGGACCATGAGGAACCATGAATTGTGCGAGGCCAAGCTATGGCAGAACCCCGTCAAGCACCTCGGCTTCGCCACGCTGGAAGGCCGCGGCAAGAAGTGGCGCAGACCGTTTGAGGCACGCTACGGCGACGCCTACATGGCCATGGTCGCCCAGCTGTTCGACGGGACTGTCACCAGCCCGCCAGCCAAGGGACCTCCGCAATCCGGAAAGTCCGGCGGAAAGCCGGGCAAGGGTGCCGAGGGGGGCGCGAAGGAGAAGTCTCGGTCACCGACCCGGATGGAGGAAGGCGGCGTTTACGAAGGGAGGGTCGCGAAGGCGAAATCGGACAAGGGCTTCGGCTTTCTGCTTGTCGAGGGGGCGCAGGAGGAGATTTTCCTGCACATCTACGGCATCTCGGGCAATCGGCCGGCGCGCATAGAGAACGGCCAGAGGTACCGCTTCACGCTGGGGATCGATCGGGACCGGGAAAGGAGGAAAGAGCGTGCATGGGTCGCGAGAGAGGCAGTCCGGATCGACGAGAACAGGTCGAAATAGAAAGTTTAGGTTCAGAAATGATACAACCTCCTGTTATCATGCATCAAAATTGGTTGACATGCGGCCCGTTCCGTGGCAAACGACCATCGTCAGGTACAGGAAACGGCTTTGCTTCAGAAGTGTGGTCGAAAAATCGTGCAAAGAAAACGACTTGCAGAGACAGAGCCTCACATCACCGCCAAAACGACGGCGGACTACACCGGCCACCTCTGCCGCCAATGTCATAAGCGCCTCACATCACCGCCAAAACGACGGCGGACTACGCCAATGCTTGAGGGGTCACTGGAAAACCTTCTTGCACCTGCCGCAAAGGGCTGCAGAATCCGCGAGCGAAAAGACCGGAAAGCAGTTTTGGCCATTACGGTCCATCGATCACGGCCGCCAGCCCGTATGGTGGCGCCGCCTCCCCAGCCGTCGGGCCGTCAGCAGGAACCGGCGAGTGAACGGGCCGGGCGTTTCGACGGACACTCTGGCACATCGATAATCGTGGCGAGTTGAGGGCGTCAGCGCCGGACCGGCCGCGTCCGCAACAGCGCTTCGAGCAAAATCAACGCCAAGCCGGTAATCGCACTCAGGGACAAGAAAACAAGCAATTCGAGGGTCGGCGCCTCAAGAAGTGGGGATGAGGCCATCCAATCCTCCGGCGCTTCGGCGCGAAGGAGAGTTGCCAACCGGGTGGTGAGCGCGTCGGCCACGACAATGGCCACCGCCGCGCCGCCCGCAATCCGCACTTTTCGGAACGTGCGCAGTTCCTCGATCGCGCGGCCGTTCTCGCGAAGCCAGGCGATCTCGCTTGCCAGTTCCTGCAGACGGTCCTGAATGTTCCAGCGGTGCGAGATGGCGGCCTTCAGATCCCCGAGCATCGCCGCCTTGGTTTCGAGCGGCTTGTCCAGCGCGCCCCGCAGATGGATCAGTTGCGAATGCAGTTCCGTGCACAGCCGCTGGTGGTCCAGCCAGGCCCCACGGGAGCCCCGCCAGCCGATCTCCTGCTCCTGCAGCTTGGCTCTTTCCTCTACCCGCCGCTGGATATCGTCGAGCTTGCGCGCGACCACCGCCTGAAACTCGACAAGCCGCTCTGCCCGTTCGATCAGGTCCGGACCGCGCCGTCCGGAGTCGAGCAGGAACACGCCGCCATCGGTGATGACGGCCAGCGCGTTGCCTGCCGGCACGATATCGACATCCTCGATATCGGGGGCGAATTGCAGTGCCTTTTCCGGCGGAAGGCCGAGCGTCCGTGCCGCCATCGCCCTCACCGCAGTGGGAAAGAGCCCGCCCCGCGGCGCAGCGCCGGATGGATTGGGAAGCGGGTTGTGCGGCGGCCACCATGCCTTCAGCACCCGCTTGCCGCCTTCCAGCCGCCTCTGTTTAGCGTCGATCAGGCGGATTTCGGGGCCGTCCGGCGCCGTCCGCACAGGATCCTGCTGGAACGGATCGTAGAGGGTATAGAGCGCATCGACCACGTCGGCGGTCTCGAGCAGCGATACTGGTATATATTCGTCCGATGCACTCTCTTCTCGGTCGGTCTGGCGCCGCGGGGAGGCGACAAGACTGGCCTCCTCGTCAAGGTACCATTGCTTCAGGAACGGGCGACGGTCGCCGTCTGCCCCATTGCGCGAGGCCCCGCTGCCCTCTGTCTGCCCACGCGGGCGGTCCTTTCCGGCCTTCTCCCAGGCGGCAGTCTCGCGCGCCTCAAGCTCACGCCAAAGATCCCGCAAGTGAATGTTCCTTCGGGTATCGACCGAAACGGTCATCCAGAACATGGGATCCTTGACTCGTGCCTCCGGCCTCTCGAGCATCATGACCGAGAAACCCCGGCCAAGTGGCGCATTTTCCCGGTCATTCCGCGCATAGACCTTCATTGCACCCGAAAACTCGTCTTCCCGCGTGAAAAGCGCATCCACCAGCCGCCGCCGGTCGCTCCCTCTCATGGGAAGGCTCAATTGGTGAATGCCTTGCGCAAGCACCTTGCGTTCGTAGCGCGCCTGTTCTTCGTCGAGGGCCGCGCGGGCGGCCTGCAGAAAGCGACCGGCAGCCTCCGGCGGGATCGCGCGCGGATCGAGGTCCTGACGCAGGGTCTCGACGGCGAAGGCGACGACTCGGCGCCAAGCCAGGCTGATGGCTTCCTTGCTTCCCTCCGCCTCCGGCCGTCCGCCATAGAGTGTGTGCGCGAGCGCGGACGCCAGCGCGGGCCACGAAACTTCAGGCTGTTCGACTGTTCCGTTCACTTCCCAATCCGTGACCGCCTCGTCCCATGCATCATAAAGATCCGCCGGGACCGCGACACCTGACTGGCGCGCCGCGAGGAATATTAGGCTTGCGACGCTGTCGGGACTGGCATCATCGACGATCAGGTTCATGCGCGCGAAGAGATCAGCCAGCCCCGTAACGCCCTTCAGCTCCGGGAGGCGCAAAGGGAACGCCATGAGCCGTACAAGGCGGAAAACACTGGGACATTTACGGCCCAGCGGGTTATCGGTCGTTTTCTTGTCAAGGCACAGGCCCCGTCCGTTGAGCGGCCGATCGATCGAAATGCTCGGGCGTTCTCCGTCATCCAGGCAAATCGCCAAGTCGTTCGCCTTTACTGAGTCGAGAAACGACGCCAGCGACCGCGTTTTCATCACGTCCCGGTTGCGAAGAAATTTTCCAATTGTTTTCGTCAGCATTTTCAATGTAGTTCAGCCATAAATAGAATTTTTGGACAAGCGGCGCCGGGCGTTTCGGCACGACGCACGCACAGAGTACAACCGCACGATAAACGATGGACGTTCATCACCAACGCGCATGCGCTGATCCCCGACTTTCATCCAGCTTAAATCAGAGCCGACGCGTGACAATTGCCCGCTTGCGGCGAGTTGGGCGGCATAGGCCGCCGGGGTCTGGAAGCCGAGTGCCGAATGAGGCCGGGTGTCTTTGTAGCAGTCTACCCACGCGGCAATCACGCTGCGGGCGCGGTCGAGCCCGAAGAACAGCGTTTCGTTCAGAAATTTACCCCGCATCAATTTGGACGTGACCCCCTCGTAGTTGCACTGGTAGCTGTCGAAACAGGCCGCGTCCGAGCTCACGCATTTGCCGGAGCTGGAGCAGACCGTGTCGCCATAGCCGAGGCAGGCGCCGCGGTCTCCGTAGGAACAGGTGAAGCCTTGCTGTGCGAGCGCGCTCGACGGAATCAGCGCGATGATGAAGAGCAGGGTTATGCTCCTCATGCCGGAAGGTCCAGCTTCGGCAAGCTACGCACGATCTTCATCGTCTCGAGGCTCACGGTGATCACGCGGCGGAAGAGGTCGAGGGGATAGGCTGGGTCGCCCATCGTCTCGTTGGCGTAGTCGTTGGCGTCGTTGACGATTCCGCTGGCCTTGCCTGATGCCGAGATGAAGCTGTCGATATCCGCCCTCTGGATCCGGTGGCGAGCATCGTAGAACTTGCACTGGATCGCCGCGAAACCCTCTTCGTTCCGAAGCTTGGCAACGAGGTCGATCCCGACGTCCTTGCCGCTCCAGCCGTGCTGGATGGCCCAATCCGACCATGACCAGACTTCCGCGTATTCTTCGACCTGGACGGGGTCAGCGGTCAGGTAGGCGCAGGCGAGGCGCTCGAGATACGTGCCTTTCTCCCGCTCTGTGACAGCCGTGTCTCGGTAGGATTGTAGAAGATCGTCAAGCGCGGCCATGCTTCAATCTCATTGCAAAGTTTGGAATTCTTTACGTTTTTGGCCAGCTTACGGCTGGTGCGACTTTCGCAGCATGTGTGTTGCGTCTCAACCCCAAACCATGGCCGAGGTGATCGAAGACCGATGTGCAGCTGCGTCAGCTCTGCACCATTCCGGGGATCGGCCCGTTCACCGCCGGCGCCGTTCGCACCGGATCTCGACACGTTCGACAGCGGGCGCAACTTCGCGGCCTGGCTTGGCTTGGTGCCACGACAGAGGTCGACTGGCGGCAAGTCCAAATTGGGGTCGGTCAGCAAGATGGGGCGGACCGACATTCGCCGGCTGCTGATCAACGGCGCGATGGAAGGCCACGCTCAGAGGCCTGACACACGACCGATCGAAGACCTCGCCGAAAGACCGAAGATCACGCTTGCCAAACAGGGAGCATCCACACACGCCCTATCCGGCCCGACGGCGCAGACCTGGGTAGATGGGGTGGTTGCCGCCCTCCCCATCTACCCAGACCTGAAAGCTGCCCTTCGCCAGGGTCGATCGCCAGGATGCTGATCTTTGTCGTCATAAATGTGCCCTCCTTTTGGTTCGCATGGAACCATCATGGCATACGAGATGCCGCTGGGTGGAGGCATCCACCGCATCAGTCCAGTGGCCGGTCACGGCCTGGATGAGAAGTTCGATGCCCTTTGTCGGCGCTCGGTCGCACGCTGCGCTCACTGGCCCGGCAGGCGGCCTCCTAAACCATCCCTTGAAGCACTACCGCTAAGTTTCCACGGTAAATGAGATCGGTCACACTGATCAGATCAATGGATTCGCGCATGTACCTTACTTCCGCCGCGAATCAGTCATGTGGTAGACGGTCAAGCATTCCAAAACAGGGAGATGTGGAGGGCTTTCGAAGCGGGCGAAGGTGCGAGCGATGTGTGGCAAAATGTCGCATAACACCAGGCAACGCGAAAGCGCTTCCTCATACTCGTGCGGCGATCCGCGCCGTGCCAACCCCCCGCTTTACCGGGAAAAATCACCGGTCCGTTGACAGGAACTTCTCGACTGCCGACGCGATGGGGTCTTCACGCCACGCTCGGAAAGGTTGGTTCGCGGAGGAAATTCGCTCCGGGAAAAATGCTGCCCTACGCCGATACTTCATAGCTTGAAGCTGTCGGGAAAAGTCAGGATGGCGTGCCGGGAAAACGTAACGACACACTCTCTCCGAAACGAACGGGGGGCCGGGGTCTCTCCGAGAATCCCATCCATGGGCGAGCAGCCGGTGACCGAGATCATCAGGCGTGATCTTGCGGTAACGATTGGCAGTGTCCGACCGGTTCCAGCCGCCTTTGTCCAGCAGGTCGCCCCAGTCTTTTGTCATTGAATATGCCCACGAGTGTCGCGTGTGCCTGAGTACATAAGGTGTAACGTCCGGTCCAAGCCCGGCCGCGTCACGTACCTTGTTGAAGGCGACGGCCATCTGTCCGCCCCGGTTCTTCCGGAACGTGTACGGCAGCCCATCCGGGGCGGGAAACGCCGGTCCAATGTCCGGGATTTTCCCGATCAACTCGATGGCTCGTGTTGGCAGAAGCACGTAGCGTGCGCGAAAGACGGTCTTGGTTCCTTCCAGCCACCATTCTCTTGTGGCGGGATTCCAGTTTTCACCGAGCGCAGACATGGTTTCCCCCGGACCCGCACCTGTACCCAGCATGAAGGCGATTTTCCGTAGCGTCTGCAGGTTTGGATCCCGCAGCCCGATAGCTGCCGGGTTAGCGGCGGCAACCAATAATCTCTCGGCTTCCTCGGGCGTTAGCCAACGTGTCCGTTTCGTATCAGGTATTTTTTCCCGCCTTCGACCGGCCGCGAAATTCTGCACGGCCTTGATCGGCACACGCAGTTGCCTGCGGACTGTCTCAGGCTTTGCATCAGGGGAAATTGACCGAGCTGCGCGGGCGATGTCGATCTGAGATATCTCATCGACACGCAAATGAGGACGGAAGTACTTCACGATCCTTGGCAAGAACCGTTCTTCTCCGCCTTGCTGTACATACAGTTCGGTGGCGATCTTGAAGGATGTGGCCCTACATTCACTTGTCGGGTTCAGTGCTTTGCTCCACGCCTCTTTGTAGAAGCTTTTAGCTTTCTCGAGCGCGACTGATCGAAGGCTTCTGTCCCTTATACCGAGACGTTTTCTGAACCTTTTCCTTTCGATACGGAATTCCACCACCCAGTCGCCTTTTTCAGTCGACCATGTCGGGTCCCATGGAATATTTTTTCCCATAACAGACTTCCCACATCTCTACGACAGGAGGGAAATTGGCCAGTTCACGTATGGACGAAGAAATTTTTCGTCGAAAGGTATTCCGGCGTGAAGTTCCTAAACCCTTTCCGCCGCTCATCATGAACTCTGAGCAAAAAAGACACCCCTCATGACATGACATTTTTTCTGTTTTACACACTCGGGGTCGCGCGGGAAATATTCCTGCCGGATGCAGAAATTTAAGTTCTACCAAGAAGCCATGTTCGTCACCTTCCCGGCAGGGTTGGAAAAGTTTGAAGCTCTAAGCGGGAAAACTTGAGTCGGGAGAAATTCCCTATTCTTGAAATTTTATATGCAAGATACGTCCAAGTCCTCCTAATGGCGCGCCAGTCAAACCCTATTGACATATGAAATTAGTCACGCCCTATATCGCAGCAGCTAACCGATGAATGAGTGACATTACCGGATGTCCAACATGTTAAGTCTGAGGATCTATGAAGTGGTAAGAGAGAATATAGGTTTATTGAGAACTTTGGCTGCTTAACGCATTCTGCCGAATTCGCAATATAGTTCTATTACAAAGTCGCACCGCTACATCATCCATAAGGAGAACAATGATTTACCCAAAGTCAAGCAAACCGGAAACCGCTTGCCTTGTCGTCTTTGAGCTTTTTAGTGGCTTCACGAAATCACAAATAAGAGACCAAGTACTATGAAGAAAAGATACGGATCCAAATCGAATGAAGAGAGTTGGGCGTCGAGGGGCGAAAACCTTGGGTCCAGTCAAAGCAACAATTACGTAGCGCAGACGATCAAAGGTTATGAGGTACCTCTTACATTTGGTGAGGCTGCCATTGTGCTTGGAATTTGCAAAAGGAAGCTTTCAAAGCGTCTCAAGGCATATTCGTCAGTTCCAAGCTTGTTTGTCAAAGACGGTACAAAATACCTCTTTTACTCAAGGCATATCGCTTTGATTGAAAAATTTAGAAGTATGGAGGGAAGGATAGGTGCGAGTGAAAAACAAATGGAAGACGCAACAAACCAGAAGTTACAGGCAGAAGTCGAACATGCAGTAGAAATGATAAAGAACACAACGAAAGGAAAGTACAATGCTTGATTTCCATTCTGACCTTGATCTGGTCAGTTTTCTCCCGGATCCGCTGGATGAACTCGCGTTCAGAGCTGCGGTCCGATTCTGCAAGGTGACAGGTGACCCTCGACCTTGGCCTAAGATACTGGATCATGCCGGTTATGCTGTGACGGTGCGTGATACAATGTGTCCGGAATGGCGCAAAAAGGCTGCAGCGGCCCTTCATCCCAACTGTTCAGAGTCAACGATCAAACGCATGCTCTCGGGTCCTCTGGATTCACTGGTCTTGTTCGTGTTGGGACAGCGAAAGCAGCCGGGCGTAGATAACCCCGGCAAGGTCTGGCTAACGCCAGAGCAAGTCGACGACCTGTTTTGCGTTGCGTCCGAACCAGAAAAGCACGGTCTGATCGACCCTTATCGCAGGGTCCTTAACACAATAGCGTTTCTCGTCGGAACGGGATGCAGAACTGGTGAAGCATTCGCAATGTCCGTCGAAGACATCGACTGGGATAACGGCGAGTGCTTTGTTCGCGCCGAACTGCCAGGTGCGGGAAAGACGGGAGCAAGCCGTCGGTTTACTTATCTGCCCGAGAAAAGCGCCGCGATGATGACGAACCTGCCCACTGAGGGTCGCCTTCTTCGGTATCGAAGCGGTCGCGATGTGCCATTGCGGTACAAAGGCGGAGGACAGTTTTCGAAAGAGTTTGAGTTGTTGCGGCGCGCGGCGGAGTTGCCCGCATGTACACCGCGCGATTTGAGACACACGTGGGCGACTTGGACGTACGCGTCCACAAAGGACATCCTGCTTTTGATGTCCCTCGGCGGCTGGTCCAAGCACGACACGGCGTTTCGATATGCGAAGTTGGCACCTTCGAATCTTTCCCGTCGGTTGCATGAACGTGGTTGGCGCCTCGGGCGCCGGACCGATCGGTGACTTAAGGTCCAAGGCTCGGAGTCCGAGCCTTGGACAAACCCTGGACACGACAAAAATAGAGGAACGCCATGCATTTGATTTCATGGGCTAATTTGCTCGGGGACACTCCCTTAGCAGGGGAGCGCCTTCGACCGCTCGGCCACGTCTCCACCTATGCGTATAGCCGGGCAAATCCACGGTTTACAAGGAGAAATTTCAAAAAG
>Ga0307970_1001470_pt1 | contig 12432 bp, 8 predicted proteins | sample OrgLakmetagen712_FD_202093 | JGI IMG/M metagenome (GOLD analysis project Ga0307970, IMG submission 202093) | Saline water microbial communities from Organic Lake, Antarctica - #712 | ecosystem: Environmental > Aquatic > Non-marine Saline and Alkaline > Saline | place: Antarctica: Organic Lake... | reverse complement strand
AAGTTCTTCTTTGAGGATGAGTATGAGCAGATGAAGAGGGGTAATGGCTGATCATACTGGCAGCAGCCATGCCCGCCGGACTTACAACCCGTTCCGGCGGGCATGGGATCAGCCCGTTTTATCTGAGCAGTCCATTTACTTGATTGTAATGACCTCTGAGAACGTCGTACCTTCCACAGCCTTTTGATAAGTCAGCGTCAGAGACGAAGGGTCAAAGAAGTAGGTCGACGTAAAGTCTCTGTTATCTTCGTCCTTACCAGCAAGAACCTTTTCGAAATCCGAGATAGTGCACACAGGATAATCGACACAATTAAATGGAATATCGAATTCGCTGCCCAATTCCGGGACTGTCAGTGAAAACTCTTCGCTGTCATTCAAAGCACAGGACGGCGTCTGCCAGCCATCAGAACCAGACAATGTCATCGCAGTGCCAGTGAACGAATAGTCCCATCCACCTGGCACACCTGAACACTCAGAGAAAGTCACAACGCTGCTTGCGGTTCTTCCAGTCATATCAATGTTAAAGCTTTGATCAAGCAAAATGACTTCTGTAAACGTCGTACCTTCCACGCTTTTGATGAAGGTCAACGTCTCGGACGCCCGATTGAACGAATAAGTCGATGTGAACTCTCTGTCGTCGTCATCCAGACCGCTCAGGGTTTTTTCAAAATCACTGACAGTGCATACAGGAAATTCAGAACAGTTAAACGGCACATCAAAATCGTCAGCGAGTGCGGGAACATTCAGGGAGAAAGTTTCACGCTCATTCAAGGTGCAGGGCGATGTCTCCCAGCCATCCGAACCGGACAATGTCATGGTGGTATCTGTAAACGAATAGTCCCATCCGCCAGGCACCGTGGGACACTCTGAAAAAGTGATAACGCTGCTTACTGTGGTTCCGCTCAGGTTAATGGTGAAATTCTGATCCAGCGTGCTCTGGAAATGCGCGATGGCGTCCTCGGCAGAAATAAGGGAGACATTTACTGAACCCGAGTTTCCCACGAGCGTCGTCACCGCAGGTGATGATTCAAACTCTTCTCTGGTCAACGAAAAGTCGATTTGCGTTGCAGAGTTTCTTGCAGTCTCTGCAATCTGAATACCGTTATCCAGATCGCCATCCTGATCAAGCGTCTGAAGCAGGCGGATAATGTTGACCACAGTCGGATCATTCACATTATCACTTTCGACCATGTCCAGGGGCGTCACAATGCCAGTGGCGGGCGCCGGGGGGAAATCCAGGTCGCCAATAGAGAAAATAACCGTTTCACCGTTTAAATACTGGAATTCGCCAGAACCATTGGTGTCGCCTGACTGAGTCTCAGTTCGATACCCGACGTTCACCACCGGACTGTCAACAAATCGCCCGGCTTGTGTCACTTCTGATTCATCTTCAGGGTTACTGCTGGATGACGATCCACCACAACCTGTCAGGGCAACCGTCACTCCCGCTCCAATCAGCGATGCCTTTACCATTCCCATTGAATCATCCTCGATTAGTCAGCGAGCGCATACCGGCCGATCTTTTAGCCACGAGTATTTGATGTGGACCAACTACCCAAAAAATACAGTCGACTTACATGCGTAGTTTAATGATTTCAGAGCAGCAGCATCATCGCATCATCTATTTGGTGTATGTCCCGACATTAAACCAAACGGAGCCGTGCTTTCTGAGTCGCTGGCAAAGAATCAAACAGAGCAGATCGGCGCCTGCCCCCGGTTGACGGCTCGAACGGCCGACGACTGCAGTACAAGACGGACCAGATCGACCTGGCGGCGAGTCTGGGTCTTTGCCATTGCGGATTTCAGTTGGGTACGAACCGTGTTAACGCTGGTTCCGGCTTCTTCGGACAAATCCTTGAGATCCTTGCCCAAGGCCAGGCCTGCGCTTACCCGCCCCTCGGCAGGGGTCAAACCAAACAATCGGGCGAATAACTCTTCATCGACATCCAGGTGTTCTTCTGGATCCTGAATATAAACCGCTACGGTGGCTTCTCCGGCCCAGAATGCCGGGGCGGAGTAAGGCAATCCGATGGGCTCGACCATCAGCCGCAGAGGCGTAGCACGCTCCGGGGAATGAACAAAGACAGGCCCGTTGACCTGCAAATCGCCTGCTGATGACATCTGGACCATCTTTCTCAGGAATCTCTGTGAACGACGGCATTGCAGCACAAGAGCCCGGCCCTTCACTCCAATCGCCGAACACTCTTCAACCAGCGACGCCGCGCGGGGGCAGGCATAAACCATTTCTCCCTGCGTGTTTAGCAGGATGAAGGGCATGAAGCTTTTCTCGGCTGCTTTCAATACCGACATATTATGCTGCTGCTGAAGCGTCATCGCCCGATTCAGATGCAGCACCTGCTGAACATGGGGAATCAGGCGATTGATCTGCGCCGTCAGCGATTTGGGGAAGGCCCCCTGGCCGCCGGTTCTCTGCACCAGCAGCTGCACGGTGTAGCGGGTATCGTTGTATACCGTGCCACAAAGACCATGCTCGATGTCCAGATAGCGAGCCCAGTCATTGAAGAACTCGGTCTGGTAGAAGGCATCCTGTTTGCAGGAGAAATCGTGGTAGGTGTTGTAGAGACGGCCCGGAGCTTTCAAAGCCAGTTCCGGTCGCCAGGGGCAAAGGTTGACGAAATGGTTGACGTAGGCCTTATGCTGGTCGTCGTCAATGTTCACCTTGTCGCTGTAGTGAACCCTTTTGGCGTCTTTGTCCATCACCAGAAGCCGGGCCGAGCGCGAACTGGTGGCACTGGTCAGCTTGTAGAGGAAATTCCGCCACTGGCCAGCATCCGTGGGAGTCTTGTATAGACTTTCAAGCAGTTCCGGCAAGTCCCCGGCGTACTTGAGAAGGGTTTCATGGTCACTCATGGCGCACTGCCTCGGCCCGGCTCCAAACCGGAAACCGACACCTATCCTTGTGTTTGAAAATCATTTTCGTTAACTATAGGAAACCATCGTTCAAAAAACAAACACATCGCAAAAGACGACATAAGGTGTTTTATGACTTCCGATTCACTGAAACTCCCTTCCGGACTGACCCTCGCCGTCACCCGTGCGGGAAATCACGGGCCGACCTTACTGCTTATTCACGGCTGGACCTGCCGACGAAGTGACTGGCAGCCTGCCATTGAGACATTACAGGAGCATTTCAGGGTCATCGCCATTGATCTGCCCGGCCATGGCGAAAGCCGCGGCCAGCCATTGACGACCTGGAATGTTGAGGCGCTCGCGAGCGTTGCTGCGGAGGCAGTTCGGGCCCTGGAAGAGCCGGGCGCCATTCTGGTTGGCCACTCCATGGGCGGCGCCGTGGCCCTTGAAGCAGCCAGACAGCTGTCGTCGGTGAGAGGCGTTGTTCTGGTGGATACCTTCGTAATCCCCTACGGCGATCTGACGGAAGATCAGGCCCGGGAAATCGCGCAACCGTTTTACGACGATTTCCCATCCGCCATCGATGGCCTGGTAGAAAACTTCACCGCCAGCAATGTCGCCGCAGAGGAAAAAACCCGTATGAAAGCTGAAATGGCGGACGTCAACCCGGGCCACATGCTGCCGCTCTGGTCCGACTTGCTTCGCTGGAACCCAGCAGAAGCCTTCGCCGAAATAACGGCGCCCATCCACGCTATCAACGGAGACCTGGTTCCAGACGCCGCCCGCGCGCGCTGCAAAGGCCATGTGACGGAACACCGTCTGGATGGTGCAGGCCATTTTCCGCAGGTTGAAATGCCGGCGCGATTTCACGAACTTTTGCAGAAAACTTTGGAAAAAATGGGCTAAACATCCGGGCATACACCATATGGGTGATGCGGCTTCGTTACGGTTTTTTTAGGTTGAAGGCGTCGGAAACCGAAAAAACAACGAGGCAAGCCCATGGAAATTTACGGACATTCACATCCACGTCGTATCTGGCTGCTGCTATGCGCCATAGCAGCAGCGCTTATTCTTACCGGTTGCGGGGGCGGTGGCTCCAGCGGCGGAGGTGGTGGAAGCGGAGATGGCGGCGGTGGCAGTAGTGTCTCCGGTACCGCTGCAGCCGGCGCGCCACTGGTTGGTTTTGTGGGCGCCAAAGATGAACTCGGTGCCACCGCAAACGCCGAGATTCAGGCTGACGGCTCCTTCGCGCTCGATCTGTCGGAGCTGGATCCACCTGCACTGATCTACGCCAGCGGTATCGCCGGTGGCAACGCCTATCAGCTCCTGTCAGTGGTATTCGATGATGATTTGAATGGCACTGTGAACATCACGCCGTTGACAGACCTGATCGTCGGTAATGCCGACGGACGAACCCCGCAGCAAATCTTCAATAATCCGGATTTTGACCTGATTACACAGGAGAAAGTGGAGACTGAAGAAACCAACCTCAAGACCCGGCTGAAGCCCCTTCTGGACGGCCTGGGGGTTGAAGAAGAATTCGACCTGCGCAACTCCGCCTTTGCCGCCAATCGCAGCGGCTTTGACGCGGTTCTGGACATTATTGAGGTCACGATTGATGAGGGAACTGCCACCGCAACCATTCGCAGCCGACTGGACCCCAACGTCACGATACAGAATACCTTCCAACAGCCTGAAGAAGATCTCCTGCCCGCAAGCCCCAATCTTGAGCAGGAAATAACCACTCTTCAGGAATTGGATGCCCTTGCAGAAGCCACAGCGGTCGCACTCGAAAATCAGAATGAAACAGCCCTGGGAGACCTGGTCACAGGCGACTTCCTGAACAACGGTAGCGACATTGCAGGCTTCCAAGACTACTATTTTGGCCCCGCAGTGGGTATTGAGGACGCCGGAGAGCTGGCTACATCAATCCGCAACTGGTCTATCGCCGAGCTCGGCGAAGGCACTGCCAAAATGAACATTGGCGATCCGCGGGGTCCCTGGAATGCTGTCAATGAAAATGGTGACTGGAAACTTCAGGGCAATCAGCTCGAATTTCTCGCGATTGTCGAGCCCACCCATTCAATCGAATTGGTATCAGGAACACCGGAAGTAACGGCAGTTGGTGTAGGGATGACCGCGGGTTATCAAACTGCGGCGCTTGGCGAGTTGAGCGATTCAACGGTGACCATCTCGGGCGATCTGGATGCCTTTGACCTGAGTGCCTCTAACGGTGCACTACCCTTCAGTGCAGAAGTAGGCCGACCATTTAGCTACCAATTTCTGAGCCCGGACGCGATTACCTCGGGCGATCAGGTGATCTTCACCTGGAACAACCCTGTAGCGGGTGTCGTGGATGAGAAAGCCACCTACACCATCCGCCGGGGCGGGCCGGATCTGAGCAACGGCGCGCCTGAAATCACGTCGCAGTCCGCAGACCTTGCCGGTGATCAATACACCTTCGAATGGACCCTGCCCCCGGGATATGACTCTACTTCCGTACGCAACAATTTCACCGGCCAGACTCAAGAAGGCCAGGGTAATGGGTTTACCGGCAACCCGTTGGATAACGATGCCAGAAGCTTCACCGGCTCCCTGCCCGAATCCTACGTGCCAAGTGCAGACGATGAGCTCCGACTCATTGCCAGAGATCCCTTCGGCGTATTCGTAGACGTGAGGGTAGTAAATCCGTTTGCAGACCAGGTACCGCCACCAGTGGCTGAAAATGCCCTCGTTGGCAGCTGGATTGCTCGCAATCCAGACCGTGGCGATAACGCACCCTGGGTTCAGCTTTCCTTCCTGGAGAGCGGCCATTACATGCATCAGGAGCTGGATCTGCCATATCGCCCGGAAGCAGACGATGCCGGCAACACTGGCATAGAGGTGGGACGTTATGAACTGGACACCCAGACTGGCGAACTAACGATTCCGGAAATCGTTCGTGATGACAACGGCTTCTGGAGCTTTACCGACATTGAAAACGGCGAACAGCGGATTTCTGTGCAGGTTGACGGCGACACGCTAACGCTCTTCAATCCGGACGTTGGCCTGACCGAATCCACAGAGTTCACTCGAGTACCCTTGAACGAAGCTGGAATTACCGGCAGCTGGGTGTTCCAGAACTCTGGGGACCCCTCAGATTTCGTGGTTGCCACACTTCTTGAAGATGGCTTCTACTTTGTCGGAAGCGCAACGCCTGCCGACCTCGAGTTCGAGACCGAATTGGGCTTAGAATTCGGTACCTACGCCTACAACAGTGAAACACTGGTACTCAACGCTTCGCCGATATTTGACCAGAACGGAACAGCCGGCCTCTCGGACCCACGACCGCAAAGTTTCTACTATTCCACTGTCGTGGACGGATCGCTGATTTTTGATGAAGGCGTTGTGGCTCAACTCAGCGAGTTGGCACCGGGAGTTGTTCCGAGCAATGGCGATGTCACTGTTGACTACGTCAGCCCAGACGATGAAACCACCTCTGCCCCCTCGGTAACCGGTGATTTCCACTACTTCCGGAACGTCATTACCATTGAGGGTCAACGTGAATTCGCACCGCCATCCGTAGGCCAGGGAACCTACAGTTACAGTGACGCAAATATCGCTGATAATGCCGGCACGGGTGTGATTAGCTGGTCAGAAGCCTGCTTCGCGGACCTATTGGTCGACGCAAATACTGACCCGGCTATCAGTGATGCAGTGTTTGATTCCGCCAACGAGTGCTTGCCTTCAAGTGCGGATACCATTGATGACGTCACCTACACTGAATCCGGCCTCTCCAAGGACTTTCCCGCAGAAAGCATCTTCGACAATGGTGATGAGATCCGGTTGGGCGCAGCCTCCCTTGACCTGATTGCGGTCGACGCGAATCGAAGCCTCTTCATTGGACAGACGGTGAGAGATTTCGAATACGAAGAGCCAAACAGCTTCACCGACGGCATTGAAATCAGTGCCCATGTACTGGCCAAGAAAAGCACAGGACGCACGGTTGCTGATCTCGAGGGTACCTGGGGGTCGGTTGGCCGTTCAATCCTGGACATCGATGGCCCCAATGATCTGAGTTATGAGGCGACTTCCCAGATTCTGAATGTGGACAATGCGGGAACCGTAACCAGAGTGAGCAGGCTTGACCGTCGTATTGTTCAAGATCTTTCTGCTAACGCCTCTTCCCTCAGCTCGATTGAGATTGAGCCAGAGGACACTGTGCCAGAGGAAATTGGTTCCTTTACCATCACCGATGACGGCATTGTCGATCTTGGCGATGGCGCACTGGGTGGCATCCTCTCTGCCGATGGCAATGTCCTGTTCGCCAACGTCATGAATCCCATTACGCCCCAAACACCGCAGATAAAAGATGCGCAGTGGTTGGCTATGGTTCGCATGTCGGACACCTTTAGCGCCCTGGATCTCGAAGGCAAGGAATATGAGGTTCTGGCTCAGTCTTTCTGGATCCAGCCAGGCTTTTTTGAGGTGGATTACCTGGAGCCAGGCGCCTCTCTTAGCTTCCCATCCGCTGGTGGCCAGGCTTCGCTGACCCGGGCGGTAACCTTCCCTTACGTTCCCTTTGCGAACAATCAACCACTGCAACGGGATGAGGGTGATCCTCTGTCCACAGTGGGTCTGGATTACAGTGTGAGCGCGGATGGTCGAATTACCCTCACCACGGATTTCGGTGAAACGGAAACGTCGTTTGAACTCAATGGATTCGCCACTCCCGATGCGCGCCTGTTGGTTATGGAATCAACGCTGACTACAACCTCAGGTAGCGGTACTGACGAAGGGGGCATAGGCCTGATCTACGCTGTGTGTACCAACTGCGACTGAGTTTCAGACGCTAAACGAAAGCCCCGTTCCGACGGGGCTTTTTTTGCCCCATTGGAAACTGTGTGCTTAACTTGGTTAACGTACCAATCTGTACAAAAAAGCAACAGGAGTAACCGGTTTTGAAAGATCTTGCCTCAGCTGCGCCGACGCTGCTGAACGATCTCTACGAGCGCACCACCGATCAGACCGGCTGGCCCGTGTTCCTAGGCAAACTTGCCGCCCTGTTCCATTCGGACACGGCCGCGCTTCGTGTGACTGATCTGCGCGACCCTGTTGTTTATCACTCCTGCACCATTGGCTTTCATCAACACATCAATCAGCGTTACGAAACCGAATCGGTGGTAATAGACCCGTTTCGCGACCCCATTTCCACAAGCCCATTAGGGAAGGTTCTGGACAGCACATCCATTATCAAAGACCGTGATTTCGAACGTTCAGAACACTACCAGACCGTATTCCGGCCTAACGGCAATTTCTACGCCATGGGCACCCAGTTTGAACGTGACGGTGGCCGCGGCATGCATATCGGCGTCCACCGGCCCAGACATCTTGGCGGGTTCTCCCCGAATGAAATCAACGCCCTGGAAATGTTCAGCCCGCACCTGCGAAGAGTCACTCAACTATCACGACTGATGGCTGACCTGAACCAGGCACTGGCGCAGGCCAACCAGGCATTGGACCAGTTGCCGTTCGGGGTATGGCATATTGATGGCAGTCTTCGCGTCCAGTGGACAAACGCGGCAGCCGAAGAGGCCCTGTCTACTCATACCTACGGGCTTGATCTGCGCGCTGGCCGGCTGCGAGCCGAGACGACGACTCTTTTCGAAGCACTCCGGGCAACCGCACACAAACTGACAGAGAACCAGTCACTGACCGAAACCCTGAAACTGGACAAAACCGGTGCGTGCCTTGTGATAACACAATGCCGAACGTCTGGGACAGGCTTCCATGTTGGCAGGGACCAGGGCTCCAGCCTGCTCTGCTTTTTGCTGGACTCCACACGACCCGCCAACCTTGACCAGAAGCACCTGAGCACCCTGTACAAGCTCACCCCGGCGGAATACCGGCTGACCTGCCTGCTGGTCGGCGGACTGGACGTTTCTGAGGCCAGCGCGCTCTTACAGATCTCACCGCACACCGGCAGAACCCAATTGAAGTCCATCATGCATAAGGCCGGCGTAAGCCGACAGAGCGCTCTACACCGGAAACTTCTGCTTTGCTCCGACATGCTGAGGAGACCCGATGAATGAGCCTGCCACAAAGCACCTTCAGCTGGCAGACGGCAGAAACCTGAGTTATTCCGATACCGGCACCGGCGAAAATGGCACCTGGATTCATTGCCACGGCATTCCCGGGTCGCGGAATGAGTTACTGCACCTTGACGAGACGTTAGGGACGTCAGGTTTACGGATGATCGTGCCAGACAGGCCGGGCTATGGCGGATCTTCCCCGGTTGAGGACTATGATTTTGTGGCCCACACAAAAGATCTCGCGGCGCTGGCCGACTACCTTGGGGTCAAGCGGTTTTCCTTGTCCGGCTTCTCCGGTGGCGGTATTTTTGCAATGGCTGCGGCCAATGATATGGCCGACCGGATTGATCAGTTGGTGATCGCAGGAACCCCTGCAGCACCGATGATGGAAAGCCCGCTTGAGCATGTGTCTGAGCTCACCGCCGGCGCCTGGCTGGCCGCGAAGGATAGCCCTGAACCATTGGCCGCCATGCTGCAAAACCTGACGGCCTCTTACCAGTCTCTGGCAGATGCGATGATCAACGCCGCTGACGATCAGGAACGCGCTTACCTGCAAGGCGAGCGCACCCTGCCAGGAATCCTTGGCAGCATGCAGGCGGCAGTAGCTCAGGGCGCGGCCATCTCAGCCAATGCCATGGCCCGCGACACCTTCCTTATCATACATCCGTGGCCTTTCATGCCTGAGTCAATCAATGTGCCTAGCCGCCTGATTCACGGCCGGCAGGATGCAATCGTTCACCCCGCCCACCTCCACGTATTGCTGGAGGGCATGCCAGGCGCAAATGGCGACTGCATTGACGGCGCCGGGCACTATTCAGTGCTGCCGTTTGCGTGGACTTAAAAGCCAACTAACGAGCAAGATCAGAACTCTTTACAGCCCCGATTGCCACCACGTTATTTGCGCTTTATTTAATCAATTACCTCATATGTTGATTAATAAATAGTCAAAATTCAAGGTTTTACATTAAATTACATCCTTTTAATTGTTAATCCAGCAATCCTTATCTAGGTTCACAAAGGCTTGCTCCAGGCATAGCACTTCCCCTTTTATCGGTGGACTACTTCGACCAGCATTTACAATGGAAGCAATTATGTTCGAAAAAAATTTATTACTCCGGTCCTTACTTGCCGCAGGTTTAACAACTGGCCTTGTCGCATGCGGTGGAGGCGGTAGTTCGTCTACCGGTGGAACAGACCCCGACACCCGGACGGAAACCGGTCGGTTTGTAGACAGTGCGGTTACAGGTCTTGAATACGACGCTCAACCTTCAGGCCTGAACGGTTTAACCAACGGCAATGGCGAGTTCCAGTACCGTGATGGGGACAGTGTTACTTTCTCGGTTGGCAACTACCGGGTTGGCGAAGCCAGTGGCGCAAAGCTGGTAACGCCGGTTGAAATTGCCGCACAGGATGAGGCAAAAACCGCAAACATCGCACGTTTCCTGCAAACCCTGGACGAAGATGACATCGCCGACAACGGCATTTCCATTTCCGGCAGCTCCCGCACAAAGGCCGCCCTGGCAAACCCGAGCGACGTTGCCATCATCAACTTTGGCGACGCAACAATCGCGAGCGCTGTTCTGGACCTGACCGCTGACAATCCGGTTCCAAAAACAGAAATCGTCGATGAGCAGGAAGCAGTAGCCCACCTGAACAACACCCTGCAATCCGAAAACCCGATAAACCAGTGCGGTACGGACACAGAAACGCTGACCAGTGAGAAGATCGCAGGCAAAACCTTCGGTTTCATCGAATCGGACGAAGTCGCCATTTTCAGCTTTGATGCTGATACCGTGACCGAATTTCATCAGGATGATGCCAACAATGGCGAGCTAACCGACGGCGAAACCAGCGACTGGTCCGTCAATGGCGGCTCGATCACCCTCTTTGATGAAACATTTGCCGCCTGTGCCACTGACGCTTACCTTATTTTTGAAACCGCTGACAAGCCGGTCAAGATGTATGAGCTTGAACCATACAGCCTGCCGAAAACCGGCACCTCGCAGACTTTCATGCTCAGCGTCAGCAACGTCGACCAGGCACTGCTAACCGTTGACTCTGCAGGTGGACTGGATTACTTCCCTGTTGAATCTCCGATCAGCGCCAACTCACAAGCCAGTTCCGTTGACGGCGTTCTGGAACTGGATTTTGATGAAGGTGGCGTCATTGACTCCATCTATTTCCTGAAGGCGCAAGGCAAGCGCACCGGTATTTATGTGGATTACGGCGAAAGTGAAGCGCTCCAGCAAATGGGCACTGCCACCATTGTCCCAACCGCATCAGAAGCGACCGTCGATACAGTTTCTGGCCAGACACTGCTTCTGCGGGATGACAAAGCCAATGAAATCGTGATTTTCAATTACAATGCCGATGGCAGTTTCACTGACTACAACAACTCATATTCTGTTGACGGCCAACAAGCGGCGAAGTTGTTTACCGGTAACTGGTCTTTTGCAGACGGTGTGCTGACCCAGACCGACCACAACACCACGAAGTTCAACCTTCTGGAGACGGCAACCAGCGTTTACTATGCCAAGCAAGGCGTGGAATTCGAGAGCCCTGTAGCGCTGTCAAAGGCGAAGCCTATTGATAGCACCGCGTTCATCGGCAGCTACAACGTCGAGATCCCGACGGAGAATACGGTGAATAGAGAGCTTATCATCAGCGATAACGGCCAGTGCACCAACTCGGGCTTTGAGTGCAGCTGGACACTCACAGACGAGGGCGTTGCCGAGATACGCTTTGCCGGAGACGACACCACGCTTGCAAGAGCATGGCAGTTTGCCAACCGCTCTGAAAGCTATGCGTTTCTGATTACCCACGATGACCCGACAGATGTAGAACCCGGGTTCATGACTCGCCAGTAACTTCACCGCAAGCCAAAGACCTGCTGGCAGCGATGCCAGCAGGTCTTTAATTCTTCATCCTCGCCGAAACTTCGGCACAACCCCCTCCGACTTGTCTTTCAGCCACTCAATAAGTGCCTGACAACGTATTACACGACTCGCTGATAAATGCACTGAGCCTTGAAGAACGACACAGCCTGCATTTTCAGAAGATTTAACCGCCGTTTTACCGGGGCATTCAGTCGGCACTTCAGCAGGACCGTGTGGAATCCAACCGGGCACTCGCTCAACATATTCGCCTAGCCGTCCTACCACTCCAAAAAAGCCAGCTTTACTGAAATCAACAACAAAATTTCGCCAGAATAGACGTCTTGCATCCACATTAAATTCTGCTATTGTTTTGTTAGCTGGTTAATATGTAATCAAACTGTACATCTAAACCAGTCGATGAACCGGCTCATCCAAACGTCAATCGAGCGTCAACGTCAGGATGGAACCACCGGAACCAACAAAAGGAAAAAATGATGAAGTTGATGTTAACGCTTCTGGCGTTGACGGTTGCTCTGTCTGGATGCAGCGACAGCTCATCCACCCCGGCCCCTTCTGAACCAACGGCGGCGTCAAGCGTCAGCGGGTCAGTAACC
>Ga0307970_1001450_pt1 | contig 12512 bp, 11 predicted proteins | sample OrgLakmetagen712_FD_202093 | JGI IMG/M metagenome (GOLD analysis project Ga0307970, IMG submission 202093) | Saline water microbial communities from Organic Lake, Antarctica - #712 | ecosystem: Environmental > Aquatic > Non-marine Saline and Alkaline > Saline | place: Antarctica: Organic Lake... | reverse complement strand
GCACCACCCGCCATTGCGCCATCGAACCATTCTGCCGCCGCTTGGGGCCGACCGTAAATGCCTGCCTCAAGCAGATAGTCATGGACCAGTGCAGCCAACAAAAATCGCGGATCATCACGGGATATGAGCCAGACAGCCCACCACGGCACGCTGCTTTCAAATTCGCGACCCGCAGGGATGGTGATGTGGTTGCCGCTTCCCTTTGTGCCGACTTCCCAAGGCATGGCCTGAGTGGATCGCCATCGGCGGGATGTGCCGCGCTCAAAGCCGCACATCAACATGCCCTCGCCCCCGCTGATATCGCATCGCGGCCAGACATTCGGTAGGTCGAGGTGCCTGCGGGCAAATCATCAAACCACTCTGCAATTGCTGGCGGGTAATGTTCCGCCATTCTATCCCGCCAGAAAGGCGTATCCGGTGTTGGTGTATGGAAAGTCAAAACGTGTTCGGGAGTCACGCAGCCGTGCAACAGATACATCGTGCAAGCAGACCGACAATCGAGAGGCTGCGGGCCGTCCCATGTCTTTGCTTGTCGTGCATAGAGCGAGACTGACCCACCGGAATCCGCGCGCTTCAGATCGCCAGACGGGATCAGCAGCCCGAGGATCAGCGCCATCAGCGATGCAATTAATATCAGCGTTGCCATCAACCCGTCAGGGTAATCGTTAGGGCGACGAGGGAACGGGTCTTTCATGCGTGGCCCTCGATTTCGTCCATGACAGCCAGCAGCCCAGCGAATACAGCACGCGCGCCGTCTGCCAAGTCAGTACGATCCCGCAGCGCTTTGACCATTGCCTCAACCTCCGCAGGCAAGGAATAGAACACATGTGCGGTTGGTAGACCCGCTTTGCCCATGGTGGAGGCTAAAACCCGGCCCCCACGTCTGTGCGCGCCATGCAGGACATAAGCAGCAGCGTCTACGTTTTTGGCGTTTGAGAAGCCTGAAACAAGTTCCTGTGCAGCTTTCCCCAAACGAGGAGTAGGTAACAGAGCTAGATCAGCGTCCAGAAGAGCCACACGCGCCATGTGGCGAGGCAAATGGTCGTCGATTGCAACGTGGATGGCTCGGAAAGCTGCTAACCAATCTGACCATTCCTGCGGTGTCACAGCGCCTTCCGTCATGCGGCGACCTACCGGGTGTGCTTCACAGGCGTGGTGCAGATCGCGGGTGGCTTCATAAAGAGAAGTCATTGTGTCTCCAATGTGTTGTTACGATCCAGCGTTTTGCGGACATCGGCTATTTCTGCCATCCAAGCGTTATGCGACGTAGACAAGACGCGGCAGGCAGATCATATGTTCACCGTTGCGGCGGCGCGGAACAGAGCATCCATCTGTATTGGCTCATACGCCAAAACATAGCCAAGCTCGTCCATCGCCTGTGATGTTCGCCGCCACTCGCCAGCGTTCTTGATGGTCTCGCGCATGGCCCATGGCGTCTCGGGGTCATCTGCTATTGCGTCAAGCGCGGCCACAGTCACCGGCCCAAGCGTTAGCCTGCCTTGCAATCGTGACACCACCATCGTTTTGCGTTCAGCCTCTAGCGCTGCAATCTCAAACGGCGACGGCGGCTCTGGGGCCTGATACCCATCCATGTGGGTAATCCGCCAGCCCCAAGCATCAACCATAGCCTGAGACACCCCTACCACCCGGGCCATATCTGACAAGGTTGTAAAAGGCCGCGCGCCAATAATTGCATCTGCGATGATATCGCTAATCCCATCCAGCGCCAAAAGCCATTCGCGTTCGCAGGTATTGATATTGATAGGGGTCCATGAAAACGGCACTATCCCGATCTGCGCCAGCAATTCTGGCGTCTGCGGCTCCAACCTGACGGCAATCCGTAGCGGCACGGCTGCACCTGACCAACGTAGGTAATCCACCGCATTTTGCGCGGCGGATACATCGGCGTCGAGCCTGTACTGTGGCGCAACAATGGTGAAGTTGCCCTGCAATCCATCGACAAACGCCTGTGTCGCCAGAGTGCTGACCACAGACACCCTGACAGGATAATCATTGTCGCCACTGGCGATCATATGATTCAGGCGCACGAAGGTTTCGTCGTCGCGGGGCTGTTCTCCGAGACACAGCGCCAGACTGTTAGCACCATGCAAAAGTAGCTCAGGAACAGCCATAGTCACATGATGCGGATATTGTGTTGTCATGGCGATCTCCATCAATAGCCGTTGAGGTTTACGGTCCAGCCGCGCCCGCGTAGGGCGTCTGCGGCAGCTTGGCCTGTGGTGGACGGAGTTGCGTTCGTCCCAAGATGTATATCCAGCTTGCCATTCAGCAAGTTACCAGCTGCCGATTGCGCGTTCACCGACACGAGAATGTTGTCCACACTCTGCTGGTTCAAAGCGCAGTTTCTGAACGCGCGCTCAAAACCAAGAGTCCGCACATTGTCGAACATATTAGCCGGAAAATTGACCAGACTTGTGCAGTTAATCCAAGTCCCAAAAAACATCCGAACATCCGTAGGCCGTACGCCCGTGAATGAAATTGCTGGGAATGAAACAAGGCCCGAACAGCCTCCCCATGCCTGCCAAAAACCATGTCCCGACGACGTATTCAGTGAAGGAAAACTGGTAAGTCCAGTGCACCCGTCCCAAGCAAAGTCAAACCGCGTTCCATTGGAAGTGTTCAGCACGGGAAATGTACTAAGCCCTGAGCAGCCCTGCCACGCGCCTCCTATAGATGAATCCCCAAAGCCCCAGACCTGATTTGTGTCGATAATCGGAAAGCTGGTTAAGCCGGTACAATTGCGCCAAGCACCAGATAAGTTTATATTCATTGTGCTCGTTGTGCCAAGAGCTATTGGGGGAAAACTTGTAAATCCGGTGCACCCGAACCATGTCCCGCGAAAATTCACGCCGCTCGCAACATTGAGTAAAGGAAATCCCGATAAACTTGTGCAGCCGCGCCACGCCTGTTCAAAACTGGAAACATTCGATGTATTGAGGATTGGGAAAGTGGTCAGTCCCGTGCAGCCCTGCCACGCGCCGTATTCAACCGATGTAAAGTTGCCAAATGTTTCGCCGAGCGATGTGACGTTTGCCGTATTTATAAGTGGGAACCCGGTCAGAGCGGTACAGTTTGACCATGCACCATTAAGATTCGTTGCTGCTGACATAGAAATGACTGAGTTTTCGGGGCCTATGCCAAAGTTCGTCATTTTATCGCATCTGGCCCATGCCAACGTGAAGTTCTGACCAAGTGGCATTTGCGCGTTATGTGGAAACGTCAGCAGGTCGTCGTTATTGTACCAAGCCCGTTCAAAGTTCGTGCACTTGGGCAAAGCTATGGCCGGAAATTCGGCAATCTTCCGGCATTCCTCCCATGTTGAAACGGCGGTCGTGACCTCTGGAAAATTGATCGGCGGAAACACTTCTAATGCCCGACAATCTTGCCATGCTGCGTTGATGTTCGTGACCAGCGGCATTTCTATATCTGGAAACACTTTTAAATTCCGGCACTCGCGCCATGCCGATTGCGCATTAGTCACTGCCGAAGCATCAAGCGCAGGGAAGTCTTCGAGAAACCGCCAGTTCTGAAACCTCTGGTCGATCCGCGCAGGCAGCGTTTCGTTACGGGACAAGCGGCGCTCATCGGCAATGCTATCGATAAAAAAGGTCTTTTCGCCTGTGGTCAGCCCCCGGTTCAGCACCACAACTTCAAGCACGCCCGAGGTTTGGGCAGATGGCGCTGCAAACCGCAAATGACCAAAAACGTCGAAATCTTTAAAGCCCGCGTAAAATGCCTGATCTTGGAAAAACACGAGGATACCACCAGAGGTCGAGCCATCAAGCGGTATGCGCAGGTGGTCAAAGTCTAGCCCCACACCCAAGACAGGCGAGACAATCACATCTTTATCCAGTTCGTCAACGCTGCGGATCACCCAATTCATCCGGTTAGACGAAATATCTTGCGCCCAGTGATTTTCGCTGCCGGAAATGTCCAGAATGCCCCCGATTGGGGAAGGGGTACTGCTCACAGGCACCGTCCTTGCCGCGTCGGTGAACATGTTTTCAGCCTCGATAATGCCCCAACTTATCACGTTTTGTGTGATGTAGTTGATGCTGAATTTGTTGCTCAGCAGCTTTCTGTTGTTCAGTTCGCCGGGGAGATTGATAGAAATCTGAAACCAACCTGAAGGAACTTCCACCCACGCAGGAACCAGAACTTCGATCCCGTCACCCGGCATAGGCACCCATCGAGTACCGTCAGAATACTGCATGTTACCATTCGGCGCGATGCGAAACGCGCCCTTTTCCAGTACCGGATCAGCCAGCAACGGAAAAAGGGTATCTGTCAGCTTTTGCGATATTGACGCACGGCCCGTCAAAAACTCGCGGTTACTCAAAAATCGTGTCATGTTAGACCCCCGCAGGCTGGTGTTGTTCGGCGCTGCCCTCTGCGGCGGCGCTGGTCAGGTGTATCACGCCTGCGGTCTGTGCGCGAATCTGCATACGGTCGCCATTAGCGGTAGACAGATCGAGTTTCAATAGCTGTTGTCCCGGCGCAGGGTGCATATAAGTGTCCAATGACGGAATTTCGATATGAAGTTGATTCACTTCGTCGCCGCTTTCTGTCATGGTTCGAACTTCAACCCAACAAGAAGCACCGCTGGTATTGTGCATCATTAACGGTGCGAGAATCAAAGCATATCCCGGTTGAATACGACGATCATCGTCAACAGGATCGCGTTCAGGCCAATCCACATTTGGGTCTGAGACCGAAAAATCGTTTGCTTCAAGAATGGTAGTCCATACAGTCGGGACACCCACCAAAGCGATACGAACGGGTTGTGCCGTAGCAGCCAGTCTGGTGTTAATTCGTGCCATTATTGTTGACCTCCTGAAATAAGTGCAGCGCGAGTTGCGAAAGGCTGGATTGTGCGGGCGACAGGCGGGCCTTTGAACTGCCCGCTGACTGGTTCTACAGACGCACCCCCCGAAAAGAACTGTTCTCCCCGACCATCTACACCAGAGTATTGAACTGTTCCAAGTCTTTTTTGCACAACGGTATCGCGGACAGCTCTTGCCGGTCTGGCAAAAGCGCGGGCGTTGACCCCCCCGAAAGGCAATTCGAATTGGATTTGATTTGCCCGAATTATCGAAGGGACTTTTTGAAATACCGGCGCGTTTACCGTTGCCACAATAGCGTCTATCAAAGCCTCGGCCATGATCTTACTGCCCGCAGAAATACCAAGCTCATTGATCGCTGTTTTCATAGCATTAAAGGATGCTACAAACGGCGTTGTTGTGCTGGAAACAAATTCGCCGTGAGGAAACAGGCCGAGTGTAAAGATTTTTATGCTTTCAGTTGTACCACCGATCATGTCATAACGTATCGCGTCTACCAAAATACCCGCATCGCGTCTTGTGCTTATAGCATCGGCATCAGGCGCGGCGGCGACAGCAGCATCGATAAGCGTAGTTCTTGCAGCTTCCACCGTAGCTGCGTCGGACGGAAACTTACCAATAGCGCCTACCACAGACGCAAGACGCACTTCGTCTCGAAACCCCTCGGACCAAAGCGTGTAATCGCCCATTTGTGTCGAACAATTGTTTAAGAGCGCCGTTCCGCCGTCGAGCGCCATCACATGCTTGTGCGACCAAAGCATGACCGCGTTTATAAGATTCACAAACGCTTCGCCTTTTACAACGCACCCCATACCGTTCGGGGAAGAATTTGTGGACGCTTCAACCATAATTTGTGGAAATGGCGAATATCCACTGACCACGTTTCCGTCTGCCAAAACTAAGCCCGGCCCTTTCGACATGCTCGGGTTTCCGTTTTCTGGATCAAGCGGGGGTGGCATGAGCGTTGCAGGAAGCGCACGATAGTTGACACAGTGGTCCATATAAAGTGCGCGGTAGATCACTGCATCCGGGCGGAACGACATAAGAAACCCCTCGGTCGGATTGTCGAAGTTATCTACCTGAAAACCTTGCGCTGACATATTGCGCAGCATGAATCCGCTGCCTCCACGAAAGACGTTTTTTTCTTCATTTCCAGCCGTGGGCGCGACCACTACGGATCGCTGTCCCATAATGCCCACAATCTCCGTGCAGTTGTCCGACACGTCAATATGGCCGCTGGTTTCATACCTGCCGGGGTAGACCACTATAGAAGTCGGGTCTTCACTAGCTTCGACCAGATCGCGCGCGGCTTCAATCGACCGAACTGCGCTGCGTAAACTTTCCCCGTTGTTCCCGTTGTCGCCACCTTGGCTGACGAAGATGGTTCGGGCAACGGAGAAGTCAGGAATCCAGTCTTCATTGAACTCAAAGTCGAGCGAAGGGGTGTAGAGAGATTCGGCGCGCAGTCTCCCTGCTTCTTCGGCCCATTTGGGTGCAGCGCAGACCATAAGTAGGTCTGCGCCTGTGCTGTGGTCAATGCCGTAAAACTCTATGAGGGGGCGAACATACACCGTCCCCGAAGGCGGAATAACTGCCTCCGCTCCATAGATACTTGAGTCCCAAGTTATGACTCTGAAAACCTCTTGACGACCATCCGCCACGAGCAAACCGAGGTGCGTGACGAGGGTTCTAGATTCTATCAAGTTTTTCCCGGAGTCATAAAATAGGACTTTTACCTGCACGGCGTCGTTGTCTGGGTCTGCCGGATTGGTGTCCCTGAAATAGCTAACGCGAAACTCCAAAGATGTTGTTTCTTCGATGGCGACAAAAGACTCAGAAGAAACGGTTGTTGCTTCATTCGCAAGGACTACTCGACCGAGACTCGTTGTTGCGGGAGAGGTTATCCCAAGATCAAAAACCCACGGCACGTCCCCCGGACGGTAGCGCAGGTCTGCATTTTCCAAAGCGTTGTCCGAAGCACTCTGGGAAATCCAGTCCCATCGAGAAATACCAGAGTTCCAAGTATAGAACCCGGCGTTTGGGACTGTGGGCCCGTTGTAACCGGACGCCGTAGCGTCTTGGTGAGTCCCCGTGTCGTCCTCAATGACTATAGCGCCCTGCCCGTCAAACTGCCCCGTTTTGGCAGATAGTGCCGCCCACGAGACTGCGTAAAAAGTTGAGGTCGTTATCGAACTTTCAACTGCGCCCACGCGGTCTTCCAGAACACCCCCGTCCTGTGCTGAGTAAAATAGGTTGGAGCGAATTGCGACTGGCGTTCCATCAGACTCAGCCGCCGCTGGAATAAGATAGACCCTATTAAGGCTGGCGATCCGGGGCATGTCGCCCGCACGCATAATTTCCCTAGTGCCTCCGGGCATACCGAAACTCCTTTGTTAAACTATCGTTACAGTTATGGCGGTTCCCTGCCAAGAGGAAAAACCGTCCCGGGTGGACTCGACTCGAACCTCCAATACATCACCAAGGGCCAAACCCCAAGTGGCGGTATCAAAGGTCATGTCAGTTCCGCCGACCGATGAGTCGGCAATCCAAGTACCATTTTTGCGAACACGCAGCCGAGTCATTTGACCAATTTCAGGCGTGACCGTCCCGTCGGTCCAACTCAATACCTGCGAGGTCTCTGTGGTCCGGTTTCGATTTGACCAACTTACTGTGAAATCATCCAAGAGGCCCACGGTTGCCGTAGGTCCAAGTTGGCCTCTCACGCGGACGTTTGCAGGGCGCAATGGTAGGTATGGTCGATCAGATAGGGTAACGCTGCGCACGCTTGCTGCGCTGGGGATCAATCGCCCCAAAGAGGTGATCGGCAGTAGTTTGTACTTGGCAGTTTCGCCAACCGCGCGTTCCGTTTCCTCATACCCATCGAAATTGCGGGGCGTTACCCAAGTTGTTGTTCCCGCCGACCACGCATGGGGCACAGTATCAAGCACACCACGTTTCAAACTCACCGTCGCAATTGTCACGTCGGTTATAACACAAATTTCTTCAGCCTCACCGTTTGTGAAAATGAGAAAGCCGCCTATTTCCATTTTAGACGGGCGGTAGCTTATCGGAAGCAACATGGTGGACGTGCTTTCAACTACCATATCGTCGATGGTTGAAAACATATCTGCCTCATCGACAGTGCCGACCAGTTGATAGGACGGGCTTTGTTCCCGTCTGGGTAGTTCGCTGAGAACGTCAATATCGCGTAGGTCCATCAGACCTGAATTTGCATAGATGTAAACCCCCACGCTAGGGTATTCGGCATCCCGTGCAGCCGTGTCACCGATCACGTTTGCCGCCACGAAGTATGGGGCCGAACCGATCCTGTAATTCGTTATATCGACGGCCCCTTGTGAGTTTGACTCCGCTTTATCGACCACGGCCACGGTGGGTGACACGCCGAACGCATAAATATCCTCCATCAAATACGCGCGCCGGGAAGCCGCACCGCGCTCACCTTTCGTGATTTTGACAATCCGCATCACCGTAGGTCTCACTCGGAAATCCGAGTCCGATTCATACCACTCGAATACCACCACATCGCCAACTCGGTTTTTGAGCATCCCGGACGAGACTTCAATTTCGACCGAGGATAGGGGCGCGGCGGCTTGGCGCAAGTCACGCTCTGCGAGTTTGAGGGCAAGTTCTCTGTTTCGCGCACCCGTATATTTTCCCGATGAGTCTGCGATAGCGCGCCCTTGAACCTCAAACCCTGAAAGGTCTTGAACGACAACGGTTTCCGTTTTCTCGTTTTCAGGGTTGGTCCACGTAACTGTGACTTGGTTTACCGTTTCGCCCCATGCGCGGCGCTGGAAGTTGATCAAGGAAACTTCGTCAGGACCATAGTAATTCAGATCGGCAACCACGTAGTCACCGCGAAGCGGTTTCATGAACCAGCGGTCTTCGACAAAATCAAAAGTCAGACTCGCGTTTGCATGTCGAATGATGTTGTTGAGGAAGTCCTCAACCGACTGCTCACCTGTCCACCGCATCGAAAGACCAAGTTCCTCATCACGAAACGTGCTTGCGGAATAGAGGAATGACTCCATGTCGATCTGATCAGGACGGTAAGATGATCCCCACACGTCCGAAACAAGGCACTCAGCTACCATGTGGGCAGGGTTGGCATCTGGACCTATCATGGAGTCGTTGTCCAGTGCCACCGGGGCGCGTGAGGCGGTTACTTCAATCTCAGGGATGAAGGGGTTATTGGTCCCCCACGTGAAACCCGCTGGCCCACCGGGATTGCCCGTGAAGAACAAGGATGTGAACCCCCGATAACCCGTCATAGTGGTGGGTGTGCGCTCCATTTTGGATGCAAGGAACGGGGAAAGGATTTGATCTGCTGCACCGAAAAGATAATGGATTGTTCCGAAAACACCGCCACCTTTTTTGGGGCCACCGAAAAGGTTTTTCTTGTCCACGGCGATTGTTTGGTTGGAAGTAATTTCACCTATGCCAATGTCTTTGTCTGCGATCACAATTTTCTTGATACTATCAACCGGACCAAGGAAAATTCCGTAGTGCAAAGACATGAGGTAGTCGGTGACTTCCATCTCGCCACCTTTCTTACTTCCCCCCATCTGCCAACTCCGATTCTATCGCAATCTTGATCATATCTTGAATGTAGGCTTCTTCAATGTGAGCAACTTCTTCAACTGGAATACCTTCGTTCACAAGCCGCCGCATGTCGATATTGTGAAGCGCACACATCTCCCGAACACCAGAAACACAGTGTCCCGATTTGCGGATGGTGTCTGAATTGATCAGTGTTATCATTTCACTTTATACTTTCGAGTGTTCTTTTCGCCTGAAAATATGATGTTCGGGTCTTTGATTGTCATTGTCCCGAACAAGACTGGAATCGGTTTACCTGCGTCAACGGTTGGGCTTTCAAACTCAGGTTGTTCCTGTTTTGGAATCACAGGTTTCGGCATGATCAAATACGCAATTGCAAACAGCGCAAGTCCTATACCGATTTGAGCGAGTATTGGCAGGGCCATATCACAAATACTCCGTGATTGAGTTAATCGGGTTGGTGAAAGGAATCCAAAGCTGACCACCATAATTCAGGATGTTGTTGTGCCAGTCTATGCAGGATTCTTCGGTATGCTGACACCCCCTCAACATGGTCGCAGCAATTCCAGAATTTACAGGGCCGGGGCCAGACATTATTAGATCAGCATTTGAGTTTGAAAATTCAGCGGTCAGGATCGTTCGTATTTGTTTCCGACCTTCTTCAACCCATTCAATCAGACCACCAGAGAACGCCCCTTGGGGGTCACTCATTGGTGGAAAGTTCACCCTCCCGGTAAAACCACCGGAGGATTGAAAGGTGACTGCCACGGGAACCCGAACGGCCCTGCACTCAGAACCGTAAAGCATATGAGGGCACTGTTTCTGGTAGTTGCGACGAAGACCAAGACTCCGAACAGACGCCGAGCCGGGGCGACAGACAAACTCAGCTTCATAATCGGTCACTTCTAAATTCAGGATCGACCCTGACCAGTGGAGTTGAAACTCACGGTCTATATCGTGGAAGTGACCTTCGTAAACTTGAATACCAACCACGGCACTTGGGGGGAAATCGACAAACCGTAGTGCGACAGGAGAATCCCGCGCCACTTGGATTTTTACTTCTTGGCTACTGGCCTCACCGTTTTCTTCAATTGTTGAAATAGTGATCGCTTCTTTAGTGAATTTTTGAAAATTGTGAAACACATCCTCGTCAGCATCAGTCAAAAACAGTTCATCACCTTCCCCAAACATAAATGCGAACAAGCGAACCGGGGCTTGATCAATTGCATCCCGTTGGTGCATGGAAAAACTCATTGTGTGTAATCCCCTGAAATCATAATGCGGTCATTGCTTGCAGAAATTGGAATCAGTAGACCCCGTTGAGGGGGTGAGATTGTCACAAAATCGCCCTCAATGCTAGTCCGTTGGCCCCCTATCGTCAGTTCGTAGAAGGATTCATGGAGCACCACGAACGCAACCTTGAATTGACACACTTCCTCGGTCAACCAATTGACGATCAAGTTGTCTGATGCAAAGCGAACCTGATACAACCACGACCCGGTGGTGTTCGCGGGAAGGTCCGACGGTAAACTCCGATGCAAAGTGACGCGCAAATTCTCGCCCTCGCTGACCACGTTATCAATTTCAGAGAAGAACATACCGCCCGGTAGTTTGATTGATATATTTCGGTGTGCTGAAAATTTGGTGAGGGGATTTCCTTCACTTTTCGCCATAAGAAGCTCAGTCGCACCGATTGGGTAGCTCCCGACTACGGCGAAATCCTCAACATAAGACGGTAGGTAAAATGGCTTCCACCGACCTTTGCGCCTATTGAAAAAGTTGATCATTGAAAGGCCCAACAGACGAGTTTTTGCCAGTGCTGTGAAAGCAATACTGATTTCCGGTGCGGCGTATCTGGTGGCAGTTGATACTTTTCCCCAGCCCGTGTCGAAATCTAAGAAGTCACGACCGAAGGTTTCATCCCAACTGTCTTTGAAATTTGGAACAAAGGGGAACACGCCTTGGTTATGGTATATCAGCTCACCCAGCGGGTCTTCAGGATCGAAAGGTAACACAAAACTTGTGGGAACTTCCTCAAAAGTAACTTTGAAATTAGCCACTTGCGAAGTAATCATCGAGACATTCATGTCTTTTCGCACTCGGCACAGACGAACCGGGGCAATAAACATATTTTCAGACGTGGTCAGTGGAACAGTGAGGGTGATGACACCATCAAAAAATGAAACTACCTTTGCAAAAGTCCATTTACCCGTAGAAAAAATACCAATGTCAGCACTTGAGAACAACCACAAAGGAGTCTCATTACACAAAAGCGTTGTCTGCAAACCCCCATCGCCCGTCACGGCCCTCTTGTCCGTGAAGTCAATCTTTTGGATCACGCCCCCATGGGACAATACAGCACTGGCCCTCAGTTCGCGCAAAGGCTTTCCCCAAAGGGATACCTTCTCTGTAATATCCAGTCGGGGCTTTTCCCTACATGCGACTCGTGTTTCTTTCCCGCTACCTGCGCGAAATATATTGGTCTTGTAGGTCCAACTATACGAAACTGAGTCTTCCCAATTCGGCCTTGATGTCCATTGTTCCATAAATTTAGCCTGTTATTGATTTGACCGTGCTCCGGTTCTTTCGGATGATGTTCATAACTGAGCGTTCTCCGGCTTGAGTTGACAAACCTTCGGAAACAACCTCACCAGAGTCAAAAGAATTTACGATTTTTATACTTTGGGGTTGCTGCGGCCCACCCGACGGGGTGCTTTTTCCGCCGTTCAGAGCGTGCCGTGGGTCGTCTCTCGCAAGCATCTCTTCCCCCTGCTTTGCGATGATGGGAACCTCGCCGGGGCGCAGGCCGATCATGCCGCCTGTGTGATAGCGTGAGGCTCCGGCGAACACTGCCGGGTTCACCTGACGAGTCTGGTTCCCGCTGCCGACGCGAGAGCTGCCCACCATGCCGCCTGTGTGGCCCGCACCGATGCCGATCAAGTCTCCGAAGCCCGTGCCGCCGAAGGCTGCCTTCAGGGCGTTCAGGATCGCCTGCTGGATAATCATCTTGGCGATCTGGAGCAGGAAGTCCGAGGCGAACTGAAGAAACGCTTCTCGGGCAGCCTTGCC
>Ga0307970_1001443_pt1 | contig 12567 bp, 10 predicted proteins | sample OrgLakmetagen712_FD_202093 | JGI IMG/M metagenome (GOLD analysis project Ga0307970, IMG submission 202093) | Saline water microbial communities from Organic Lake, Antarctica - #712 | ecosystem: Environmental > Aquatic > Non-marine Saline and Alkaline > Saline | place: Antarctica: Organic Lake... | reverse complement strand
TCGCTGCAATATGATCGCACAGACCGTTGCCGCTCCGCACAGCAGTGCGGATGACAAAAGCCACGGCCAATTTGGGTGATCATTTTCTTCCATCACACCATCCTGACCTACGCGGGGGCGGGATAGCAAGAAACGGAATCAGAGCTGAAAATAATCGTCCGCAGGAGTTTTCCCGGCTGACATCTGTGCTTCTCCGTTATTCGAAAGATGCACCAAGCAGTGATAAACCGCTTCGGGATCGCCATCGACCTCGAAGGCAACCTGTTCCGCGTTTTTCGATTCGGAGACGAGGCGACCTCGGACCTGTCCGAGAAGGTCGAGGAAAGTCGCTGCTGCTGCCTTGCCTGCTTCCACGCCTGGTTGATGATAGGCGTTGATATTAACTAAGGACGCGTAGAAGGAGACCGCCCGCTCGAAGAGCGCGATGAGCATGCCCAAAGTGAATGGAGTGACCTCAAAAATAGAAATGGTCAGGGAGTTACGCCCATTATCGTAAAGTGCGTTACGTGTTCCGCGGAGAAATCCTTGGAGGTAATCTTGGCTGAGGTTACCGGGATCCACTTCGCTCGATTTACCCTTACGGCCATGGCGCACTTCGATGAAGCTCGCGAAGAAATTATTCACACCATCGCGCAGTTGCTGGACGTAGGCGTGTTGGTCAGTAGAGCCTTTGTTTCCGTAAACTGCGATTCCTTGATTCACGGTATTACCATCGAGATCTTTTTCTTTGCCCAATGATTCCATGACCAGCTGCTGCAGGTATTTGGAAAACAGAACGAGAGAGTCTTTGTAAGGAAGAACCACCATGTCCTTTTCGCCGCGACCTTTGGTCGCGCTATGCCATGCGACGGCGAGCTGCATTGCCGCATTTTTCTCAAGATCGCGAACTCGTGTCTTGGCGTCCATCGCTGCGGCACCTTCCAGCATCGCGTCGATATCCAGTCCTTGGAGAGCAGCGGGAACGAGACCCACCGTGGACAGAACCGAAGTCCGGCCACCGACCCAATCCTCCATCGGGAAGCGAGCGATGAAGTGGTGCTCATCAGCGAATTTGTCCAGCTTGGAGCCTTCGCCAGTGACAGCGACTGCGTGCTTTCCAAAGTTGATTCCGGCTTTATCAAAAGCAGCTTTGGTTTCCAGCATGCCGTTGCGCGTTTCTGGAGTGCCACCTGATTTGGAAATCACCAATACCAAGGTCCGCTCCAAGTTGAGCTTTGCGAGTGTGTTGTCGATTCCCTGTGGATCGGTATTATCCAGAAACTCAATCGGCATTTTGACTTTTTGCCCAATCGCTTGATCAACCAACTGCGGGCCCAGTGCTGATCCTCCGATCCCAACCAAAAGAACATTCTTAAAGGTCTCGCCACTATCCGTCAGGAACTGCCCAGTATGAATCTGCTCGGCGAATTTTTTTAGCGCTTTGAGCGGCTGGGTGATCTGAGCCTTGATCTCATCCGTCGGTGCCAGGTCCGCGTTACGCAGCCAGTAATGGCCGACCATGCGGCCTTCATCCGGATTAGCAATCGCGCCGCCCTCGAGCGCGATCATGTCCTCGTAGGCCTTCTCGATCTTATCTTTCAGGCCCGCTTTGTAATCAGCCGTCACATCCATTAGAGAAAGATCCAATGTGAAGTTCAGATCGTCGTATCGTGTCAGGCTCTCGTTGTATTCTTTCCAGCTCATCGTGTTCGTATTTGAAAATTCAGTTTGTCTTAGAAGTGTAGGATGGACTTGATCGGATGGGGAGCAAGTTTTTCCCGTCCACCAAGGAAGGAAAGCTCCACTAGAAACGCAACCGCAGTAATTTCCGCTCCAAGTTCTTCAAGCAGTTTGAGTGCCGCAGCCGCCGTTCCTCCAGTGGCCAGCAGATCATCGACTAGAAATATACGCTCACCGGGCTTCACCGCATCCTCGTGAATTTCGACAACTGCCTCGCCGTATTCCAGCTTGTAGGCTGCCTCTCTGCATTTCCAAGGAAGTTTGCCTTTTTTCCTAACCGGAACAAAGCCCACTCCCAAGCGATCCGCTACTGCCGCGCCGAAGATGAAACCACGAGCATCGATCCCGATAATCTTATCCACCTTCTCACCTCCGAGGATGTCGCAAAACAGATCAATCGCTCCACGAAACAGCTCCCCGTCCGCAAGAATCGGAGTGATGTCTTTAAAGACGATTCCCTCCTTCGGAAACCCTTCGACATCACGTATCGCCTCTCTCAACCGCTCGATCATGCGGAAGCTTTGCCCCCAATGCCTCTCGAATCAAGAACCGAGACGGAACAATTCCTTAAATGAGAATCACGCTCAGCAGCATGGCACGGGACTGGACGGACGTCGCATTCAGTCCTCATCGTCTTTCTCGCCCTTCACGCGGACTTTTCCGCGTAGTTTGGCTTCGATGAAAGCATCGATATCACCATCCATGATATCCTGGATGCTACCCGATTCCTGACCCGTGCGGAGATCGAGGACTTTCTGATAAGGTTGGAAAACGTAGGAGCGGATCTGGCTACCCCATGAGACATCGCTCTTTTCCCCGTAGGCGGCTTCAGCTTCTGCAGCACGCTTGTCTTCCTCGATCTGGAAAAGTTTTGCCTTCAGAATTTGGTAAGCGAGTTCCTTGTTCGCTCCCTGTGTCCGGGAAGCGGTGGACTTGATCAAAATCCCGGAAGGAAGGTGGCGCAGTAGCACTCCGGTCTCGACCTTGTTGACATTCTGGCCGCCTTTGCCGCCGGAGCGCATGGTGCTGATCTCAACGTCCTTGTCGTTGATCTCGATCTTGATCTTATCATCGATTTCAGGAGTCGCGTCGATCGAGGCGAAAGACGTATGTCGTTTTCCCGCAGAATCAAACGGTGAGATGCGGACCAACCGGTGAACACCGCGCTCGTTTTTCAGGAAACCGAAGGCGTTCTCACCGCTGATCTTGAGAGTTGCAGAGCGGAGGCCGGCACCATCGCCGTCTTCCCAATCGAGTGTCTCAACACGGTAGCCCTTACTCTCCGCCCAGCGTGAATACATGCGGTGGAGCATCTGCGCCCAGTCGCAGGCTTCGGTGCCACCAGCTCCAGCTTGGATCGCCAAGTAACAACTGGCATCATCGTTAGGTCGGTTGAGCAGCGTGAGCAGCTCGTAAGCGCGGATATCTTTTTCAAGCTTACCAGCGCCGGAAATCGCTTCTTTGGCGAGCTCCTCGTCATCGAATTCCTTGGCCAAGGAGACGCCTTCGATGACGTCCTTGCTACGATTTTCCAGATCAAAAAAACCTTCGAGCTTCTTTTTCATAGCAGCCGCATCCTCGGAAACGGAGCGCGCCTTATCTGTGTCGTCCCAGAAATCTGGGGCGCCCATCGCTTCCTCAAGCGTATGGATTTTATTTTCTAAAACAGGGACGTCAAAGATACCTCCTGAGTTTTGATAGGCGGCTTCGAATGCCGTCCGTATCAAGCGCCAGGAGGTCAGCGGTAGGTAGTGTGGACATGTCTCCCGTGAAGAAACCGTAAGCGCTTGTGAGTCGCAAGGATAAAGAACTGCGGTAATTAAGCATCCTTTTGAGAGCTTTTATTAAAACCAATTTGAGTTTTCTGAGATGAGCGTTAGCATCGCCAAACTATGAGCCACAAAATCATTCCAACAGTCTCTTCCGGCACCGCCGGCCCTCTCGGCATTCTTCACATGCCACGCCTCTGGCAGAAAATGTCACTTGGAGCAGCTGGCAAGCTTGCAGACGGTTACGCAAATTGCGGGCCAGGCTACGACATGATGGTGCTCGATGGCCTCGGCATCGACCGCGACGCCTTGGTATCCTTCGTAACCTCGAGCAAGCCAACCTACGTGGAGTTTGAAAAATTCTGCGCTGAGAAAGCAACCAAGCTAAACCAGACCAACGTTTCCCAGTTGAATGCAGCCATCATCGGCTACCAGCACGCGGATGAGACACGCCAAGAGATTCTCTCCGCTTCCGGCCTTCCTGACGGCAAGCCAACAGATGCGATCAACCTGAACAATCTCGACGACTGGCAGGAATTCCACGCAGCGGAAATCGCCTAAGTAAAACTTCAAATCATTTTACGAAAACCAGCTCACTCGTCATACCGAGGAGCTGGTTTTTTTATGTTAAAACATCGTCTGCTTTGGATCTGATTGAAATCGGCGTTTCTCATAACGCGCGGAAGCAAACGACCAAGGAGGGGCTGCATCTCTAACGAGCTATCCTCCGGAACCGCTCCAGTCCCAGCCTTATACCCTCCGCCTTGTGCAGGGTTTCTTGATATTCTTCTTCGGGAACGGAATCCGCGACGATCCCCGCACCGACATTGTAGCGCAGGCACTTCTCGTCACGCACCAACGTCCGGATCGCGATGTTGAATTCACTTTCACCGTTGAATCCCAACCAGCCGATCGCTCCGCAATAAACACCGCGCGGGCGGCTTTCCAATTCTGAAATAATCTCCATCGCCCGCTTCTTCGGAGCTCCCGTGATACTTCCTCCGGGGAAACAAGCAACCAGCGCCCCGAGTGCGTCATACTCTTTGCGAAGCGTCCCATTGACGGTCGAGACCAAATGGTGCACTTGTGCCAAACTCTCCAACTTTAGCATCCTGCTAACCTCCACACTGCCGAACTCGCATACCTGTCCCAAATCATTCCGGAGTAAGTCGGTGATCATCACCAACTCGGAAATTTCCTTGGGCGAGGTTTGCAACTCCACTGCCGAGCGCATGTCTTCATCTGGATCAGCGAAACGCGGGCGGGTTCCCTTGATCGGCCGAGTCTCGATTCCCCTTCCGGAAATTTTCAAGAACAACTCCGGTGAGGTACTCAGAACTTCCTTTCCAGCGAGCGATAACCACGCCGACATCGGAGCGGGCGTAGCTTCACGAACCTTTCGGTAGAGGGGAAACGACGAGCCCTTTCCTTCAATCTCTGCTCGGAATGATTGTGAAAGGTTTACCTGATAAATATCGCCTGAAGCGATCCATTCCTTCGCCCGACCAACCGCACCGACAAACTCGTGCATCGAGGTCTCCTCAACAAAATCACCGAAAACCAAAGATTCCGCAGGAGCTTCCGCCATTCTGGACGAAAGCCCGCCCCGCTCCCACCACTCGCCACTCTCCTCATCACGAATAAGCACCTCAAGATATTCGCCAAACACGAATCCGCCTTCGTAATCCACCCAGCCGAACAGTCCTCCATCTGGAAAACCCAGATCTCCGCTGGGGCGCTCATTATCCCGCATCCGTTGTCGCAACCGCTCAATATCCTCAGGAATCGAAAGATGCCCTTGATGAACCTCAATCGGATCCGCCGCTATCACCGAGCAAGCCCTGCCCCAGCTTTCCGGGACATTCCCAGACGTATCGAAAAACACCAGCCCCCCCAATTTTTCCAAACGAGACGCCACCTCCACCGCATCCACTCCATCAAGCCAGTGCGCTCTTCGCAGTATATTGGTTCGCGTTTCCACTTCCGGAACCTTGACCTGAACACGCCTTTCCTCAACACCAAACATGTATTGCGAGCATTTCACCCGCAATCGAAAGCCAGTTTGCAGCGCTTTCCGAAACCAAATGCACAATCAATGGTTGCAAAAGCTGGGGCCTCCGCTAAAAACCCGCCCCGCCGAGTCTCCTCGGCCCCATCAAACACTACCAATCACAGGCATGAAGGACCTCACCAAATACCGCAACATCGGGATTTTCGCCCACGTTGACGCCGGCAAAACGACCACCACCGAACGCATTCTCAAACTCTCCGGAAAAATCCACAAAATCGGAGAAGTTCATGACGGCGCATCCACCATGGACTTCATGGATCAAGAAGCGGAACGCGGCATCACCATTCAGTCAGCTGCGACCACTTGTTTCTGGAATGAGCATCAGCTCAACGTCATCGACACCCCAGGTCACGTTGATTTCACCATCGAAGTTTACCGTTCCCTGAAAGTTCTCGACGGCGGCGTTGGCGTCTTTTGTGGATCCGGCGGTGTCGAACCACAGTCCGAGACCAACTGGCGTTACGCGAACGATTCCGGAGTTTCCCGAATCATCTACGTCAACAAACTCGACCGCATCGGCGCAGACTTCTACCGCGTTGTCGCACAGGTGAAAAAAGTCCTCGGAGCCACTCCACTCGTGATGGTCCTTCCAATCGGCACAGAGAGCGAATTCGTCGGAGTCGTCGATCTCCTAACCATGAAAGCCTACATCTGGGATGATACGGGCCTGCCAGAAAATTTCACCATCGAGGAAATCCCTGCAGACTTGGTCGACAAGGCCAAAGAATACCGCAACCTCCTCGTCGAGACCGCCGTTGAGCAAGACGACGACGTCATGGAGAAATACCTCGAAGGCGAAGAGCCCGATATCCAGACACTCAAGGCCTGCATTCGCAAAGGAACCATCAACCTTTCATTCTTCCCAACTTACTGTGGATCGTCTTTCAAAAACAAAGGCCTCCAGCTCATCCTCGATGCAGTTATCGACTACTTGCCTAACCCTCTCGACGTCAAACCACTTCCAGAAGTGGACGAAGAAGGCAACGAGACCGGTAAATTCGCCGTCATCGATCCGACCGCACCTCTCCGTGCGCTCGCTTTCAAAATCATGGACGACAAGTTCGGTGCACTCACCTTCACCCGCATCTACTCGGGCACGATCAACAAAGGCGATACCATCCTCAACTCCTTCACCGGCAAAACCGAACGTGTCGGACGCATGGTGGAAATGCACGCGGACGACCGCAACGAAGTCGACGTCGCCCAAGCAGGTGACATCGTCGCCATCGTCGGTCTCAAAAACGTTCAGACCGGTCACACGCTCTGCGACGTCAAGAACCCTGCGACCCTTGAGCCAATGGTCTTCCCAGATCCAGTTATCTCCATCGCCGTCGCACCCAAGGACAAGGCCAACGCTGAAAAACTCGGTGCAGCCATCGGCAAGATGATCCAAGAAGATCCGTCATTCCGCGTCGAAACCGACGAGGAAACCAACGAAATGATCCTCAAAGGCATGGGCGAGCTTCACCTCGATATCAAAATCGACATCCTCAAGCGCACGCACAAAGTGGAAGTCGAAGTCGGCGCCCCTCAGGTCGCCTACCGTGAGACCATCACCAAGGCGATTTCCGACAGCTACACCCACAAGAAGCAATCGGGTGGTTCCGGTCAGTTTGCGAAAATTGACTACACCATCGAGCCAGGTGAAGTCGGTTCAGGCTTCGTCTTCGAATCCTCTGTCGTCGGTGGTAACGTTCCTAAGGAATACATCCCAGCTGTCGAAAAAGGCTTCAAGACTTCGGTTAGTAAAGGCCCACTCGCTGGTTATCCTTGCTTGGACTTCAAAGTCACTCTCACTGACGGTGGCTTCCACGCAGTTGACTCCTCCGCAATCGCCTTCGAAATCGCTTCAAAAGCAGCCTACCGCCAGTCCATGGTGAAGGCCGCTCCTCAGATCCTTGAACCAATGATGAAACTCGATGTCTTCTCTCCTGAGGAGAAAATCGGTGACGTCATCGGCGATCTCAATCGCCGCCGTGGAATGATCCAAGGCCAAGAGCCGACTCCAGGCGGTGTGCGCGTGAAAGCAGAAGCTCCGCTTTCCGCCATGTTCGGCTACATCGGTGACCTTCGCACCATGACTTCCGGTCGTGGTCAGTTCTCCATGGAGTTCAGCCACTACGCAGCATGTCCGAAAAACGTCGCTGAAGAGGTGATCACTAAGGCCAAAGAACGTGATGAGGCGCTTCGCAACAGCTAAGCCCTTCATTCGAATCTAGATTTAAAAAACCCGCGCCGGACTTCCGGTGCGGGTTTTTCTAATTTAGGTATGGTCGGCGCTGCAGACTCTCGGACTGCTGGGATTCTTTTTTCCCAGCTATTACGTAACGTGTCGTGTATCGCCACGATTGATTAATACCGACCACCTCAGCCTCCGGCGGCCACCACCAAAACTTGACTACACCAATCACCGCCCCACAATTTACCCATGTCACAGACCTTAACCCTTAAACCAGATATCGCTCTCGGAGTCGTCCCCACACACATCAAGTTTGTCGGAGGAATCGTCCCCGATGAAGAAGGCAACCTCCCGCGTGAAGAAGACGGCCGCCTCGCGATCGTCGCGGAAATGGCCCGCATCTGTGAACTCTCACCAGTGAAGCCAAACTGCACGCAGATTTCGATCTTTCCCGGCTGCTCTGAGAAAGATCTGTCTGAGATGATGGAGCAACTCAAAGGCCTCGGGCTCGCAGTCCACCTCATCATGATGGTAGGCGGTGCAAACCCAATGGATCCCGCCGACGAAGATGCGGTCATCGCTCAGTTGAAACCAAGCTTGGAAGCCGCCATTAAATACGGTGCCGTCTCCGTTGGTTCCACCTCCATCGAAGAATGGATGAACGGTCCCGAAAATGTAAACCTCACTGAAGCCATCGCCCAAAATGTGAAACTCCATGCGCGTGCTGTCAGGGAATCCGGACTTCTGGACTCAGGCATCGACTCATGGCATGTCGAGTTCCTCCGCCCTGGGGAATTCAAAACCTTCACCAACATCAAAGTTGCGTATCAATTCATCCAAGCGGTAAACGCAGAACTGGGAACCAATTTCTTCAAGCTTCTTGTCGATGCCGCGCACATGGGCGACTCCGGACTCTCCATCGAGGAGAACCAAAAAGTCATCGCAGAAATCGCCGCAAATGACGAATTGGGAATTTTCCATGCCTCTGCAAAAACCACTCGTGGCTGTGTAAGCAGCGACGATGGCTGGATCGGCGCCACACTCATGGCAGCTGCGAAAACCGGGAAACTGAAAACTGTTTTCGTTGAGATCTTCAACCACGAAGACGTCGCCCTCGAGGGACTGCGAAAGCTTGAACCTGGCCACGGAGTCGATACCCGGGATGGTCGCTCCTACACCGAGACCATCATCGACGCTCTTGTCGATGTGACCCGCCGCTTGAACAACCTCAAAGCACGCGGAATTCTCTAGAGCCAACCGTACAGGACTGGTTCATTAGACAAAAATCTTCCGCCATGTCGCTCCATCATAAGATTTCACAGGAATTTCCGTGAAATTGTGCCATCATCAGAAAGACTTGAAACGACTCATTCGTAAAATTTCTATAACCAGATCATCTGAACCCATGAAAACCATCTTACTCACTGCCGCCCTAACCGTTGGAAGCGGCATGCTTGCCAATGCTGAAAACGAATATATCTCCATTAAAAACGAGATCCAACAATCCATTGCTCGCGGCAATGCGTGGCTAGTGAAGCAACAGGATGAAAAAGGATATTGGGACGATGGTGGCCTACCAGCCTTTACCAGCCTCGCGCTCACCGCTTTGGTGCGCGACCCGAATTTGAACATCCCTGAAGCCGAAGAGCTCCCAGATCACCTGAAAAAAGGTTTCGACTGGCTTCTGGAGCAACAGAAAGAAAACGGTGGTATCTATAACCGTGGACTCGCGGTTTATAACACCGCCACCTCACTCACCGCCCTTTCCTCCGCAGGCCGTGGCGAGTTTGAATCCGCCATAGTCAAAGCGCGCCGCCACCTGATCTCCAATCAATGGGATATCGGGGAAAAAGGACAAACCGACAATATCAACGATGGAGGAATCGGCTACGGATCCGACGACAGCCATACCGATATGTCGAACACCTACCTCGCACTCGAGGCGCTCGCACTATCTGATACCGTCATCGAAGATGGGAACTACGCAGATGAACCAAACCTTAACTGGGACGCCGCCCTGACCTTCCTTTCACGCAGCCAAAACCTCACTGAAACCAACGACCAAGAATGGGCCTCAGATGACCCGAAGAACAAAGGTGGCTTCATCTACACACCAGGAGACTCAAAAGCCGGTGAGGAGATCACAGCGGACGGTAAAGTCGCTCTCCGCTCTTATGGCTCCATCTCCTACGCAGGTTTGATGTCTCTCATTTATGCCAAGCTTGAGGCCAGCGATCCACGCGTCGTCGCCGTTAAAGAATGGCTCGGGAAAAACTACACCGTAGAGGAAAACCCCAACATGGGCCCCGAAGGCCTCTATTACTACTACCAAGCCATGGCCAAGGCCCTGAATGCTGCTGGAATCGACAAGCTAAAACTCGCTGATGGAACCGAAGCAGACTGGCGCCGTGACCTCGCAGGCAAACTCCTCACCGAGCAACGTGAAAACGGATCATGGGCCAACGACAACGGCCGCTGGATGGAATCCAATCCTATCCTAGTCACAGCCTACACCGTGATGGCACTGGAAGAGGTCTATCGCTCGATTCCATAGGCCTTTTATAAAACGAGACCAATGGTAGCTGGTTCAGGCGGAATATCCGCCTCTCAGCCACCACTGTCTCGCATCACAAAGATCGATCCTGCTCTGCACCCTGCAGTTCCTGCGTTTAGCCCTTTCAACGGCTTCACCTTGCGCTCTTTCTGTCGCGCAAACTGCTCTCGATACTTCGCTGCCACTCCTTTCACGTAATCTTCACTGCCCAGCGCAATCCCCTCGCTAAAGCTCCTCACTCGCTTGCGTAGGTGCAGCATTGGTAACGCGAAGTGATCACCCACGGCAGCTTGCATTTGCTCTTTGGTGAATCCTTTTCGCCGCTTCCGCTTTCCACCCATTGGTGAATTCCGCGCACTAGGCCCGCCTTCCACAGGTTCATCTTGCCCTCCTTCGTCCGCCACCAAGCCCTCTCCATAAAGCCATCTGCGGTAATATGCATGCGCCTTTGTTCCCCACCCGTCCTGCGGAACTCCCAATACTTTACAAAGCCCGCGTCGCGCCCGCTTGCTGCCGCCCACCGCTTCACCATAACCACTCCACTGATACATCGCTGGATCCTCCACAATCCCAGCTCTCACCGGGTTTAGGTCAATGTAGGCCGCCATCGTCTGCAGTGCTCCCCCCTTCTCCACCAGCACACTTTTAAACCGGTCCATCCACAACGTCCCACGACGACTGTTCTGCTTATTATACCAGCGACTGAAACGCTCCTTGAGTTCTTTGACAAATAAACTCAGATCACAAAAACGCTGTTTAAACCGATCCAATAAAGCCTGCGCATAATCCTCCTCATCACGCGCGCGCATCTCACTGATTTCCCGCCGCAGTTGCCCAATGAACGTCTTCGAATACACCAAAGAAAGATGCCCGAAGAGTTTTTCTTCCCCATTCTCTCCCTCAAAACGCTGCAACCACTTTTTCTTCTCCGGGACTTTGAGCAAAATGTGAAAATGGTTATCCATGATCGCATAAGTCAGGATTTCCACTCCAGAGAATCTAGCCATCCGCCACATCATCCGCCGCAGTGCCTCTTTTTCAATCGTTCCGAGGAGAAACTCACCATTCACCACCCGCGACATCACATGGTAGCACGCCGTGCAGTCCGTGACACGCACGCGCTTCCGCCCCGAGAACCCCTTGGCCCGCCGAATCTGCCCCGCTCTGCGCCCCGTTTTCATCTCCGCCAACTCCAACGGAGACCACACCTTTTCCTCCACAAAATCCCCGTCCTTATCAGCTTTACCAACCTTCATACCCCGTTGTTAGCATCCCGAAACACCTACCACAAACCTATTGTATGCCTGGCAGTTTATTATTGTATGCCTGGCAGTTTATTTCGAAACACCTACCACAAACTTATTGTATGCCTGGCAGTTTATTATGGTATGCCTGGCAGTTTATTTATACCTCTTTACTAACACCACCAAACACCAACCACAAACTTATTGTATGCCTGGCAGCTTTTTTGCTCTCTCGCATCGCAAAAAAATCGATCTTGCTCTGCGCCTCCCTAGCCTTCCTCGTCTCGCGTTTTCAGCGACTAGCGCTTACGACGAAGCAGAGCAAGAGCTCCAATCGCAGCTAGAAGCATGGCGCTTGGCTCGGGAACAACGGTCGTATTTGTGGTTGTTAGGCCATTGGGCAGCGTCCCCCCGTATTGCACCTCTACGAATTCAAAATCCGTGTTACTTGGATCCGACGGCATTGTATGCGTAGTAGACATGTAGAGACCGAATTTCACGTTATTTCCGATAACACCATCAACCTGATCGATCCATAAGAGCCCAAGAGAATCACCACTGGATAGTCCATTATTATAAACGATGTCTTCCGCTACCGCGTTACCAAGGGGTAAACCGCCGAAAGCACTGCTATTCGGAGTTCCAACGCCTAAAACCAACAAATCCGTTCCGAACGTAGAACCCTGACTAAGACTCATGCCAACCAAACTCGACTCGAGAGATGTAAGATTGACTGAATCGCCATTAGTGCTTGCGATTAGATAAACTGCCCTACCATCGGCCAAGGCACCAGAACCGCTTACGTAAAGACCTCCGAAATCCCAATTGATTGTTGAAATCGCTTGTAATGGAAGGGCAGTAGCTACGGCTACCAGAAAAATTAGAAGTTTGCTTTTCATTATTTTTGGAATTGTAAGATATAAGATAACTTAAAAGAGAATTACCAACTCTTCACGTTTGTCCATAGAGCTGTTGCTCCACCAGCGGTACTCTTCTTTCGGATGATGAAGCCTTCGCTGGGCTTAAGCATA
>Ga0307970_1001437_pt1 | contig 12620 bp, 9 predicted proteins | sample OrgLakmetagen712_FD_202093 | JGI IMG/M metagenome (GOLD analysis project Ga0307970, IMG submission 202093) | Saline water microbial communities from Organic Lake, Antarctica - #712 | ecosystem: Environmental > Aquatic > Non-marine Saline and Alkaline > Saline | place: Antarctica: Organic Lake... | reverse complement strand
GAAAACGTTCTGATGAATTAGATTCTGTCTCATTGTTCGAACCTCTTTTTTGAGAGTGCTTCTGTGATGAGCAGAGAAAAAAAGGAATACTGCTTTCAGTGTCAATTCCTAACGAGACACGGCCTTATATCTTCCCAGAACATACAAACTACAATACGCAGTCAAAACGCCGTGACGGATGATATCCGTCCATACAGCCAAGAACATCGGCGCGGTGCTATTGAGCGGCGTCCCCGTCGCGTTAGGGTCGGTCGTCGGAAGGTACGCGGCTTCCGACTCGTCGGGCGCGTCAGACGCGTCTAGAGACGGATGGTACGAGGGCCTCGACAAACCCGCGTACACCCCCCCTTCGTTGGCGTTCTCGGTGGTATGGCCGGTGCTGTACGTGCTCATGGGTCTGGCCGCGTTTTTGGCCTACGCCTGGGGACGGCGTCCCATCCTCATCGTCTATGGCGCCCTCTTCTTCAACCTGGCGTTCAACCTGGCGTTTCCACTGGTCCAGTTCCGGCTACGCAACCTGTTTTGGGCGATGGTAATCGTCTGGGCGACCCTGGTGACCGCCCTGTTACTGACGTACGCACTGACCGTCGGTCCCGCGAAGTCTCCGTCGAAAACCGTTGTACATATCCTCCTCCTTCCTTACGTCCTATGGCTCGTGTTTGCGTCTGTCCTCAGCACTGACATATACGTTCGAAATCGTGGGAAGAACGGGGGTGAAACACTCGCCATTTCTTCGTGACTTTCGAATCGAAACTATAAATAGTCGGACGCGATCAATTTCATTTTCAATTATCTCTCTTTTTTCACGACCGACCGACCAATTTTTCTCTCCCCTCCCCTCACCATGTCCAATGGGTCCACGTCTTTGTTGTCCATGTTGCCGGTCGAGGTGTGGGACCTGGTGTTCATACGCTTGCACGATGGGCACGACGACGAATACTGTGGCTCAATATCCGTCTCTGACTCATGTCGTGAAGACTCTTCTTCGGTGGCATCGTTGTTGGCGTTCAGGGCCAGTTGTCGAGAAGCAGCACATCTGTTGGTGCCCTTCGTCCCATGTTGGCCACCCCACGACGTGCTGAAACAATGCACCAAGCCGGGGGGCGTGGGTCGGCTCGAGGCCTTGAAATGGATGCTATCTTCCGGCGCTTGCTCGGTCGATAAGAGCCTCATGAATCGTGCGGCCGAACACGGCCACCTCGACATCGTCCGCTACCTGCACCGGAACAGATCAGAGGGATGCACTTCGTGTGCCATGGAATCAGCATCCAAGAACGGTCACCTTGATGTGGTCCGTTTTCTACACGAACAACGCTCCGAGGGGGGCGACTTATTGTGCTCTCGTGCGGCGGAGAACGGGCATCTAGACGTGGTCAAGTACCTATACGATATCCAAGCACCGGATAGTGAAATGTGGTCGCCGGTGTACCTGGCGGCCATCAATGGACACGTGGACATCGTGCGTTTTTTACACCAGAAGGTGTCCATCCAGTCGCGTTCCAAGCATATGTTGGCCTGCGAAGATGACTCGATGTTCGTGGCTTCGAAAAGAGGTCATCTGAACGTCGTGCGGTTTTTACACGAAAACTGTTCGGACGTAATACGGTGCACCCAACTAGCTATGGATCAAGCGGCGAAGAACGGGCATCTGGAGGTCGTGCGCTTTTTGCACCACAACAGAAAGGAAGGGTGCACGGTGGAGGCGATGGATTGGGCGGCGAGAAATGGTCACCTGGAGGTCGTGCGGTTTCTGCACCACAACAGGACGGAGGGGTGCACGGTGGAAGCGATCGATTGGGCGGCGGAGAATGGTCACGCAGAGGTGGTGAAGTTCCTGTACGTCCATCGAACGGAAGGCGTCGTCGTCGACGAAGCTATTTACTGGGCCGCTCTGAGAAAACACCGAGAGATCGTCGACTATCTGTTCGAGCACCGACCGAAAAGAAAGAGGGCGGCCTTGGAGGAAGAAGAAGAAGAAGAAGAAGAAGATGAGGACGAAGACGAGGATGAAATGTCGTGTGCGAACGACGAGTACGTCGGAAGCGAAGAGGAGTACCAGACGGAAGACGAAACCGAGGAGGACGAAGAAGCGTCGGACTCTCTAGAAGACAATGACGCGGGAAACACAGACGAAGAAGACTTTTGACGCCGAATGTTTTCTCAGACCAGTGGTATCTTCCGTTTTGTGTGAGATATACGCTGCGTTTACCAATTTGGGTGATTCATGGACAGGGGTTTCATATGTCGGCCAAAAACGAGATCAATTTTCAGACATCTAAAACATGCTCAGGGTAACGCTCTACCATTCAAATGATCATACTCAGTTGGAAGAATGCATTGCGTTTGAATCTCTTCATAATGCCGAGTGAGTGTTCTGTGATGACTCATCACTGATGAGCAGAGAAAAAGGAACACTGATTTCAGTGTCAATTCCTAACGAGACACGGCCTAAGCATATGCACACGTGTTTTCATTCCATGGACAGCCATGTTCACGCGCATACTTCAAGCACTGCAGTCGACCTTCTTCTGCAGCATATGCAGTCGTGTTTTCATCCCATGGACAGCCATGTTCATGCGCATACTTCAAGCACTGCAGTTGACCTGCTTCTGCAGCACGTGTACACGTGTTTTCATCCCATGGACAGCCATGTTCATGCGCATACTTCAAGCACTGCAGTTGACCTGCTTCTGCAGCACGTGTACACGTGTTTTCATCCCATGGACAGCCATGTTCATGCGCATACTTCAAGCACTGCAGTTGACCAGTTTTTGCAGCACGTGCACACGTGTTTTCAGTCCATGGACAGCCATGTTCATGCGCATACTTGAAACATTCAAAATTACCAGTTTCTGCAGCATATTCACATAAATACAATTGATAAGGGTGCGTCAATTTAGGAGATTGTGCAAAATCAGGATCAATGAATTCCCATCTAGCTAAGGTCAATTTTATAACTTCAGAATCAAACATCCTTCAATTTTCCTATACACGCATACACTTCACTTATATGTTTTTACAGTGTAGTTCGACCCTGGTCGAATTCTTTCTGGCATCAGCTGTAAAAAAAGGAAGTACACGTTTACGACGATAAGCGGGGAGACCGCGTTCTGCGCGGTTCGAATATCCGCAAAAACCTGCGCGCGTTTCGAGGACGCTGTCATGCGGTCACTGTCATGCGGTCACTAACCAGTGCACATAACGTACGTTGAAATCATCGGTCGCTTCGACCATGTTTTCCGACTGCGTGTATGCAGACCTAGCAGGATGATCACCCGACCACGCGAGATTGCCAAAGTGTCGAATGCACGTTGTCGTCATCTCTTCACGTCGTGCGCTACAGGTGCGCCGATTTTTAGTCCAACGGTAAGGTAGAATAATAGACATGGAATACGACGGATCTTGGCAGCTGCGCCTCCCCGGAGGAGGCGGCACCGAAGCGGCCTCGCAACTCTTCGACTCGTTTTCGTCTTCGTCTCGCCCTCCTCCTCCCCCTTATTTGGCGAACGGCAAGCTCGCTATATTACCCGCTTTCGGCATCGAGAGCGGAGTGCGCGCGCACAAGACGCTCTTAGTCAATGACCGAAACAGGTGTGGTAACGGCACGTTCGGTAACGCGGAAGAAACATTTGGCTTCATGACGGTCCGGCTGTTCGATCGCATTTACGACGAGCCCGTGGCTTCGGGAACGGACCTGGTGACGCGTCGCCACGTGATGACCGCCGCCAAGCTACACATGGACACCGGAACGTACGAGTGCGCGTACGACGTCCTGATCGACCGACGGGTCGGTGGCTCCACAGATTCGAATGAACCGAACGATTCTACCGTAGTCGAAACGACGCGACTCGGCTCGATCAGTTCCGAGATCGCCCCTCTCCGCCAATTCCCCCACGTCGCGCTACAGAGCGTGCGCCTGCGTGTCCGAGACGACGCCGAGATCGACCCGGCCGAGATGGGCGTCTTTCACGAACTGTCAGCGCCGCTTTCGACGAAGGGCGCGCGCTTCTCGTCCAACACCATCCTCCTGTCCGAAAATGGCGACGACGACAAGAAAAAGAACAAGAGCGCCTACGTTTTTTCGGCGACCGATTCGACGATGGCGGTGTCTTCGACCTATCTGTGGGACGCGGACGACGACTCCGGTACATCCGCCGCTTTCACGCACCAGGGGTTCAACGTCGATACGCACAGTGCGGCGTCGTATTCGTCTGCGACCGCTTTCACGCGTCTGAAAATCGAGACGGGCGAAGGACGTGGCAAGGCGGTGATAGAGGAGGACGGCTCGACGTCCAAGGAGTACCGGTTCCACGTCCTGACCTGCGCCATGGCTCGGTCGGACACTACGACGACGACGACGTTCTGTGGTGGGGGCGAAGGACAGGACCATGCCCCCCTCGAGGAAACGAAGCGGGTTTTGCTGACGGTCATGGGGCGAGGCTTGCGCAGTCGACCCGGCCAAGGAGACGGCCGGGTGCACGCTTATCTCCGCACGGAGCACGCGCGCGCCTGGGACGTCACGTGGTCCACCAACGTGATCGTGACGCCCAAGCTGGGCATCACGGCCACCGAGTCGGAGCGCCTGAACAAGTTCAAGAGGCACTTGCGCTACGCGCTTTACAACGTGTACTCGTCGATCCGGGGAGGCGTCGATCGGCCGCTGAACCCCGCGTCGTCATCGGGGTCCTATGTCGATCTCAAGGGAAACGCCGCGTCCGAGGGAGACCTCTGGTTCCTACCCTGCTTGACGGTGCTCAAACCGACCGCCGCACGCGCCAGCCTGGACGCGCGAAAAGAAGAACTTCCCCACGCGACGCAGATCGCGCACGCGTTCGGACACAAAGGCGCCAAGTTCCCGTACGCCACGAACAAGACGAACGGCGTGTTGTGGGACGCAGCGGCCGTTACACACGTCTTCAACACCGCGCTCGTCGCCGTGAACGCCTGGAACTATTACCGCGTCAGCCAGGACCGCGACTGGCTCCAGATGACGGGCTTTCCGGTCATTCAAGCCGTGGCGAATTTTACGGCGAGCGTGTTCGAGACCGATCCGGACACGGGCACTCTCAAGCTCACACCCAGCGCGGTCGTCGACGGTCGAAAGGGAGCGCACAACGCTTTCGCGGTCAACGCCTGTCTGTTGGCGCTCAAGGCCGCCGTCGAAGCGGCGTACGTGTTGTCCCTGGGAGTCCGGCGCGAGTGGACCGAAGTCCTGAGCAACGCGCACCCCATCACTTTCCAGGTGCCCTCCACCGCGTTGGCACCGGTGTTCAAGTTCGACGACGAACACGTAGCGTATCGCGGACCCATCCGAATCGCCGAGCCCCTCCTGAACCTGACCACCACTTACTCGCGGTTCTATCTCCCGCGCAACGCCGTCGACCGAGAAGAGACCATCGTGCGCAACCTGGCGTACTACGACGTCCTCCTGGGCGACTCGGGGAGCAGGGACGTGCCTGAAAACGTGTTGCTCCGAGCTCACGCGGAGGGTGTCCTCGCGCAGCTTCCCGGTGGAGACGGCGAAAACATCACGGAGATCGCGAGGGAGCGCACAGAGACGTTTTTCGCGAGACTAGAGGCGTTCTTGGAATCGACCGCGGAGCCCCTCTGGGGAAACCTGGACCTAAACCCAGCCAGACGAAAAAATAATCAGGATCAGGCGTCCGCCTTAGACGACCTGAACGATTTGAACGCGAGCGCGATGTTGTTGTTGACGGTATTGGGAGCCGCCGCTGGAGTTCGCGTCGCCGGAGGCGTGACAGACACCCGGTTCGTGTACGAAGAGCTCCGTACCGAAGCGGCACGAAACCGTAAGCTACCGAAGACGTGGCGCGACATTCGCGTGACCCGACTGGGTGGTGGGTCGTCCACCGCGGTGGTCGTCAACGAGCTCGCCTACCCTTGAAATGGTCTAGACAAAAAAAGATCGGCGTCCGTCGGACCCGAATCAACGGCTGAAACCGCAGATGGCGTGCTCGTCGGCCAACAAAGTGAACTGCCGATCGAAGTCGTCTGAAGCGGCCACGCAAACGTAATTGCCCGAACTTCCCTGTTCGATACACTTTTTCTGTGCGGCGTAGGCCATCTTCTGGACGCACGGCAGGAACCGTAGGTCAGATTCGTTGTAAAACTCCTCACACGAGACGCATGGAAACACCTTTTTTTCGAACATTTGTCGCAAGTGTTTCAAAGACCGCACTCGGGCCATCTCTTCCGAAGTGAGACACGGAACGCAGTGTACCAGTTCTTGAGATTCGTCGATGTTGACAAACGTCCTCCTCCCCTCGGCTTCGTTTGTCAAACTCTTTATGGTGCATTCTACAGGTCCCACGCAGGCTTGCTCGAACGTCCGGTCTTCTATGGGGGGGGAGCATATCGCCTTTAGTTTTTGCATGACAATCAGGTAATCCTCCAAGGTCTTATCGGGATCCTGACTGTCGATCATCTTCTCGAGTTCACCCCAGCAGCACCAATATGCATCGCTCTTGGAAGTAGTTTGTTCTGTCATTTTTGGTTTTCTCCCTGTAGCTCCTTCGGGATCGAATTTCCGCAAGAGTATCCGTCGATTTTTTTCGTTCGGATTGGTTGCACGCGAATCGGTCCGAAGGTTACACAAGTCGCGCGATCAGACAAAAACATAAGGGGTGTGTAATACACGCCGGTACGTCATCGCTGTAAAAACGAATCCCGATTTCGCTGATGTCTCCGATTCGACGACATCTCATTGAACGACTATTCTTCGTGATCCGCGAAAAACACTTCGGAGAACACGTCGAAATTGGACGCGCCACCCGCCGCTTCTCGATCGTGATGTCGGAGAATGTAGGTACCGGGGTCTACCTGGAGGCAAGCCACGACGACGTCGGAGAACATTCCGTCGATCGCGTCGATCTCTTGTTTCATGATGGTGGCCACGTGGTGCGGCGGGTTCTTCCACGCGCCGCATCCCATGGCACCGAGCACCAGAGAGTCGTTTCCGTTCTTCCTCGCTGCCTGAAAAATCAGGCGCAACTTGACGCGGAGTAAGTGTTCGTCGTCCTCGTTCAACTCTCCGTTCTCGGTCAAGTGAGGACAGTGGATTGCGGGGCACGCGATCAGGTCCAAGCGGAACCGTTCGTCTTCGGAGAGAGGCGCGCACATCCTCGCTTCCGTGTCCTTGAGCACGGGGACCTGAGGGCATACCACCGCTTCATCCGGGCGAATGGGGTAAAACTCGCGCTGCAGCAGGACTCCTCTTGAGCCCCGGATCCTGCCTGTGAATCTCCTCCCGCGAATCGGTGATCGGCCAAGATGAGGACCAGAGGACGGAGGCCATCTTCCAGAAGGGCTTTCCCTGCGACCAGCGAGTCGAGGTCCTGTACCGTGACCTTCGTCCCCTCCAACCGCAGCTTCTTTCCGGGGATCAAATTCAGCTGCGTTTTGGAACGTTCCACCTCGCGCCGAGTGTCCTCCCACGCGCGTATGCGCGCCATAAAATCCATCTCTCTCGATCTCTTGCGTTATACGTGCATAATTTCGACCAGCCTCCGGACGCACCTCTCTCGCGCGTCTGTCTATGCGTGCGAAGACGTTGTGCTATATTTGTAGGGTTGGTCGATTCCGTATATTTCGCAGAAAAGGATATAAGGAATAGACTTATCCTTATACCGTTTTCGATGAAATATACGGAACTGGCCAACCCTATACATTTGTCGTTTCGACGTCGTGCGATGGTTCAGATAAAACCCAAATCTCCCGTGATAAGACTATGTCCCGCTTTTTCTGTCAGCGAAAACGTGATCGAGACACCGATGAAAACGGTGTACGTTCCTCACGATGTTCCTCACGACGTATGGAGAGAGGTATCGCTTCACCTGCGATCTGAAGATGTCTGTGCTTTTCGGGCGGTAAATCGAGAGACCGCGCGTGTAATCATTCCATTCGTACCACACACTCTAGGACCTCTCGCACATTGTGTCACACCCAATATTACAGGCCACGAAGGCGAGTTGGACGTGCTACTGTGGATGACGGCTCAAAAAGAGGTGACGTATGACTTTTCAGACTGTTTGGATGTAGCGGCCGAATACGGACATCTCGAAATCGTGCAATGGTTGCACTTCAATCGCCGTGAAGGATGCTCTACGGAAGCTATGGACAGAGCGGCCAAACACGGTTATCTCGAGGTCGTGCAATGGTTGCACGACAATCGCGACGAAGGATGTTCGACGAAAGCGATGGACGGTGCGGCCGGAAACGGTCATCTCGAGGTCGTGCATTGGTTACACAAGCATCGAAGCGAGGGTTGTACGAAGGAGGCAATGGATAACGCAGCTACCAGTGGTGATTTAGAAATGCTGCGTTGGTTGCACGCGCATCGAAGAGAGGGATGTACGATAGAGGCGACGATGTACGCGGCCAGAAACGGTCATCTCGGAGTACTGAAGTGGTTGTACGCGAACCGTCCCGAAGGAAAAGAAGACATCTGGTGCGCGATTGATATTGCGGCTAAATACGGTGATATCGACATATTGCGATGGATGCACCGGGATGTAAACGATGGATGCATGATGAACGCGATGGATTACGCGGCAATTGGAGGCCAACTCGAAACCGTGAAGTGGTTGCACGCGAACGTAGCCGAAGACGAGTGTTGTACGACTACCGCAATGGATTATGCGGCTATGCAGGGTGACTTAGATATGGTACGTTGGTTGCACATGCATCGGACCGAGGGTTGTACATGTCGTGCGATGGAGGACGCGGCCAAAAACGGTCATATCGACGTCGTGCGATGGTTGTACATGAACCGCAAGCCGCAGTTCGAAGATTGTATGCAGATGGCCATCGATTACGCGTCTAAAAACGGTCACGTCGACGTCGTACAATGGTTAGAAGCGAAGAGCAGGACACAATGTTGACGCCACCGTAGTTGTACAACATTCTTCGTGTATTGAAACATGGCATTCCTTGGAGAGCAACTGGATCATCAAACGGAGAATATGCATGGCAGACAATTCATCGTCGTTTTACGCATCTCGTAAACAACGAACACTTCTTCAAAGTAAAGAAAAGAAAAGACGGTGTTGAAAAGGTACGCGACACTGAGGAACGACCTCGACAAACGACACTTTCAAAACATTTACATCGACACGACGTTCATAAAGAACGAAGGTTCTCTATTGAGAAAAAAGAAAATAAAACCAGAGCGTTCGAAGCGTAAATAATGTCAATAGCAACCTGTTCGTTGCAACAGGACGTCCTTTTGATAGAGTGTTTTACAGAGAAATCTACACTATCCCCACACTGTTTTCAGTCTCAAATCGTAGTGAGACACGGCCTTAGACAGTTTGATGGCTCCTCTCACGCGCAGAAGAACTGGTGATGGAGTATGCAGGCAACTGGGACTGAAGAAGCGACAGAGCAAGGCGCCACTCTGCTCCATCATGATATGATCAGTATGCACTTCCATCAGAGAAGGAAAAATGGTTGACGCGGGGTGGGTCTCATTCAAGTAGATTAGAGTAGCGGAGTTTGTTATCCGTTGAGAACGGACGATATCCTCGTTCTTCTTCATTTCCTCCTTGTTCGTCTCCTTCGAATATCGAAAACCCATCCGTAGATGCCGAACACGGAATCGGTGCAATCGTGCCACTGGTGGAAGCTTCGTTACCGGTCAAACGAGGTTGTCCTCGAATATCATGGTTCATCACCGGTGCGCGTGATTTATTTATATTTTTCCATTTTAGATCGATGAGATCACGTACGATATGCGGAAGGCTCTCTGACGTATCCTTGTCTGTGCCTGTTCCTGTTTCTTTTCCTTCAACACCTTGGTCGTCTTCGCCTTTGTCAGAAGAATCCGACGCTTCTGACTCGTCGACGAATTCTGGCTGTTTGGGTTGTACGGCGTCGTCATCTTCTTCGTCGTCATCTTCTTCTACGTCGAACACACAACACGCGTTGTTTTTATGACACAGATATTCGAGCGTCGTCTCTACGGGAAGCTCCATCCTTTCGAAAACGACCTGTGACACTTGTGCGGGAGTCCAGACGCCGTCGGGGAGGCGCTCGACGAACTCGTCGCTGACCTGCGCTCCTGTGAGAGCCAGGACGATCTCGGCAATGTCTTCGGCGTTGCATTTGGTGAAGTGCACGATGGAATCGATACGACCGGGACGGATGAGCGCCCTGTCCAACCTCTCGGGGTAGTTCGAGGTCATGACCATCATGCGCCCGGGCGTTTCCAACACCCCGTCCAATAGGTTCAGTAGGACGGACAGATTCAGTTTCAAAGCGTCGCTGGGGTCTCTGGACGAATTGCTCTGTTGTTGCTGAGCGTGTAAAGTGGCGCTTCCGATCCTTCCTCCACCTCCGGCCGGATGTCGGTCGTCTTCCAATAGCATCTTGCGGTGGTTGTCCATGTCATGCGCGATCGAGAACGCGTCCATCGTGCGCTTTCCTTTCAACGCTTCGAGCAACGAGGCCAACCTCGTCCCCAGGTGCACGCTCTTCAGGACCTCATCTTCCTTTCTCGTCTTCTCCTCTCTCCGCAGCTCTTTTTTCGTCTTCGTCTTCGTCTTCGTTTTGTTCGTCCCTTTCCCCTTTCTGCTGCTGCTGGTGTTTTTGTCGTGTTTCCCTCGTTCTCGTTCTCGTTCTCGTTCTTGTAACCCCCTGTCTAACACGATGTCGCTGAGGCAGTCGATGTCTTCCATGACGAGCAAGATACGGTCGATGGGAATCTCGAAGGGCGACGCACGCCCGTTGTGCACGGCGTTGATGACGCCCGAGTGCAGGAGGTTGCTCAACTGCGCCGAGGTCGTGAAGTCCGAGAGCCGGACGTTTACGATGTGGCGGCCGGTGTGTTTGGCGAGGCCCTTGATGAAACTGGTTTTTCCACATCCCGGTGCGCCGTGCATCAAAAAACCCAATGTGTAGGGCACTCCCTTCTCCTCGTACCAGCTCCGGTTGTTGACAAAGAAGTCGACGCGACGTCGGACGGGTTGCATGCAGGTGCCGAACACGTTCTTGAGCGTTTTGGTGGTGTGGAGCGCCGACATGGTGAACGTGGGGTGCGCGGGCAGACGAGTGAGGTCGGGCTTGGTGGGCTCGGTCGTAGACCCGACGTTCATCATCGGAGGCACAGTGACTATCTCGTCGAAAAAGAAGAGTTGTCGCCCCAGTTGATTGTTCTTTGCTGAACGATAGTGCGACTCCATCTCCGTCAGGTAGCTACGGAGCTGCACGATGTCCTTTACGAACGAAAACACCTCGACCGTCATCTTATCCTTGGAGTCCGAAGCGCCGGACCCTCCGATCACGCGTCGGAAATAAACGTCGTCGCCGAGGGGGATCATCTCGTCGGTCTCGATCACGAAGCGACTCCCGCCGTTGGAACTGTCGTGGTGGATGACGCGCGCCTCGGGGAGATCCGTGGCGTACGCCAGGACGGCTTCGAACATGCTGTCGTTTCCGATACATCCGCTTCCATTTCCACCGCCCCCCCGATTATTGTTTCCGTCTTTGTCTCCACTTTTGGCGTCGGACGTCGAAGACAGGTAGATCGATCCAGTTTTTTCGTGTGTGTGACCCGCATAACGGACGATATTGTCGTACAAAAGGTTACCTCCTCTTTTACGGAGCAATATACGTTTACCGAGCGTGGTAGCGCCTTTGATGAAAGCGGCACCAAACACGGGAGCGAACCGCGTGAACATGTCCACGAACATCAACTGCGTCAGGTCGGAAGACACTCCACCTCCACCTCCACCTCCACCTCCACCTCTGATACGTCTGACACCGTTCCTGACACTCCTCCTGACTGCATTCTTGTCTCCGTTATCGTCTTCTTTCGTCTTTTCGTTATCTTCGGGGCCTGTCTTTCTTCTCGTATTGGACTCGTCGTCGTCGTCATTATCTTCGACGCTGATGGCGTCTTCGGTCGTATTGATCTTCGGTCTCCTGTGAGCATCGTTGCCATTACCGTTGGACGAGTTCAGCAGTTTCTGCATCGCTAGCGCCGGCAAGATCTGCTGCACGATGCTTTTCGTCTGTTGGTTGGGAGTGTAGCCGTCGTGTTTATCGTTCATGTGATCCCCTTTTTTGTTGGTGTCCGTGTTATGTAACATACCTCCGATCGTGCGATCGAACAACAACATGTATCCGTTATTTTACATAACGGAACGTGTCCTTATATATATACACCCCCCTTCGTGAAGTCGTACGTGCCACATAAAAAGAAAGTCAACCTCACTGACCATTACTGTTTGATTTTTCGTTATTATTTTCTCCATATATTCGTCGTGCACCGTGGTCACCTTACCCCCATGGCTTCCACTCTGCACGGATCGACTACCATTTCAACGTCGGCGTCGGCCGATGCCGACGCCGAAGCTTTCCGCTATGGACCCTTTTCTTTCGACGCCCAACTGCATATCATGCTGGACGCGTGCATCGAATATCTCAAAGGGTTAGGCGACGGGGGAATGTTAGGTCACGGTCCACGTCCCCTCTTGTTACAGCAGTTTTCAAAACAAGAACGGGACAGCGGATTTGGTGTATGACGGACCAATTTTCCTTGGTTGTCGTTTGGTCGTTTTGTCGTTTTTCCTTTTACAGACATAAAGAGTCGCTCACAGTCT
>Ga0307970_1001433_pt1 | contig 12669 bp, 13 predicted proteins | sample OrgLakmetagen712_FD_202093 | JGI IMG/M metagenome (GOLD analysis project Ga0307970, IMG submission 202093) | Saline water microbial communities from Organic Lake, Antarctica - #712 | ecosystem: Environmental > Aquatic > Non-marine Saline and Alkaline > Saline | place: Antarctica: Organic Lake... | reverse complement strand
TGATGCATGCAATATGCGTTGCATGTACTGCATGCCCGAAGATCAGAAGTTTAATAAGTTATCTGACCTACTCAGCCCTGATCAAATAAAAACTATTGTCACAAACCTTACTCAATTCGGAATTGAAGAAGTTAGACTAACTGGAGGAGAGCCACTAATGCATCCTCAATTCAGAGAAATTCTAACAGCTTTAACAAAATGCGATTTAAAGAAATTGGCAATAACAACGAATGCTATTCTTCTCGATAAAGAGATAGATTTCCTTATCGAAAATAATGTTAAAAGTTTAAACATCAGTTTTGATAGTCTTAACGAAAATTCTTTTAACTTCATAACTAAAACAAAAACATTTCAAAAAGTTTTAAGTTCAATACTGAAAGCAAATGACCTTGGTTTCAATATAAAAATAAACGCCGTAATGATGAAGAATATTAATTTCGAGGAAGTTGATCAATTTCTTGAGTTTTCAAGTAAACATAATATAGAAGTCCGTTTCTTAGAACTGATGAAAATAGGACAAGCTCTTCAATATTACGACAGGCATTTTGTGAGTGCTGATCAGATAATTGAAAAAATATCAAATAATTGGGATCTCACAAAAGTGCCAATGCCAAATGATTCAACTTCTTTTAACTACATTGCAACAAACGGTGAAATGAAAGCAAAGATTGGATTTATAGCATCTGAGAGTAAGCCGTTTTGTGGTGGATGCTCACGACTTCGTCTGAGTAACAAAGGTGTCTTGAGGCCTTGTATAATGATCAACGAAGGACCTAATATATCAGAAACACCCATTGAGCAGTATAGTGCAGTACTTAATGAACTTATAAATAAAAAACCTAATTATAGAATTGAAGAAACAAAGATAAAAATGAATGAGATTGGAGGCTAGATGAAGCTTACACACATAGATGCTAAGAATAATCCAACAATGGTTGATGTAAGTGATAAAGAAATAACTTTAAGATCTGCCACAGCAAAAAGTATTCTAGTTCTACCTGAAATCATCTCAAAAGAGATAAATGTAGATGGTGAACTAAATCTCAAAAAAGGGCCTGTATTTCAAACAGCAATTATAGCCGGAACTATGGCCGTGAAGAAAACGTCAGATCTTATTCCTTTTTGCCACCCTCTACTGATCACAAGCACTAAGATTAAAATCAATAAAATAAGTAATAGTAACCTTGAGATCATTTGTACTGTGAAAATTGAGGGTAAAACTGGAGTTGAAATGGAAGCTCTAATGGGCGCTTCTGTAGCAGCACTTACGGTCTATGATATGTGTAAAGCTCTATCACACGAAATAAGAATTGAATCAACACAGCTTGTAGAAAAATCAGGTGGAAAAAGAGATATCAAGAATGGAATTCTATGCGATTAAAAAAGAATATAAACAATTTCTTTTTTCATCCTTTTGAGATGTCATTTTGTGGTTTTTCAGATTCTGGGAAAACAACACTGATATCAAAGATCACAAAAAACTTATCATCGCAGTTTGATATAGGATTTTTTAAACACGATGCACACAATTTTGAAATGGATAAAAGTGGCAAAGACACAAATGAAATTTCTAAAAGAGGAGCAAAATCTATCGTTATTAATGATAAGTCACATTATGCTCATATAAATAGAAAACAACTTGAACAAATAGATGTAGTAACAAACATGCAAGACATGGATATTCTTTTTATAGAAGATCATATATCAACACCCCTTCCAAAATTGCTTTTCATATCAAAATCTGAAAGTCGCGAAGATATCATTGCACTAATAAAAGATAATAAAATATCATCAATAGAGGGTATCATCTCAGATGAGTCTAATGATCCATTTAATGGAAAGTATCAATTTTTCAATATAAATAACTCTGATCAAATCTCATCTTTCATATTAAACTACTTCAACAGTAAAGTACCAAACAAGCTATATGGATTAGTTCTCTCTGGTGGAGAGAGTAAAAGAATGAATCAAGACAAAGGTTCTTTATCTTATCATGATAACAGTACTCAAATTGAATATACTAAAAGCCTCTTAAATAATTATTGTGAAGAAGTCTATGTTTCTTGTAGGGAAGAACAAACTTCAAATGACTACTTAAAAGGACACAAACTTATAGCTGATTCCTTTCCAAGCGTCGGACCAACAACAGGAATAATATCTGCACAATTCAAACATCAAACTGTTGCGTGGTTAGTAGTGGCATGTGACCTTCCCTATCTGACTGAGAAAACTCTCGAAGATTTGATAGAAAAAAGAAACCCCTTCAAACTTGCTACCGCTTACTATAATGAAGAAAAAAAATGGCCAGAACCACTTTGCACAATTTACGAACCAAAAAGCTATTTAAAACTACTTCAATATTTTTCAGTAAATAAACCATGTCCAAGAAAGGTACTATTTAATTCAAATATAAAGAATATAGAATTGATAGACCACAAAGCTCTCAACAATATAAATACTCCTGAAGAAAAAAATAAAGCATTAGCGTTTATTAAGAACTTAAAGGTAAAAAATGAAAATTAGTATAATTTATTTTGCATCACTTAAGGATCAAAGCCATAAATCTAACGAACAAGTTCAGACAGATGCTAAAACGGTAGATGATTTGTTTGAAGAACTTAATAAAGTATATACCTTTAAGATTCCAAAGAAAAATTTAAGAGTAGCTATTAATGAAGAGTATAAAGATTTTTCGACCATTCTAAACGAAAATGACACCGTTGTTTTTATTCCACCAGTAGCAGGAGGTTAGATGTTCAAGATTGTAGATTACAACATTAATGATCTCCAAAAGCTGGATTTAAATATCTTAAAAGATCCAACGGTTGGCGGCATAGTATATTTTCAAGGTGTTGTGAGAGATCACAATGATGGGAAATCTGTAACTTCATTAGAGTACGAAGCATATACACCTATGGGTAGAAAGATAGGTGAAGATATTTTAATAAATGCATTTAAGAAATATGATATTGTAGATGCATACTGTATTCACAGAACTGGCCATCTTGATATTAACGATACTGCAGTATGGGTGGTTGTAACAAGTCATCATAGAAGAGAGGCTTACGAAGCTTCTCAATACATCATTGATACTGTTAAGAATGAAGTTCCAATCTGGAAAAGAGAACATTACACCAATGAAGAACCTCAGTGGGTAGCATGTCACAGATGTATTGAGAGTTCTCATGGGCACAACCATGAGTAAAAGTACCTATTACGAAAGACAGATTAAATTAGATGAAATTGGAGAAGATGGCCAAAAAAAGCTTAAAAATGCTCATGTTCTAGTGATAGGAGCTGGTGGACTTGGCTCCCCTTTATTGCATTATCTGTCGGTAGCTGGTGTTGGTAATATTACGATCTATGACCACGACACTATCGATGAAAGTAATCTCCACAGACAAATACTATTTACACCTGAAGACATTGGACTAAATAAAGCTAAAATATCAAAGTTAAAACTGTCTAAAATAAACCCAGCGATAACTATTCAAGCATACTCAGAGAAGTTCAATCAAAACATTAATATATCTGAATACGATATTATAGTTGAATGCACTGATAGTTTACGAACAAAATTTCTGGCCCACGACCTAGCATACAAGCATAACAAAATATTTATTGTTGCATCTTTACATAAGTTTGAAGGCCAAATTCAATCTTTTGATTTCTCTAACAGCAACGAACTCTCCCCTTGCATGCGGTGCCTATGGGGAGAACGACCTGATGATACTGGAGTTGAAACATGTGAAGAGGTTGGTGTTCTTGGTGCTGTACCGGGTGTAATCGGAACAATGCAAGCACTCGAAGTATTGAAAACTATTCTAGAAATGAGAAGACTCATGAACGAAGAAAATTTAATCTTAAATTTAATGGACTTAAGTACTGTTAAATTAAAACTTAATAAAAACAAAGACTGTATTCTATGTTCAGAAGATAAAAAAGATATAATAGAATCTGACGAAGAAATTGAGATTACGTATGACAAGGAATCCCAAGGGAACTTCGTAGTAATCTCACTTATACAGCAAGACAAAATAGAAACGGCAATGACTTCTACACTTGAGAACATAATAAAAGATACTGCATTAATCCAAAAGGATAAAAAAATCTCTGTAATTTGTAACAGGGGTATCTCTAGTTTAAAGGCCACAAAGATACTAAGAGCAAATGGATTTAAAAATTCATATTCGATAAGAGATGGCTTACAAGGACTTAAGTAAAGAAGAGAATCCTTAAAGACACAAACAAGATTAAAACTGAAGTTAAGATTTGAATATATCTTGGCTTTAGCTTAGTTGTACCAAAATAGCTACCAATCAATCCCCCAATAAAAACAGCAAGAAATAATGTCCAATATGATTCAACAATAGAAAAAGATAAGCCCTTTTGAAATTGTCCAATAAGGCCTGCAGTTGAATTAAATAGAATAAAGAAGCAGCAGATACCTGCTATCTCCTTCGCTTTTCCCCATCTTAGATTGTACATAATTGGTGAAAGAAAAATTCCTCCTCCTACTCCAACAAGACCTGATAAAAATCCCAAAACTAAACCGGTAAACATAGCAAAAAGATAATGAGGAGAATTTGTAAGACTTGAATTCGAAGAAAACTCTCTAGACTTGATGATCATTCTAATCGCCGCCAAAAGTAGAGTAATCCCTAGGACTAAAAGAAAAGTATCCTTCGGTATATTTATACTTCCAGCCACAAAAGCTGCTGGTATAGATGTGACAACAAATGGTAATACTTTTAGAAATGAAAAATCTTTATTTTTTAAATAATTAAAAGAGCTTCCAGATACAACGATTAAATTACAAATAAGTGCGATAACAGGAATATGTTCAAACGGAATATTAAATAAAAATAAAAAAGCAATATAAGAACTTCCTCCTCCAAAGCCAATTAAACTGTAGAGAAGTGCAACAATTAAAAAAATCAGTGCAAATACAATATTCATAAACTTATTACTCTCCGAGGGCTTTACTTAAGCAGAAAAACAACGCTGCATAGCAGAGTCGAATGCTAAATCTATAATATCACACCCAGCCGATCTGTAAATCCATCAAACGAAGGTTTGAGTATTACAAAATGATAAGAAAAATGTTACTAGTTAATTTATGATTAAAAGCTTTATTCTATTTATATTATTAGTACCTGCAATTGTCTTTGCCCAACTAACGCTTTCGCCAAATAGTAATAGCTTTTACGAATACCATTTGGGCTCTTACTTAGAACTTACGAGCTATGAAGTCATTAACCAGAAAATATACGGAACAGGTCACAACTATAGTACAACCCAAAGAGCATTATATCTTAAGCTAAAAAACTCAAACAATGAAAATTATCAATGGGTTCTTCGAAACTTAGATACAAATAAAATAATCACCAAAAGCCTCAAACCATTTAAGCAATTCTATGGAGCCTCAGTTAGTAAGATATTTGTTGCTGGTGCGTACCTAGACAGCGCTCTCGGTCAGCCATCACTTGAGGGTATTCAACATATAAACAACTTAATCGTAGTTTCTAGTAATTCATCGTGGAGCGCCTTACAAGTAATTCTCGGAAAAGGTGATGAAAATCTAGGAAGGCAAAGAGTGGATATGTTTCTCAAAAGAATTGGTATTACTCAATCTATCGGATACAGAGGCTACTTAAATGGAGTTCATGGTAACGAATTGAATGCAATGGATATATCAAAATTCATTCAAGCCTCTTATGACGAAAAATATCCAGGAAGCAAGCATCTATTTCAAACAATGTTTTTGTCACGAACAGGGAAATTAAGAGGTAAAAAGTACTTACCTATTAAGATGAATGTAGGTGGAAAAACTGGCACTTATAATGGTCAAACTACTGTGGATGGTGAAATTCTCACAGCACAATCAAATCATCATACAATGGTTTTCCAAAAAAAGGGTCAACAATATTCATTAACTATTCTATCTGATCCAGGAACAAATGAAGAAGTTGCAGTACTAAGCCTAGGAATATTAAAACAATACCTAGACTAGGTATCGTTTATTGCTCAACACCCCTAGATTCTGATGTTGAAGAATCTAAATTCTCAGAAATGCTATCTTTGTCATTACTTTTATCAGAGCTAACATTAGCAGGTGGTTTATGTGAATGATCTAGGTCAAAACTAACATGCTTACCCAGATTATGCTTAAAACTCTTAATAGTCAGATCCTTAACAGATCTAAAATCTAATAAACTTCTCTTGAAAAATACACCTAACGAACAAGGACTATCCAGATAGACAGCTATACTTCCTTCAAACTCAACAACTTCTTTAACTGCACATCTAAGTGGTGATCTATCTTGAACTTTTCCTTTAAAGGTAACTCTTCTTCCAGCTATATCACTATAAATTAGTGCAAGGTCTGTTCCTCCGGAACAAGTAACGTCACCATCGCTGAAGATTAAGTCAGCATTCGAAATCTCTATTTGTTCTTTACCATTTATCAAATATTTTACTTTATTTTTATTCGGACATTCTCTTTGGACTTTACTCAAACCTTTTCCATCTATAGTTACGATTGTACCAACTGGTAAATCCAACAATGAGCTATGATCAAGGTTAGCAGGCTCTCCTATCTGGGCGAATAGAGAAAAACTCAAAGAAAATAACAAACTAGATTTGAAAAAGATATGATTCATACAAACTCCTATGTGTTTTTATCGGATATTATGAGAAAAGCTTTAGCTTGATGAGAAAATAAAGGGAATGAGCTGGGTAAAAATGAATAAATCTAAGATCTAACAGCTCAAATGATTAAAGAAACGCAAGAATTTATAAAAATGCTGATGAAACTCTGTCTAATAGATCTAAGCGAAAGGTTGAGAATCTAATCGATTTGTCATTTTCTTTTATATTTCTAAAACCTAGTTTTAGATGAAGTTCAATAGATTTAGTATTCGATTTTTGAACGAGACTTTCAACTAATTCGTGATTCTCTTTTTTTAATGAGATAAAACACTTCCGAAGTAATTTACCAAGAACTAAACTACTAACAATTGTAAAATCAATCTGAATACTACTTATAAAAATACAACTCACCTCATGCCTATAAATTACGAAAGATGAAATAGAATTATTTTTTAAAGTAAAGATAACAACTGAATCGTAATTTTTAGTAAATTGATCAGCGATGTCATTCTTATTGATACTAATACCTATCTCATATAAAATAGGTATCATATTGGTTGACTCAATCTTAATCATTTGATCTAGATAAATATTAGGTAAGTCTCTGATCAATTGAGACTCATTTGAATTCATGTGTCCAGTCTTCAATGAATCCCCATTTTGAGACAACACCATAAGTAAATTATGTATTTACTTATTTGTTAGCTTATCAAAAAGTTTCTTCTTAGAGGCTCTTTTAGCTTGTGAAGGACGTTTTCTATCATTTCTTCTCATCGCCGCACTTGAGTCTCTATGATTACCATCTTTCTTAAGAGGTGCATATTCGTGGTGATAGATGTGATCTTTTACTACTGGGATTTGAATTCCAATAAGTTTTTGAACGTTTCTTAGAAGTGCTAAGTCTCTTTCTGCAACAAATGAGATTGCTGTTCCATCCCTACCAGCTCTAGCAGTCCTTCCAATACGGTGGACATAAAAAGTAGCATCTTCAGGCATATTGTAGTTGATAACGTGAGTAACATCGTCAATATCTATCCCGCGTGATGCTATATCAGTAGCAACAAGCACTCTTATATTGCCTTCTGTAAAGTCAGCAATTGCCTGGTTTCTCTCAGTCTGTGTACGGTTACTATGGATCTCTCCAGTTGTTATGCCGTTCTCTGTTAGAGCTTCAACAATTCCAGCAACAGAGTACTTGGCCTTACAAAAAACTAATACTCTTTCAACTGACTCATCATCAAGTATGTTTAATAGAAGTGGCGTCTTGTTATCTTCAAGTGTGTAATAAATTGATTGATTAATCTTATCAATAGTTGAAGACTGAGGTGCAGCAGCAATCTTAATTGGTTTATTAAGAATTGATTTTGCAAGCTTTTCAATAACTTTAGGCATTGTCGCTGAAAAGAGAACAGTCTGTCTCTCAGCTGGAAGAAGATCTGAGACCGTTTGTACATCTTGGTAAAATCCCATATCTAACATCATATCTGCTTCATCCAAGATGAAAACTTCAACTTGAGATAATAAAATATCTTCACTTCCCATAAGATCTAGAAGACGACCTGGAGTTGCGACAATAACATCTACTCCCCCAGTCATGAATTCGATTTGTCTCTCTTTTCTAACTCCACCCATTATCAGCGTTGAAGTGAGCTCAGTTTTATTTGAATAAGAAACTATATTTTTATGAATCTGCGTAGCAAGTTCTCTTGTCGGTGCAAGTACAAGTGCACGGCAATGATTTGGTTTCGTTGTTACTTTTTTACGAAGTAATCTATCGATTAGTGGCAGTGAAAATGAAGCCGTCTTACCTGTACCAGTTTGTGCAATACCAAGAAGGTCGTGACCTTTTAGAAGAACAGGTATTGTTCTTTCTTGAATTATAGTTGGGTATTTATATCCCTTAGCTGTAATTGATTCTACAATTTCTGGTAATAATTTTAATGCGCTAAAGTCTGCCATTTTGTTCCGTGAGTTTAAGTGTTATTTATTCTTCTGTTTCCCAGCCGATTTTTTCTAAAAATTCATCATAAGTTCCATCAAAAAATTCTGCGATACCTTTATGAAAGATAATAAGTTTGTTTGCAATCGCACGGAGCATAAGCTCAGAGTGAGTTACGACTATTACTGCACCTTCAAAATTTGCAATTTCACTTGTTAAACTCTCAATTGATTCCATATCGAGGTGGTTGGTAGGCTCATCCAAAAGAAGGATGTTTGATTTATGTGCTAGAATCTTTCCAAGCATTACTCGACTTTTCTCTCCACCAGAGAGAACTGAGATCTTCTTATTAGCAAGATCACCTTCAAACATCATTGTCCCACAAATTTTTCTAGCTTGAGAAAATGACAGATCTGGATTACTTGCAGTAATTTCATCTTGAATTGTATTTTCAAGGTGAAGTCTTTCAATATTTGTTTGACCAAAGTGACCAACTGACATTGAAGGGTGATTTGTGATATTACCAGTTCTGGCCTTCAACTCTCCTGCTATAACATTTAGAAGAGTAGACTTTCCTTTACCATTTTTCCCAATAATCCCAATTCGATCATCACGTCCAATGCTAAGAGATAAATTTGTGAATAAATCGTCTTCGGCATTTCCCGAATATGAGAAACTTAAATCATTTGTTTCAAGAATAACTTTACCTGGGCAGTCTTTATAGTTAAATCGAAAACCAAGGCTGTGTTCATCACCTAGCTTCTCAATCGTTCCCATCTTTTCAATTTGTTTAGCTCTCGACTGAGCTTGAGCTGCTTTTGAAGCCTTGGCACCAAATCGATCTACAAATCCTTGAAGTTCTTTCTTTTTCTTTTCTTGTGTAAGTCTGGTTTGCTCATACATCTCATCACTGATTGATACTTGTTCGTAGAACTTAGTAGTGTCACCTTGAAACTTACGCAGTCTCTTTCTTGTTAGACCTGCAGTGTGAGTGGCAACAGAGTCCATAAAGTCTCTATCGTGAGTTATGAGAAGTACTTCACCGTTAAATGATCTTAAAAAGCCTCTGAGCCATCTTAAAGATACAATATCCAAATAGTTGGTAGGCTCATCTAGAAGAAGAAGATTTGGGTTTTGAACGAGGGCCTTAGTTAAGTTAATCCGAACTTGATATCCACCAGAGAAACTCTCAGGTGCTTTTTGTAGATCTTCTTCAGAGAAACCTAAACCAAAGAGGATTCTTTCTGCTTTCCACCAGTCGTATTGCTCATCCTCAGTTAGGACCTGACAACACTCTTCTAGAACAGTTGGCTTTGTGAAGTGAATATGTTGGTCAAGTGCACCAATTCGGTACCCTTTTGGAATATTGATGTCACCGCTATCGGGAACAAGATCACCTAGAATAACTTTAAATAACGTAGACTTACCTGAACCATTACGACCGACAAAGCCAATTCGCTCCCCTCGACCGACCATTAAGTCTAAATCGTCAAAAAGGACCTGAACACCGAAGTGCTTTGAAATATTGTTTAACTGGATCATCGCATACCAAAAAAGTTAAGAAGAATAATAAAGGGAATAGTTAACTTTTATTAAGGGATATGGCCATCGATGATACATTTTTACAGGGATTTAAATCAGAGTCATCTGAGTTCTGAAATTGACTCTGAAGCCTCTTGATGCTAGATGAGAGGTATGACTTATAAAATACCAGAACAACCAGAAAACTCATTCCGCGTAACTCTTGAACTTGAAGCACCTGCCGATAGATTAGACCTTGTACTTATGGAAGCTCTTAGAGCTCAGACCGAGAATGAAGAAATGAATCAAATATCAAAACTTCATATGAAAAGACTCTTTACTGAGAAGAAAGTTCTCATAAAAGGTCAAAGCGCAAAGGCTAAGTCTTCAGTCAACTCTGGAAAAACTTATGTGGATGTTTTACTCTAGATTATTCTTAAGTATAATTTAGCGTGGTCAGTGGATATCAATAATACGAAACCAAATGGTTCATGGACGATAAACACACCTAAACCCAAAGAAGCTTGGGACACCCGCTCCACTTTTCTCGTATTCAAGCACTAATGCATACAAGCCAGTTTGATCACCATTGCTATTGCCGCCACCTCTAAGAGGAGCTCCACCATAATTATTCAAACCAGCATAATACTTTCCAACTCCATCCAAGGAATCAAGTGTCGTATTTATTGGCTTCCATGAATTTTCGGCCATCTCTCTTCCAGCTTCAATATTTGAGTCAATAAGAGGAAGCTCCATATAACCGCTATTTGAAGGAGCCCCATCGTCACCATCAAATGCTTTTTCTGAAGGAGTAATTTGAGTTAATGATCCACCTTTACTCCAATCGATCCACTCCCAGACATTACCAGATAGATCCCAGATGACTTCACCATTTAATAATGTAAAGCTCGCCCTAACATCACGTCCAGTTCCATTATCAGAAGCTCCTGTGTTGTAACCACAAGCATCAGTCACTCCTGCATTTCCCCTAAAGAGACAACCACTGCCGACTATTGAGCCCGACCAATTACTATCGACCATTTCTATATCATGAGCCATTGTCATCCATTCAGGGTTTGATAATAAATCATAATTTACTCCAAGGCTTCTACATGTATTACTTGCAACAGTTTGATTAGCCACAACCCAAGGAACATTTGCAGCTTGAGATGTTGGCACTGTGCCCACATTCTTTGCTTCAAACTTCATCACACAAAAAGCGTCAGTTTCATGAATAGCACTTCCATCAACTCTAATCCAATCAGTAGGACATGAATTAAGTGTATAAATAATATTTGCTGTCGAACATATTGAAGGTGTTCCAGATGAGTTCGTTGTATTGGAATAAATAGTATATGTACCAATTGCTAGATTATTTGTTGTTACTCCTACAGTTGTACCAGAAGAGCTAGAACTTCCAACCTCATTTGAGCATAAGCTATCTGTAAAGACTCTTATTGTATCTCCACTTTTCACTCCACTAACAAGGAATGTGGGAGATACATCAATACCAGTAACTTCGCTTGGATTTTGCATAACTATTGAGCTCGGAGGATTTGGTGCAAAATTTGTAATAAATCTGGCATCAGCTCTATTTCTATCCAAGGATCCATCAGCAGACTTTGCATTTAATCTGTATGAATAATTTGTAGCAGGAGAGAGTCCATCGATAGTGAATGTTCCCGCAGGAGCAGCAATAAAAGAGATAAATATTGGTATCCCGGAAACTGTATTATAGAGCTCATAACCTATTGCAGAAGGATCACTAGACCAAAGAATTCGCACAGACGAGTCATTAATTTGATCGACTGATGTTATACCAGAAAAATCTGAAGTAGATAAACTAGGTTCTCGTGGATCTAAGTCGATATTTCCTGTTCCTTCACAACCAATGAATAGTAACAAAAAAAGGAATAGAACTTTGTTTATACCCATTAATCTCCATAAGAAGTGCTTCATAATCTTTATTTATTATAAATTACATCAATGTTCTAATCGGTCCAAAATACTGATACTTAAGCAGGTTTGAATTGAATTCTATTGATTATTGGCAAAGATATGTGGCAAAACTCTATAAAGACCTATAAATAACGATCCTAAAACTTAGAGGGTAAAGAAATCACAATAAATAATTTGATATTAATCTTAAAGAAAAAAGAATGAAGACTTTATGTAAGATGATTTACTGAAAAGAGAATTCCCAGCAAGGGTTAAAGGTCAAAAGCTAAGTCCTCAGTCGACTCTGGAACAACTTATGTGGATATTTTACACTAGCTATCGAAGTCACCGTAATTATCCGACTCTATTTCTACTCCATTAAAGTCCAGATAAAAATACTGAGATATAGTTCCCTCGTAACATTGCTCATTATATTCACCAGTATCGTAATCAAATTCACAATCAGTTGACTCAATTAGTATAGCTGGGTTTGATACGTACCCTTGAATCGCATATAAGATGCCATTTTTATAATACATAGTATCTACAGAGATATTTAGGTCGTCCTCAACAATTGCGTAAGGCCCCTCTAAAACAGTATCACCCCAAACAACCACAAG
>Ga0307970_1001429_pt1 | contig 12691 bp, 9 predicted proteins | sample OrgLakmetagen712_FD_202093 | JGI IMG/M metagenome (GOLD analysis project Ga0307970, IMG submission 202093) | Saline water microbial communities from Organic Lake, Antarctica - #712 | ecosystem: Environmental > Aquatic > Non-marine Saline and Alkaline > Saline | place: Antarctica: Organic Lake... | reverse complement strand
AGCGTTGCTGGAGAGCTTTGATGAGACGAGGCCGAGGCCGAGTGCAGATGACAACAGTATGGAGCAGGACCTAGGACAACAGCAACAGCAACAGCAGAGGCAGAGGCAGAGGCAGAGGCAGAGGCAGAGGCACAGACAGAGGCCTCACACCCAAGAGCCTCATCTTTTTTTCGACTCGTGCACACCCGGAAAACAACACGAGTTCGTATTAGACGCCAAGACCGTAAGCTCTAATCCCGCGCTGTCCTGGAAGTATGACGTCGAACCGAGCCTGAATGCGCAGGACGAAAACGCCGCCAGTTGGGACTTTGACAACCTCAGTCTGAACGAAAGCGCCGTCCCCATTGAGACCATGCTGACAACGGCATTCAAGTGGCCGTGGAACTGGAAGCGTGCCTGCAGGAGGTCGGACATGACCTGGGATGTCGTGCGCCGAGTTCTCGTGATGATGCAGGCGACGTTCGACGGTCACATCGATAAAAGTAGTGGCGTCGTCTACGACGAAACGAGCACGTGCAGAAATGGTTCGGTCGACAACGCGCGTCTGGATTGGGTGGCTCTCGGTCGCATCATTCCCGTTGACGTCATAGTATCAACGTCGTCCGATCACCCCTGGGACTGGAAGGCAGTCAGCTCTAACCCGACCATTTCTCTCGTGCGCCACGTCCTAGCCTACCCGCACTTACCGTGGAATTGGGACCGTCTCAGCGCAAATCCGCATATTGTTACGGAGGGCTGTCGGGAACTGGACGAACACTCGGATCTCCCCTGGTCTTGGGGCTTATACGGTCTGAGCATCAACCCCAACGCGGCACGCCCAGAGATAGTGCGCAAGCACGCTCACCAACCGTGGAGTATGATGGCCTTGTCGAGGAGCCCCCGACTGACCTTCGACTTCGTATTGGATCACGTCGTTCACGGCGTCGGGTCCAAAGGCGGGTGGAACTGGAAGCTGCTCAGTCGGCACCCTCTCGTGAACCCCGAGCTAGCGCTTCGGACGCGGATGCACGTCGACTGGGATTGGGGAAAAGAAGGGTTCAGCGCGAACCCCCAAACTCGCCTGTCCCACGTCGTCGCTCATCCTGAACTTCCCTGGGACTACGTCGCGTTGGGAAACAATGAGGCCTTGTCGTCCGCCGAAAGGCATCCGTTATCAACCACGATCGCTCGCTTGCAACAATTGCAGCAGCAGGCGCGCTTGACGGTCGGAGAGGGCTCCGACGAACAACAACCTTTGTCAGAAGAAGATGAAAAAGAGATCGAGAGGACGACGGCCTCTGTCTTGTCGATGTTCAACCAATTTCCCCTGGACAAGCGGCTATGCTGGTACTGGATCAGTCAGTGTCCAGGCATCGACGTAGCGACTCACGTGGTCAAAAATCCGTGCCTCCCCTGGGACTGGGCGGCAATGAGTTCGAGTCACCCCGAAGTTACCGTCGACACGGTGCTGGCTTATCCCCACCTTCCCTGGAGGTGGGACAACCTGAGCGCAAACTCTCGCGTCGCTACACGCGAGGCCGTGAAGAATCTAGCACCGTCTTTACCGTGGCGTTGGCACTGGCATAGATTGGCCGCCAATCCTAATTTCACGTGGGACGACGTTTCTGAACATGCTCATGATTGCGCGGCTTGGTACGTGTCGACCAACGCACAATACGTCAGTGGCGACCCGACCCTGGTAAGTCCGTATCCCTTACCGGTAGCGACCAATTACGGGAGTAATCCGAACGTCAGCCCAGAAGAAGTTATGTCCCCTGTCGGGCGGCAGTGCTATTGGTCTAGACACACGTTGAGCGTCAACCCGACGTTCTTCAATCGTCTCCGGGGAAGAGAGCCCTGAAGTTCTATATGACCTTTTTGTTGATACGACTTTTCTTTTTTGTCCGTTCTCACGTACGTGTAAAGATATAATCACGGTGACAGACGACCACCGATACAGCACTGCGGTCCCAGTCCGTAAAAACAAAAACAGAACAAAAACAAAAATGAACCGAAAACGAGGTAATCAAACGAGCTGAACCGACGTCGTCCTCCTTTCGCGGCTCGTGTGCTCCGACCACATGTCACGCACGCGTATCCAGATGTCGGACATGTTGCGGACTGCCGCCTCCAAGAAATGTGGGTATTTGTACTCATCTACCATCTTGGCCAACATGACCTCCATTGATCTGCCACATACCAAGCAGTAGCTGAGAGTCGGTAATAGTACGGAATAGGCTTCACTGGGAGTAACGAGAGACGAAAAGTCTAGTTTCAGAATCTTGACGCGGCGTATGCAGGGCCAGGTCATCACCGCTGCCAAAAGCGTGTCAGGATACGTTCTCCTGGAACAGTCGAGGAAGATGCAGTTCAGGTGAGGAAACGAGTGCGCCAGTTCCGCCAGCGTCGGACGCGTCAATACAGAGAGGTCCAACCAGATCTCCGTGATGCTGGAAGAAAATGGAGAGCCCGTCAATGGAGCCAAGCAGGACCTGACCTCCTGTGCCTGATCGATGCCCGTCACACCATCCTGCTCGTAGATGTCTTCTTGTTCCCAATGGAAATCGTGATAGTGGAGTGTCAGTCTAATGACGCCCCCTCCCTCTTCATCATCTCCTCCTCTTCTCATCCCCCGGTTTGTCCAAGGCGCGATGCCCTTCATCATCTCGATCACGTCGTCTTTTCGTTCGTAAATGACGACGACCTGATCAATGTTTAGATGTGTCAGACGAGGTAGACGAAGAGTGACGGGTAGCCAGAAATCGGACCACGCCTCCGAGCGTAACACGGAGATGTGCAGGCTGGTCAAATTGAACACGCCGGAATTCGTCACCCCCTGTCGCTCGCGTCGTACGTATTGTACGTATTGTACTTGCTCCATCTGCTTAGGGATGACGACGTCAAACACGGAAACGTGTCGGAGCATGGCACAACTTTCCAGCATGAGCTTCAATCCAGTGGAACACACTTCCAACGGGATGACATCGAAGACTTCCAGGCGTGCCAGCTCTGTCAAAGACTGTAATACGTGGGTGGGCACGTGCTCTTTGACCGTATCTCCCACGTGCCCCTCCCGAACGTACAACTCTCTCAAGTTGGGAAAGGTCTGGGATACGACTTGCAGGGTCTCCAAAAATGCGTGGCCAGATCTGAAGAGAGTCAAGGATGTCAGGGCAAAGTTTGGAGGGAGACGGGTCACGTAGGTCGGTGTTCCGTTGGAAAATAAGCCACTGTCGTTTGAGCATGTCAGGCTGAGGGCGTGGACGTCGCACGGCATCAAGGGAAGGAGGGCTTTGCCGATGGACTTCAGTGAGGGCGACGTGATGAAGTCCCCGATGTACAACGTGTGCATGTGCTTCAGCTGGGGTAGTACGTTGGTGCGCAAGAGCACGTCTTCCAGCCTCTCTAGGTCGTCGAAGCTAAAGCGTGATTTTGAGGTGATGATCAGCTTCTTGAGAGACGCGTTGGAGTGGGTGGGAAACCCCTCGACGCTCTTTCTTATGAATATTACAGCACCACTTGTAGTGGTTACGTACATCGGCACCTCCACCCTCATGACCGTGATCGCACCCGACAGGGTGTCGGACCACCATAGTTGCTTGCAGGAGGTCACTAGGTTCTTGGCGCTGTTCTCGTGCAGGGCGCTCGTTTTGTACAGGATGATGGACAGGACTTCGTGAGGCAGGTCTAGGAGAGTGGTAGTGGTAGTGGTAGTGGTAGCCATGTTCGATAATTATTGGAGATGGCGAAAGAGGTCGCAGTAGGCGTTTAGAAATTCCGAACTCCTGTTGATGATGCAGCCGTTGCCGACGTACATTTTGTAAGCGTCTTCCATGTATGCACGCGCCGCTTCGAAACTTCCCCTCCGCACCAGAGACAGGGCGTACATGTACAGGATGTCGGGATGTGTCTTGAAGTGCATCGACTGGAAAAGGTCGTCGATCTCGCGTTCGAGATTTGCACGGATACCGGCGTCTCTTGTCACTTCGACGGCATTCTGTTTTCGCACCATCGTTCCCAGCCTGATATACCACGGGTTCCAAGACAACCGGTTGTTCACGTTCAGCGAGCTCGTGTACGCACCCAGTTTAGACCCGTCGAGGAAAACGTTGTGCGATACCACGTACGCGTTGACTTGCGTTCCGCCGACTTGCGTTCCGCCGACTTGCTCGAACAGCCACGACAGGTGTACGTTCGTCGAAAAGCGAACGGGCAAAAATCGTTTTACCAGGCGCGTTGCCATGGATCCCGTTATAAGGTAAGAGTCACAAGCAGGAAGGACCTTAAATACCTCGTCGGTGCGTTGAAACCGCACTTCCTCGTCGGTTTGTTTTATGGTAGACGGTAAGCCCAAAAAGACGACGTCCCAATTCCGAGGCGCTTCGGATAGCGTCCGTGCCAACCATCCGGTCACGGTTTCTTCGTTGTATAAGACGTCGTCCTCCAACACCAAATAGACTAAGTCGGGGTCGGTCACCGCTGCTTTCTCTATGCGACGCAGAGCTGCCAGATGGTTCATCGCGTTCGACAACTGGTTGACGTGGATTGGAGCTGACAGTTTGTCGAAAGGAGGCACCAAATCGCGGGAGCTCACGTCCGCAATTTTATCGACGCTGTCCGCAAAATTCTGGAGCCCTTCCGGTTCGACGTCGTCGACGATCTCGAAACGATCTATGTGACACGTGCCAGACGAACCACCTGTGGTGGAAGACGAAGCGCCTTCTGAAGACGAAAGTGTCTGTCGCAGCTTGTCTATGCCGGTCTGTCTTCCTGCTAGTTTTTTCCCGTGGATGACGTACACTGCCAGCTTGAGCTTCGTCATTCTTTAGGAGGAAGCACGAAAAGAAACGAGTATAAAGAGACGCGCGCGGGAACCTCGTCGATACAATCGACGGACTCCCGCACATCAGGTAAGTGGGACGGATATGACGGCGACAACGACGACTACGGAAGAAATCAAAAATACGGAACAGTCAATGTCGTCATCAGAATTTTCGGAACATCGATCCGGACAGGAGAGAGACGACTGCAGTTTATCGCACCGAGACGACCACAGCGCCCTTATCTTCGAGCTGAACGCGTTGAGGTCCAAGATGGCGAGTACCGGGAACGTACGAGACGGGGACGGATGTAATGCCGAATCGTACGGGACGATTGGTGCCAGTCGCGGGACTCGAACTATCGTCTCCATGTGCGTGTTGATGCTTAAACTCGCCGCGGTATGGACGGTATCACACCTCGTATACCAGTGCCTTCAGGTTGTGCAACGCGAACACTGCAACAAAAACCTGTTCAATGCGGTGTTCTTCGCGAACTCGTCCGCGTGCATTTACCTGAACAAGGCCATCTCCACGATAGAGGTGCTTGCGTCACACACGATGCGTTCCATGTCTCTTTCGTTGGTGTACACGTTCTATCGCGTGGTCGCGTTCGCGGTATCGAACACGAACTCGAACTCGAACTCGAACTCGAACATTCACGGCACGCAATTCGGGAAACTGGGCAAGGCCGTCATCCCTTTCGCCTGAAAAGCCACACGTCTTATTATTTACGTGGTCGTGGTCGAGGAGAAGCCGACGAAGAACGACGAGCAGGAGCGCGTGTCGTTGCAGACGGTTTAGCCTTTGTGGAGATGCGGACAGGAGCGCGTGCACGGGCACGCGCTGGAGTAGATGGAGAAGATGGTTTAGCCGATGGAGCCATACGAGCACGGGCACGATTAGGTGCAGGTGCAGGAGCAGGAGAGCGCGCCCGTGCCGGTGCCGAACGAATTGATTTAGACTTGGATGTTGTCAACGACTTAGGGCGGCCATTTTCGTTCCAGAAGCGTTGGAGGTCCTTTTGAGAGCGGTACGGGAACTTGGAAACCGGCGAGCTTTCGTATTCCACCGTCCCTCGGTCGTCTCGGTCGTCACGGGACCGTACGATAGCTACACGCGGAACGGTCTGTACCCGGGAGTTAGCCTCCAGTCTGGCGACCATGCTGTTGTGCGCCTGTCGGGCGTAAGGGAGGACGTCCATCTCGATTTCGACGACCGCCACGCCCATTTCGGACATTTCCCTGGCGAACGCGTCCCATTCCGGACGGAGGTCCTGGCAATAGGGACACCAGGGCGCGTGGACGAGGACCACGACCACACCAGCCTCGTCCGAACCATCGAGCCGACCGAGATCTCTGGGTTGATTGACGGATATCACACCCGTGTTTTTTACGGATTTCATGACGTGTATGTAATGTACGCGACAAAAATATCTTCAGAGGCGCGGATTATGGTCGAACCAAAATATCGGTCGGCTAATTAACGAATAGTACGGAATACCCCAGAGCACAGAGTCGTTGTCGTATGAAGGTGGCTCTATTCGGAACGCACCCGAACCAGTACAACGGATACTCAAAGGTGGTCTACGAGCTGGCCAGCGAACTCGCCAAGATGCCCGACGTCAAGTTATTCGTGTTCGGGTTTCAGAACATGTACCCTCGCGACCAGATACGTCCGCGCCTGCCCGACAACGTCATGGTGTACGACCCCATGGCCGACGAGGGGTCAGCTTCAGTATCGTCGACGTCGACGATTTCGATGAATCGTGGTTTCGGAACGCACCTGGTCAAGACGTTTGTGGCTCTGTGTCAACCGGACGTCGCGATCGTGTACAACGACATGGCGGTCATATCCGCGGTAGTAAGGGAACTGAAAGACGTGCCCGACCGCCGGTTCAAAATCGTGACGTACATCGACCAGGTGTACCTGAACCAAAAACGGTATTATATCGAGTTCGTGAACGCCCACTCGGACGCCGCCATACTGTTCACGCCCGGATGGGAGCGCTGCATAGTGGACCAGGGCGTCCATGTACCGACCTACAACTTACCCCACGGGATCAACACCTCGGTGTACTTTCCGATCCCTCGGAACCTGGCCAGGAGGTACTACGGCTTTCGAGACGAGGAGTTTTTGATACTCAACTTGAATCGGAACCAGCCGCGCAAGAGGTGGGACACCTGTATGAAAGCCATGGCGGAACTCGTCAGACGCAGGCCCGAAGCGCCCATCAAACTCATCGTGGCCACCGCCATAAAGGGCGCGTGGGACCTCCTCGAATTGTACGACAGGGAGTTGCGCAAGAGGGGCGTGGACATAGAGGTGGGGAGGAAGCACGTCGTGTTCGTGGACAGCCCTCAACGTATGACGGACAGAGAGGTGAACATGCTCCTCAACACCTGCGACGTAGGCATCAACACGTGTGACGGAGAGGGTTTTGGTCTGTGCAATTTCGAACACGCCGCGGTCGGAAAGCCCCAGGTGGTGACTCGCCTGGGCGCTTTTCCAGACATATTCGACGATCAATGCGCGGCCTTGATTCAACCTACCGTGGCGTTCTACCTAGACAGCACGCGTGACTCGGTGGGCGGTGAGGCGTTGATGTGCAACTACGAGGACTTCGCGGACGCCCTGGAGGAGTACTACGTCGACCCGAAAAAGAGGGAGATTCACGGCCAACGTGCCCGCGCGCGTATAATGGAATTGTATCGCTGGCCGGCCATCGCCGAAAAACTACGCGGAATTTTACTCGGGATAGTCCGTGAAGATAGACACGCTCCTCTAGAAAAAGAGATGTCGGTACATTCGATGGAAGATGTCAGGATGTTCTTGGAGGAAGAGAGGGGCCTCGTGGACGCTCAAACCAATCACCCGGTCACTGAAACGGAACAACAGACGCCGCCGAATGGTAAACCCAAAGACGGCGATATTCAGAAGGGCGAGTTTACTTTCGACATCTCTCGTAGTTCTCATAGTAGTTCCGATACGACCAAAGAATCACCAGGTGCACCACCACCATCACAGTCGGTTAACCCTGATGCTAATTCTAATTCTGGTATGGTCGAAAGCACCGATCCGACGTTGGCCGCGCTGATGCGACAAATGGCTGACATGCAAAGATCGTTACAAGACCTGTTCGCGTCGAAGGAAAAAACACAGTGAGACGGTGACACATAAATATACGGACAAAAATATACGGAACTGGCCAACCCTATATATGAACGTAGTAAGCCACCGAAAGCTTGCACACATTTGAACACTCGTTCCGATCAGCCATCACGTCTGGAGGCGTGAAGGACCGTGTTCACGTACGTCATCGATGATTTGGCGTGTGAACCCGTTATATAATACACCCCTCGGGTAGGTGCTCGAGGGGGGACACTTCTGAGGCGTGGCCGAAAACTTCAGATGCGTGTTTCTTCGAGATCGCTTTCAAATCCAGGGTGTTCATCTGGGGGTCTTTCAGAAGAACGAGCATACAATTTGCACAGGATAGGATATCACTGATTTCTTCGTCAGTGCCGGGTCGATTGAACGTGGGCTGCCACCCACAGAATTCGACAAAGTTCGTGGACGTCGAGTGCGCAGTGGCCACGTACAAAGCCGCCAACGCTCTTTGAGAGGGAGTGTACTTGAGCACGACCTCGTCCAAGAGAGAGAGTTCCGAGACGTAAAAGGCTAAACACGATATTCGGTGATAGGTATCGTCTTTGTCATTGTCTTTGTCTTTGTCGTCTTGTGTGTGAAGCGGATGCTCCACATCCGCTTCCGTTCCTATATCCATTTCTATATTAGCCTCCAACATCCACACTAAGGAATGCGTCAAAAAATCAAAAACCGTCGGAGACAACACCCTCCACCTCAACGTCGACAAAACGGACACCTCCATTTCTATGACGTCCGCCGCCTTGAAGGCCCCGTCAGACATATGTTCCAACTCGTCTATACGTGGAGGATATATGTCGTAGGTTTTGGAGGCGATCAACAAACATGCCGCCCCCACGAGTTGCAGTTGGGTTCGTTCCACTGATCCTTCTTGTAAAAACCGATCAAGGAGGTCGACTCCGAGGAAAAGCGTCTCTGGGAACAGCTTCTCGGACCTGTGTACGTCCACCATCCAATCCACCAACAAAGACCGCATGCGCCAATTCAACCCGTGTGCTCGACAGTTTTCGCCGTGTTGCATGTACGAAGGGTTCACTGAAATATCCGCGTCCGTTTCGCACCGTCTCAGATGCAGGAACCAGTCCCTCCTATACGGCGAATAAAAGCTAACCATCGTCTCTCTTCTCTTCTCTTCTCTTCTCTTCTGTGATGATGTAATATCGGACGGCGATGCCATATTCTTTATTTGGAACAAGAACGAACTATGCGTGCCGCCTCCAAAGCGTAACACGACAATTTTCCCGTTTCGAAGCAGCAATCGATATACCTCCTCGGTACAACTTTCCGAAAGACGAAAGCGCACGTCAACCTCCCCTCTTTGCGATGTTCTCTAGCCGTACTGTCTTTTAGGCGGTCTTCGAACTTGAGGGTCACGAGGGGGGGAAGCGCCACGTAATCGGGGGAGGAGCATACGCGTTCCGTCCAATCGTCCAACGTCGTGAGATCAAATACGGGTATGGTGGTAGTTGAGTGCGAAATTGGACTGGAACACGTGCGTCCGATCCATCCGATCCGTCTGGTGTCTGTGTGGCCGTGAACAGCGTCTCTCCGAACTCGTTCGGAATGCCTCCTGATGCATCTGAGTTCTATTCGACACATGGCGATGACGCGCCCTGTCAATACGCCGTTGCGTGAGCACACATACTCTACGATCCGTACAAACCCATCGGTAAATGGTGTCATTACGTCCACGTCTTTGAAGAAGGTTATGTAGTCGCCATCGGTATCGGGACTGTCGTCATCATACTCGGCCACCGTGCGTTTGAGGAACAACGTCGATGGCGCCCAACTGAAGCACTCTCTTTCTTCGCGAAACACTTCACAGCTCAGTGACCGAACTCCCCGCATGAATGACGTGGACGACATGGTGGAATCTTCATGCTGCTCTTGATGCATCGCTCACACACGATCAATTTTTAGTAAAATCGAATAAAGTGTCAAATAATTTGAATTACGAATAAAAAATCGACAAAGACAGATACATAGAGACTGTGATAAAGCGATAGCTAAAGATCTGACACATCTGACAGGGGGGGATCTTCATGCAAACAAAGCGTGACAACGAAGAGTTCGAGCTCACGCCAGAAGAAAAGGCAGTAGAAGCAGAGATCTTACAGGAGATGGAGAACAGTGGATATAGCGACGCCAGGTCTGGCAAAAATGATCACACGAACTTACAACCCTTTACAGCTACTTCTACGACTGCTGCATCATCATCTCCTCCTCCTCCTCCTTCAATTTCGACTTCGACTTCGAATTAGACTCGACCATATTTGTGTTTTGAACAATTTGAACAATCATTATGCTATTTTATTTTCCCAGTGCCGTATAATTGGTAAAAAGTGATGTTGTTGGGTGGTTCCGGTAAATATCATCCACATAGTTCATAAAAATTGACGTTCATTTTGCACCATTGTACTTCAAGAACAGAACAGAACAGAACAGAATGTGCACTCCCGACAAAGACAAGGGTGTGGAAGACGTCACTGCGCCGTCCTGTCCCATATGTTTTGAGTCGTTGGAAGGAGACTCCACCACGTGCGCGTTCCCGTGTGGTCACGTCTTTTGCTTGGCCTGTATGGCGCGCGTGTTTTCGATGAACACCGAAGAGGCCACTCGATTTTACCACGCACTGACGGCATCGGATAGAGTTGCGATGGGTGTTGACGACCACGGCATTCCCGTTTCAAAACTCACGGTGGTACCCTGTCCGTTATGCCGCAGGACGTTGACGCCGACTTTAGTGAACAACAAACTAGACGACCAGCACGTGAAAGAGTTCGGGTCTCCCAAGATTAAGAGAGCATTGTTCGGGTTCTTCAGGAGCGACGACGATTAGCGTGCCTGTCTTCGTTCGTCTAGATCGAACCGTTGTTGGAGCTCTTTGACGGCTTCTATGAGCAGTGGCACCATGTTGCCGTAGTTGACGCCATATGTTCCCCTGGTTTCGTCGAAAGTCACCACTTCGGGGAACACTGCCTGTACGTCCTGGGCCAACACTCCCGCGAACCTTCTTTTGGAGTATTCGTTGTCTCCTTCGTTGTCTCCTTCGTTGTCTTCTTTTTCTTCTTTTGTGGTTCGCGTACGAGTGTAAGTGTAGCCAGATATGCTACTGATCTTGTCAAGGGCTCCCGTGATGGGGAGGAGGTCGGCCTTCAGGTTGGCGTCGGACATCTCGGTCACGCCCCCCGAGGCGTATATGGCGCCCTGCACCTGAAGCTTGAATGTGGGGTCCCGGATGCCGATGCCGACATTTCCAGGGCCGTCGTAAGTGATGTGTTGGGCGGACGTTTTCTTCCAGGGTGAGATTGGACGTAGTACACCCCCCTGATATATGTCGCCCGAAAGCGCGATGTCGCCCTCCACCTGGAGGGTGGATTGAGGGTCGTCGGTGCCTATGCCCACGTTCGATCCCGTGACGAAAGCGCGGCCATTTTCATGTTTCCACACCTGAGGGTTGATGCCCTCATACGGCACACCATGTCGCAGTAGGTTTCCGCTGAAATTGAGATCACCCACGACGTCCAAGGCGTGTGATGGGGTGGGTGTTCCGACGCCCAGACGACATCCTACGCCGAGCGTCAGGTAGCCTCCATTATCGAGGCGGAGGTTTCCTCGCACGGTGTCTCCGGTGCGGTTCACTTTGGCCTCGAGCATGTCTCTTACCGTCTTGACGGATCTGGCGCTGGCTGACACCGACGACTCCGTGTTCGAGGTGGAGTCGGTGATGCTCACCAAGCCCGCCGTGTTGGATCCTGCGTAAGGTACGCCCGCTAGGTCTGAAAAGGCGATCGTACCCGAGAACGAATCCGCTACGATTCCACCGCCGACGATGTGGAGTTTATGACGCGGGTCGTCAGTGCCTATGCCCACGTTAGTGGCTAGGGGGCGGTCGACGCGATCTGGATCGAGGACAACCACCTGACTCGAATCCGCGCGAGTTCGCGTGATCCAGGGACCTTTGTCGGCCGTCGTGACCGTCCCACCGAACACGACGTCACCTCCGATTTCGAGATTACCAGACACGTGCAAATTTCCGTCAGTGGTGATCCGCGCTAACAACCGGCTGGCGACGTCGTCTTCTGTCACGAAGTCATCGTTCCCCCGCCTCAAGAACGAGATGCCGTTGATATAGGTTTCGTCCACGGTGAGGCTCATGACGTTATTCTTGTCGTTTTCGGCTGACGATACCTCGAGGACGCGCAATGCATTTTTCCCGTCGGGGGTGACGTACACCGACCCCATTTATTATACACGGACAACAAAATCCTTCAAAGCATAAAATGCGCACACGCACGCGGTCCTGATCGTGATTATCACCGAAATACTCCCACGCGATGACGCACGGTAGCGGTGATGACTCGGAAGACCTGGAGCGTTCTCCCATTGTGATAAGGATCCGTGAGCTTCTTCGCGACTATACCTGCTTCGTCCAAAACACGGAAAGTCATAACAATTACGGACTGGAAAGAGAGAAACGAGTGGGGCATCATCATCGGGAGAGAGAGGATAGAGGAGAAGGACAGAAGCGAGACAGGGGAAGAGGAAGAAGAAGAGGGAGAGGAAGAGGAAGAGGGAGAAGGAGAGACGACCCGTCGCCCCAACAACAACAACAACAACAACAACAACAAATGAGGTCGAGAAGCGTCATTGTTCACACAGACGACTCGTTCTTCCTCGGCGTCCTCAATCGTCTGAACTCCTCTAATTACGACCGTCTATTCACT
>Ga0307970_1001426_pt1 | contig 12709 bp, 9 predicted proteins | sample OrgLakmetagen712_FD_202093 | JGI IMG/M metagenome (GOLD analysis project Ga0307970, IMG submission 202093) | Saline water microbial communities from Organic Lake, Antarctica - #712 | ecosystem: Environmental > Aquatic > Non-marine Saline and Alkaline > Saline | place: Antarctica: Organic Lake... | reverse complement strand
AAGGTGACTTCGAAACCGAAGGCCTCATCGGCATCAGCTACGGAGTTTCGCCTGAAATGGACATACGCCTCGGCTACCAATTCCCGATCAGCACCCCGAACGAGTTCGACCAAGGCCTCACTACCGGTCTGATCTACCATTTCTAGAAAGCGCTAACAGCGATCTTCGCGCACCCGTTTGTCTGCGTTTAGCAAGTCTAAGTAATCCTATTCCCCAGCCCCAAGGTGCCGAGCACCTTGGGGCTTTTTTATTTCTCATTCATCATTTCCATTTTGCAGAGTCGGTGTTGGAAAGCCGCTTCAAGGATGCACCTCATCAAAACCAGCCTGCTGGATCTTTAAACTTTCTCCTCCCCCTACTTCACCCAAGCCGATACCTTTTGCCCATGCGCATCGCTGTTTACGCCGGTTCCTTCGACCCACCGACCAACGGTCATCTCTGGATGATTGAACGTGGCCTCCAAATGTTCGACCGGCTCATTGTCGCGATCGGCAGCAATCCTGCGAAATCCTATTCCTATTCTGTGCCGGAACGGCTTGAAATGTTGCGTGCGTCGCTGCCGAAGAGTGACCGTTTGGAAATCGACCATTTCGACAATCGTTACCTTGTCGATTACGCGACGAAGAAGAACGCGACCTACATTCTCCGCGGCATCCGTTCGCCGAATGATTACGAATACGAACGCGTGATGCGCCACATCAATGCCGATATGGCACCGGACATCACCACCGCATTTCTCATGCCGCCACGCGACATCGCCGAGCTTTCCTCAAGCATGATCAAATCTCTCACCGGCCCCGATGGCTGGGAAGAAACTGTCAAACGTTACGTCCCTCCAGAAGTCTTCCAAGTCCTCAAGCAGGGTCGAAAGGAAATCTAGTGCCACAGGCCTTGGACTGCTGGGATTCTTTTTTCCAAGCTCTCACGCCAAGCGTCGTTGATCGGAGTAACAGGTTGATACACGCGACCTTCTTTTCCACGCCATTAAATCCAGAGCTGCGGATAAGAACCGCAGCAGTCCAAGACTGCCTCCGGCGGAAACATAATTCACTCCAAATCCGTAAGATAACGCTCGGCTTCGAGAGCCGCCGCACATCCCTGCCCAGCAGCGGTGATCGCCTGCCGGTAGTAATGATCCGCCACGTCACCTGCTGCGAAAATACCTGGAGTCTTGGTCGCGGTGCGCCCTGGCACCTGCAGCAGATAACCGTTTTCGTCCATATCCACCAAGTCGTTTACAAATTTACTGTTCGGCACGTGGCCAATAGCCACGAACACACAGGAAACATCGATTTCACTTTCAGTATTGTCCAAGAGGTTCGTGATTTTCACCGCGCGCATCTCACCTTCTTCATCCGTGAGATATTCGCTGATCGCGCTGTTCCAAATAGGCTCGATCTTCGGATTTTCCAAAGCACGATCCGCCATGATTTTCGATGCGCGCAGTTCATCACGGCGATGAACCAAATACACCTTGCTTGCGAAACGAGTCAGGAAGCCGGCCTCTTCACAGGCACTGTCACCGCCACCAACTACCACAACAGGAACATCGCGGTAGAAAGCGCCATCGCAGGTCGCGCAAGAGGTCAGGCCATGTCCAACTAGCTCTTTCTCCTTTTCGAGCCCGAGCCAGCGCGCGCTTGCACCAGTCGCAACGATGACCGTCTTGGTCTGAACCGTCTTCTCACCAAGCTTCACGCCGAAGGTTCCGTCATCATTTTTCTCAATCAGCTCTACATTTGCGTATTCGATACGTGTGCCGAACTTTTCCGCCTGCTTTTGCATATTCATCATCATGTCCGGGCCCATGATTCCGTCTGGAAATCCGGGGAAATTCTCAACTTCGGTCGTCGTGCTCAGCTGCCCACCGATTTGTGTCCCAGAGATAAGCAGTGGATTCAAGTTCGCGCGAGCAGTGTAAATGGCTGATGTGTATCCGGCGCAGCCGGTTCCGATGATGATGACGTTTTCCATAAAGCAGTTAAATGTTTTCTGCGGGGAGTATTCCGGCGGGCTCTGGAAAGAGTCAACTAGACTATTCCCCATTTCATGAAATTTTGAGGGGAATTGCCCGCCTGCTATTGATATTTGGTCAGATCTAAAAAAACATTGAAAATACATCGTTTTTCTGAAAGGCGGTATTTTTATGTGTCGTAATTGTTAGACGAAACTGTGCAACGAAAGTGAATCAGCTTCATACAAAACCCATGTTTGAAATAACCACTGAAAGACATGATCAAGACAATACAACACAACCATGCGTTTCCGGCTCAGGACTCGCATCCCAGCGCTAACTGCTTTGGAAACACATGGGAAAGCATGGCGATTCGTCGCTTAATTCTGCAGAACTCCTTCTCGGGTAGGCGTCCTGCGTTTTTATTCCTCGGCCGCGTTGAAACCGAATTGCTCCGCGAGCATCTCGGCGATGCCTTTGGCGCAGCATCCGTCATCACACTTCATGACACCTATTACATGGGACTCAAGGTCATGACCGTCGATGAAGAGCAATATGTTGCCGTCGGCGGCAGCAAGCGTACGAGCGAATACTCCGAGGCATGCATGCGCCTCGCGTCTTGAGCCACCGGTTATTCGAAGATTAGAGCGAAGAACATCGGATTATCTTCGTTCTGGGATTCGAATCCCAATGGTTTCAACGTATAGAAAATCAGAACGCCGTGTCTCCCAGCGAGACGCGGCGTTTTTCATTATTCTGCCGGCACAATGAGAGCTCACTCGATAGAATTATCCCTATCCTCCCCCTATCCGATTGCCAAACCCCGTGAGCCGATATTGAGTCTCTTCGTCCATGGCCAACGACTTCGCATTTGAATCCCTCAACCACGCCCAACGGGAGGCGGTTTCCAATCTTGATGGGCCTGTGATGATCTTGGCAGGTGCGGGAACAGGCAAGACACGCACGGTCACTTGCCGCATCGCGCACATGTTGGAAAAAAAAGTTCCACCTGCCGAAATTCTCGCGGTCACGTTCACCAACAAAGCCGCCTCAGAGATGAAGGAACGCATTAGCGGCATGGTCTCCAAACACGCTGCCGACCAAATGACGGTCTGCACCTTCCACTCGCTCTGTGTCCGCCTCCTACGTGGCGGCATCGATAAGCTGGGCTACAAAAAGAATTTCTCGATCACAGCCTACTCGGATCAGGTCGGCATCATGAAACAGCTTCTCGTCCGCAAAGGCGGGACCGATGAAAAGATCAAGGCCGAGACCGTGCTCACGGAAATTTCCAAAGCGAAGAACCAAGGCATCGACGTTGCCAATCTTAGAGATGAATTCTTCGCACAACTCGCGGTCGCCTATCAAAACGAACTGCGCGCCCGCAACGCCGTCGACTTCGACGATCTCCTCCTGCTGGCCGAGCAAGTTCTCCGCGAGCACTCGGATGTACGCGATCACTTCCGTAAGCTCTACACGCGCGTCACTGTCGACGAGTTCCAAGACACTAATTCCTTACAGATGCGGTTGCTCCAGCAACTTGTCGGCGCGCCCTACCATGTCTGCGTGGTAGGTGACGACGATCAATCCATCTACGGATGGCGCGGCGCAGAGGTCGCCAACATCCTCGAATTCGAGCGCTTTTTCCCAGACCCGAAAATCATCCGCTTGGAAGAAAATTACCGCTCTTCAGAATCGATCCTCCATACCGCGAACTCACTCATCAAACACAACCTCGGTCGGCGGGAAAAAATCCTCAGATCGACCCGTGGCGATGGCGAGAACGTGCGCATCGTCGCGATGCCAGGCGATGATGAGGAAGCCGATTTTATCGCCGATGAAATGCTCGGAGAGAAAACCGCCGTTGGGCGCCAATGGGAGGACTTTGCCATTCTGTTCCGAACCAACGGACAATCTCGAAAACTCGAATTAGCCCTGCGCGAGAGGAAAATTCCCTACCGCATGGTCGGGGCACAATCGTTTTACGACAAACGCGAGATCCGCGATGTTCTGGCATACACCTCCATGCTGGTTTCCCCAGAGAATGATGTTCCCCTGTTACGTGTGATCAACGCGCCCAATCGCGGCATCGGCCAGGCAACCACCGTTCTCGCGACCGAACACTCGCGCGAAAATGGCCAATCCGTCTGGCAGGCTCTCTGCGACCCGACTTTCACTTCCACCCTCGGGGCAAAATCTCGTAACGCGATCGAGGAATTTGTTTCACTTATCTCCGGAGCCAAAAACCGCATCGAAATCTCCGGTGAAAACCCGGCAGACGTCCTCTCCGAGATGCTCAAGGAAATCGATTACCTACCCTGGATCGAACGCGGTTGTAAAAACGATGCGGAGCGCCAACAACGTGGCGAAGCCATTCATTCCATCACCGAGTCCCTGCGGCAGCACCTTGCGAGAGGAAAAAAACTGCAATCTTTCCTCGACGATTCAGCTCTCGCCTCCGACCGCGAAGACGACGACCTCGATAAAAAGAAAGGCGCAACTCTGATCACTCTACACGCATCAAAAGGACTGGAGTTTCCTTTCGTTTATTTGGTCGGACTCGAAGAAGGCTTCCTTCCTCACAGCCGGAGTATCGCCGAAGGCACCAAGGACGAGGAGCGCCGCCTACTCTACGTAGGCATCACACGCGCCCAAGAATCCCTCACCCTCACCTACTGCAATGTGCGTATGAAATGGGGCCAGAAAACCGGCTGCGAACCTTCTTCATTCATCGGCGAACTCGACGACAAATTCGTCGAGCACACTTCCTTCGACGAAATTCAGAACACCGAAATGTCAGATGACGACATCGATAACTTTTTCGCCAGCATGGACAACATCTTCGCCGAGGAAGAAGACTGAACTATAAAGACCGCCGGAGGCTAGAGGTATCCGGTTTGGCCGTCGGCATTTTATCTAAGGCTTTCCGCCCTACTTAGGTAGACCTGAACCGAAATCCATATCTCCCGTAGGAGATTACCCTCTGGGATCTTGTTAACTAATTCTCTGCGGGCAAAAAAACTCGCTGATTACAAACCAAGATCGATCAAATCTCCAGATCCGCGACCATCTTGTGGAACACGGCTGAGACCTTATTCTCTTTGGGATCCATCAGCGCAACCGGCTTACCGGCATCCCCACCTTTTCCGGTAGGAACATCAATAGGAATTTGCGCTAGTAGGGGGACGTTCATGTCTTCCGCCTCTCTCGCTCCACCTTCTTCACCGAAGAGGTAATACCGCTTGCCGTCATCCGCCTCGAACCAAGACATATTTTCAATCAGGCCAAGGATAGGAACGTTCACTTTTGCGAACATCGCCACCGCCTTACGCGCATCGATCAATGCAACCTCTTGCGGAGTCGTCACGATCACCGCTCCATCCACAGCTACTGTCTGGACGATGGTAAGTTGGATATCGCCCGTGCCCGGCGGGAGGTCGAGCACCAGCACATCGAGCTCACCCCAAGCGACCTGACGCAAAAATTGCTGGGTGTAGCGCGTTGCCATCGGTCCACGCACGATCACCGGAGACTTATCTTCCAGTAGAAAACCCATCGACATCAGCTTCAGCCCGTGTGCTTCGATCGGAATAATCTCGTCGTTCTCATTTGCGTTCGGTCTTTCCGTCGTGCCAAACATCTGGGCCACCGAAGGTCCGTAAAGATCGCAGTCACAGAGACCGACCTTGAGTCCGCGTGCGGAGAGCGCGACTGCAATGTTCGATGCGACCGTGGATTTCCCGACCCCACCCTTCCCTGAAGCGACAGCGATGATGCGTTTCACACCGGGGATCGAACTTTTACCAACCGCTCCGGAGACAGTCTCCGGCGCGTCTTTCACAGCGATGTCGACCTTGATTGCGCCGATTCCCTCGACTTTACCAAGCACCTCGTGAACGTCTTTGAAAATCTCCTCAGGCACCTTCGCGTCCTTGGTTGCGACTTCGATTTTGACGTTCACGTCGGCACCATCGGCTTCGACCGATTTCACCAGTCCGAAGGAAACGATATCTCGGGAAAAACCCGGATACTTCACCTGCTTGAGTAATTCTTTGATCTTCTCGATATTCATCATTGCTGCCCACACTGTTGCCGTTTTCCGAGCTAGCGCAACCCCCAAGCACTGAACGCTCCAAGTCTTCCTTGGAGTTTAGCAAAACGCGCACCATGCTGAGCCCAAGTTGATCACGCCAACCACCATCATCCTCTCGGTCCTACCGGTTTACTTCCTTATACTAGGGGGAGCCGTATTGCGCCGGACCGGAGTCCTGAAGCGCGAGCATGACCCTGGCATCATGCACGTTATTTTCTCCGTGATGGTGCCCTGCTTCATTCTCGACCGTATGCTAGGCGCAGAGGTTTTGAGAAACTTCCAAACACTCGCCACCGGAGCGGGCTTAGGCTTCGGCCTAGTGGTCTCCGGGATCGGCATCGCCTACCTTGTCGGTAAAGCCTTGCGCTTGGAAGCAGGCAAGGGCATGCGCACTTTCGCCCTCTCAGCTGGCTGTCAGAACTACGGCTTCGCAGCAGTCCCCGTGGTCGAGATCTTGTGGGGAACTTCCGCAGTAGCCGTTCTTTTCGTGCACAATATCGGTGTCGAAGTCGCGATCTGGTCAGTCGGCGTGATGCTGATGAGTGGCGAACGTGGTATCCGCTGGCAACGCCTGATCAATGGGCCCATTATCGCGGTATTCGTCGGACTTTTCCTCGTCGCCATCCAACTTGACGACAACATCACAGGTCCCGTTCGCAAGGCAGTTTCAATGGTTGGGATCGGCGCTTTCCCAATGGCCATACTCATGACCGGAGCCTCGATCATGGATTTGGTCGGAACCGAGAAGCCCTCTTGGAAAATCATCACCGGCGCCTTGCTCGTGCGCATGCTCCTATGTCCTGTGATGATCATTTTAGCCGCCAAATTCATACCTATGGCCACCGAGCTCAAGGAAGTGCTCTTGGTTCAGGCCTCCATGCCGGCAGCCATGGTTCCTATACTTCTCGCTAAAATCTACGGCGGCCGCCCCGGAGTCGCTGTTCAAATCGTCGTCGCCACCACTGTGATCTCGATTTTAACTCTTCCTTATGTGATCACCTTCGGCATTCGTTACCTAAATTTAAATCCATGAAAGCTTTCGGCGCACTCAACTCATCCATCGAATCCATACATGAATTCGAAACACCTGTCCCCGTCCCCGCTCCGGATGAAATTCTCGTCCGCGTCAAAGCAATCGGCTTGAACCCTGTGGACACCAAAATTCGTAAATCACTCGGTTCTGATAATCTCGCTCAACCACGCATTCTTGGCTTTGACGCCGCGGGTATCGTAGAAGCCGTCGGCACAGCAGTGAAAAATTTCTCCGTAGGCGATCCAGTCTTCTACGCCGGAGACGTCACGCGCGCCGGATCCAACGCAGAGTTTCAAACCGTTCAGGCAGCACTAGCCGCGAAAAAACCGGAGAGCTTGAGCTTCGGGGAGGCCGCCGCTCTTCCGCTCGTAGCGCTCACCGCTTGGGAGTTGCTGTTCGAGCGTATGACCGATGGTTCTCCCGCGCTCGGAACGCCTCTTCTAATTATAAACGGTGCAGGCGGTGTCGGCTCCGCGCTCATTCCCTTGGCAAAGGCAGCCGGGCTCAAGGTGGTTGCAACCGCTTCCCGAGAATCCACACAAGCTTGGTGCAAGCAGCTCGGCGCAGATCACGTGATCGATCACTCCAAACCTCTCCAACCACAGTCCGAAGCTCTCGGTTTCAAACAATTTCCCCTCATCGCCAATCTGCACGACACAGAACAATACTGGCAACAAACCGCCGAGCTGCTCGCCCCACTCGGCACTCTCGGCCTGATTGTGGAAACACAAAATCCAATGGATATTGGAAATCCTCTAAGGCTCAAATCGCCACGCATTGTTTGGGAGTTCATGCCCACTCGGTCAATGTTCCAAACTCCCGACATGCAGCGCCAAGGCGAAATTCTCGCGGAAATCGCGAAGCGCTGTGATGCGGGTAAATTCCCAATTCTTGCCAGCGCCAAAGCGCAGCCGTTAAATACAGAAAATCTCCGTACTGCTCACCACCAACTGGAGTCCGCATCCACTCTTGGCAAGCTTGTCCTCGAGCTACTTTAATCAGACCTTTTCCAATCTAAATCCATGAGCGAAACCGCTATACCAGAATCCCTAAAGCCCACGATACAAGGCACACTTTCTGCCGAGGAAAAAACCGTTCTTTTCACAGAGTTCTTCAAAACAGAACAAGGGAAAATACTCAGCCGTCACCGTGACGGAGCTGGAGGACTGGAAATTTGTGAAGCTCTGTCAGGCGTGATGGACACGCTCCTATTCACCATATTCCAAGCAATGCTGGATTCAGAAAATTCCGAAGATGCTTCCATCGGCCTGGTAGCAATCGGTGGCTACGGCCGCGGAACACTCAATCCAGGCTCAGATATCGACCTCCTGTTTCTCCTCCCGAAGTCTTCCGACAAGATCTCGAAAAAAACCAAAGAACTCGTCCAGAGGGTCCTCTACCCGCTGTGGGACATGGGCTTCAAAGTCGGCCACTCCTGTCGCTCCACTGCAGAATGTATCCAAGAAGCTCGCTCCGACCAACAGAGCTTCACCTCAATGATGGATACTCGCCTCATCTCTGGAGACCCAGAGCTCTACGCGCAGTTTGTCCAGAGTTTCGAGAAAATTTGTATCGGTAAGAATCACGAAGCGTTCTTCGAAACACGTCGCAGGGACCTGCGCACTCGCTACGAGAAAAGCTATCACACCGTGTTCCTCCAAGAGCCCAATGTGAAGGAGTCATGCGGAGGCCTGCGCGATTACCAGAACATACTCTGGGTCACGCGTATGAAAACCGGCAGCCGAGATCTGCAGAAACTCCTAGCCGACCGCATCATCACCGGAAGCACACTACGCGAAATCGAAGACGCTTACGATTTCCTCCTCCGTGTTCGAAACGAGCTCCATTATGAAAGCGGAAAGTCGACCGACATCCTCACACTCCGCCTCCAAGGAGTCGTCGCAACTTCATTCGCCTATCCTCAGCGCAGCATCCTTCGCCGCACAGAAGAGTTCATGCGCGACTACTATCGCCACACGCGCCACCTCTATCGCCACACCACCTCGGTAATGGAGAGCTTTCAGCTCCAACAGGAAACCGAAGCAGAAAACGGATTCGTGTCTTTCCTCAGCCTACGAAAAAAGAAACGCGAAACCTTCGACGGCTTTATCGCCCGAAACGGACTCGTCTATCCTGAGAACCAAGATATTTTCAAAGACGACTCGCATCGCCTGATGCGCCTGTTTCAACACTGCCAGGTTCGTAATCTCAAGCTTTCTCCACAGCTTCGCAGACTTGTGGCAAGTCACTGGAATGACATTGACGAGCCCTTCCGCTACCTCAAAGCCAACCGCGAAACTTTTCAGGCAATACTCGAACGCAAGGGAGAGGTCGCCAAAACCCTTCGTAAGATGCACCGTATCGGATTTCTCGGTAGATACCTACCGGAGTTCGGTGCCCTTGATTGCCTAGTCCAGCACGAATTCTTTCACCGCTACACAGCAGACGAACACACTCTCCGCTGCATCGATGAACTCGATAAGCTCGTCGATAATACAGATCGGAGATTTGAAATCTTCCAACGATTCTTCAGGCAAATAACTGATCCCTACGCGCTTTATCTCGCGCTTATTCTACACGATACCGGCCGCTCCGAAGACGTACGCGAGCACATCGACGGATCAGCCATGCTCGCAACCAACCTTTGCAAACGCCTTAAAATCCATGGCCAGCGGCGCAAACTCATCATGTTCCTAGTGGACAATCATTTGACCTTCTGGCGCACCGCCACCACTAAAAACTTGGAGGATCCCGAGGTCATCGCAGAATTTGCCGGCATCATGAAAACCCCGGAAAACTTGGATGCTCTGTTACTGTTTACCTACTGTGACACCAATGGCACAGCACCAGACGCATGGAATGGCTGGAAGGAATCTCTGATGCTCCAGCTCCACCGGGCAACCCGCCATTACCTCACCGAAGGTTGGGAGAAATTCAACCGTCGCCTCGATGACGAACGCAGCGAACTGCTTTGTGAAGTCATCAAGAAAATGGATCGGGAATTCGAAACAGAAATCACGCAACACTTCGATCTCACTCCAGATTCCGCATTCGATTACCGAGAGCCAGATCTCGTCGTCAGCCAAATCAAATCGGTTCATAGCTTCTTGGAAGAAGAAAAAAAGGAAGACATCACCCACGCCTTTTGTGTCAACTGGATCGATCATCCCGAAAAGGGCTACTCTGAGCTCATCCTTGCCACGCGCGACAGACCACTTCTACTCGAAAAGCTCTGCTGCGCGCTCGCCTCCGAACAAATCAATATCCTTTCAGCAGACCTCTTCACCCGTAATGACGAGATCGTCGTGAACATCTTCCGTGTCTGCACCACAGACTTCGAACCAGTCAGTAACGCGGCTACACGTAAACGCTTCACCAAAACCTTCACCAGCATTCTCAATACGGAAAAATACGAGCCGGAAAAATTCCTTAAGCGTAAAACAAACTTTCTCAAACCACGCCCTGAAACCGGCGTTTCAGTCCCCGTTCGGGCTCTCGTTTCCAACGATACGCATCCAACCTGCACCACCGTCGAACTGCAAGCCCTCGACCGCATCGGCCTGCTCCACGATCTCTTTCTCACCATCAATGAGGCTGGACTCGATACCGCACACGCACGCATCAGCACTGAAAAGGGCGTCGCGATGGACACACTTTACATCACCACTCAAGACCACAAAAAAATCGAAGACCCTGAAATCCTTCAAGCTCTGGAGGATAAATTTAGCGGTCTCGTGGCACGCCCCGAGTCTTAAAAACTCTCTCATCCCACAGAAACTGAGGCTTGATCTATCTACCTGATCCGAAACAGACTCCCCGCCCCTCAGTCGAGGGTTCTCTTATGTCCGCCAATCAAGAAATCCGCGTTTTCGCACCCGCAACCGTCGCCAACGTCGCCTGCGGTTACGATGTCCTTGGCTTTGCCATCGACTCCCCGGGCGACGAAATTATTGTTCGCCATTCTTCCAAACCCGGCCTTCAGATAACCAAAATTACTGGTGATGGCGGGAAGCTCCCTAAAATAGCGACAGAGAACACAGCAGGAGTCGCTGCCCTCGATCTTCTCAAGCATCTCGGCATGCTTGATCGCGGAATCGAGATGGAAATCCACAAGAAAATGCCCTTCGGCTCTGGCCTAGGTTCCTCCTCAGCATCCGCCGTTGCTGGTGCCTACGCGGTTAACAAACTCATCGGCGAACCACTTTCCAAGCGCCAGCTCCTTCCCTTTGCCATGGCAGGTGAAGCCTCGGCCGACGGAGCATGGCACGCGGACAACGTCGGCCCCTGCCTACTAGGAGGAATCGTCTTTATCCGCTCCAACGAAGAACTCGATATCGCCCAGATACCCGCACCCGCAAATCTCTGGGCAGCAGTCGTCCATCCCGATATCGAAATTCTCACCAAAGTCGCCCGTGAAATACTTCCCAAGGAAATCCCGCTCGTAAACGCAACCCAACAAATCGGCAACCTCGGAGGCCTCATTCTCGGTCTGATCCAAGAAGACTATGGCCTCATCTCCCGCTCCATTCACGACGTGATCGCAGAGCCGCGCCGCCAGAAACTTATCCCCGATTTCTACAAAGCAAAACGCGCAGCCCTCGGTGCTGGCGCCCTTGGTTTTTCCATATCAGGAGCAGGTCCCTCAGTCTTCGCTCTATGTGAGGGCGAAGAAACCGCACGCAAAGTCGGCGCAGCAGTCGAGAAGGTATTTACCGCGATCCCAGTCAACTGCCAAGTGCATGTCTCCAAGATCAATCCTCGTGGCGTTCACGAAATTTCCTGAGCCCCACCTCATGTCGCAAGCGCAGCCGTGAAATACCATTCCACTAACAATCCGGACCACCAAGTTGAGCTTAAAGAAGCAATCCTGCGCTCGCTACCACCGGATAACGGGCTCTACATGCCCAATCAACTGCCTATTCTTGGTCAGGATTTCTGGGGAAATTGGCGCGACCTGAGCTTCCGAGAAATCGGATTTGCCGTCGCCAACGCTTTTTTCGGTGAAGACATTCCTGAACAAGATCTCCGCGAGATCGTCAACGGCACCTTGGAGTTCGACGCACCACTCGTCGCCCTCCAACCAAACGATCACATCCTCGAGCTCTTCCACGGCCCGACTCTCGCCTTCAAAGACTTCGGAGCACGATTCATGGCCCGCCTGATGGCGCACCTCACCAAAGATGAGGACAGGATGCTCACCGTCCTCGTTGCAACCTCTGGAGACACAGGCGGAGCTGTAGCCTCGGCATTTCATAACGTCCCAGGAACACGGGTCGTCATCCTTTATCCCAAGGGAAAAGTCTCCGGCCTGCAGGAAAAACAACTCACCACCTTGGGAGGAAACATCAGTGCCTTGGAAATCGATGGCACCTTCGATGACTGCCAAGCATTGGTAAAAAAAGCCTTCCTCGACCGTGAGCTTTCCGAGCGCATGAACCTAACCTCGGCAAACTCTATCAACCTTTCCAGATTAGTCCCGCAATCTTTCTACTACATTCATAGTGCCCGCCAACTTCCCGAGGGAACCAAGCCAGTCTTCGTCGTACCCTCCGGTAACTTTGGCAACATCACCGCCGGATTACTCGCCAAACAGCTCGGCCTGCCGGTTGAGCACTTCATCGCTGCAACC
>Ga0307970_1001383_pt1 | contig 12952 bp, 12 predicted proteins | sample OrgLakmetagen712_FD_202093 | JGI IMG/M metagenome (GOLD analysis project Ga0307970, IMG submission 202093) | Saline water microbial communities from Organic Lake, Antarctica - #712 | ecosystem: Environmental > Aquatic > Non-marine Saline and Alkaline > Saline | place: Antarctica: Organic Lake... | reverse complement strand
CACGCACTTCAGAAATAAATGCGCAAGAGCTTCCCCCGTAGTCACAACATCTTGTCGATCTGCGGAAATCAAATGTCTGTAGCTTCAAATCTGGGCGCTATCTCATAAATTCGAAGCGCTCGCGAAACGTCCCAATTTTCACAAGCTAGACATCCAACCCAAGATCCTCAATCAGATGGGCCGTGAAATTGGGCAATGACGTCCCGAGGCGCAAAACCCGCTGCACGAGTTCTTCATCACGGTCTCTGGCAATATCATTGAGTTTCTGCACCACAATTTGTGGCGCCATACTGTAAAGAGTTAGCAGGTAGTCTTGTGGGTGAACCGCTTCGATGTTCCACGAATAGAGCGAATCCTCCGGAAAATCCTTCAAATTGAAAGTCACGATCAAATCTGCCCCCGCACGAATGGCGGCAGCAAGGACATGCCGATCCTTCGGGTCATTCGTCATTTGATCCACCAAGTGCGCATAGTCACCGACCATCGCTTCTGGAAAATACTCCTCTACCGCTGCCCGCCATGAATCTGACAAATCGACCGGCCAGTTAAGCCGGTTGACATGGGTTCTGGTTGTCTCATCCAGAATTTCTTCCGACCATTTGGGCAATAGCAAACGCGGAGCCTCAGACAGACGCAGAAACAAATCACTCACGCCGGCATTTGCCAAGACGCATGCGTCAAACAGCACTTTAAAGTCGGCCCGCATCAATCAGCTCCTTCGTAAGAGGTATCGTAAAGACCCGCCTCGCTCACCTTTTTAGTGAGATCAGAGAGACCCTTGCGCCGTTTCTGGCTGCGTGATTGCTCATAAGTGAGCAGATCCTTGAAGTAGATCCGGCGATGGCTGCCAACCTTGTGGAACGCAATTTCACCCTTCTCCAGCAGGTCCACCAAGTGTTGGCGTGACACACCGAGGAAATTTGCAGCCGCCTGGGTGGTGAACGCCTCGTCTTCAGGCAGCATTACGATCGCTCGTCCTTCATCCATCATTTTGAGCACTCGTAGCAACTGGGTATAGATGGGTTTTGGTAGATCCAAACGGTTCCCCTGCTCATCCACCAACGCGGGGTGTCTGGAACTCGACAGAAGCTTCACCAAACCATCCAACCGTCCCGGCTCTAGGAGAGATGGATCCAGACGGTTCTCTTTCGTGTTCATCATGATCCAATCAAGCTCAGGGACGCCCCATACGCAAGAATATTCGCCATAAACGCTAAGAATGGCGGATTTAGCGTTCATAAATTCTATTTCTAATAGATTCCGAGCATTTCACCGGACGGTGAAATCACCCTTCCAGTGTGAAATCCTGCCGCCATGGCAATCGCCACCGCGGCCAGAGAGCAGCATCAGACTTCTCAGGCACAAATCCCTCATTCCCGTGCCCCTTGGGTTACTGCTCCCCATTTTTTGGCCACACGCCTTGCCCTTTCGGGCGCATCGATAGGCGCAAATACACTTCTGAGATTCCAATCAAGACTCGGCTTAGCCGAGGTTGGATGACCCAAACAAACCAAACCAAACCAAACCAAAACCAAAACCAAAACCAAAACCAAAACCAAAACCAAAACCAAACCAAACCAAAACCAAACCAAACCAAACCAAACCAAACCAAACCAAACCAAACCAAACCAAAACCAAAACCAAAACCAAAACCAAAACCAAAACCAAAACCAATTTTAATCCCCATGAAAGAACGCGAAATACTCAGACAAAGCAGAGGTGAAATGCCGAATTTAATGCACCACCACGACCTTGCAGCGGGTTACCTCTCGATACACCGTATCGATATATTTTCAAAACCTTTGGTGGAGAACTACCGCACATTGCTGCCGTATGGAGGCGTAGTTCCTATTTTCGATGGTCAATTCACTGTTAAAATCAAGGGGCCCGCTTCACTTTGCTCTGTAGGAACGTGCCGATTCACGAAGGCGGAATCGGAATTGGAAGGGATTCAACTTGGTCCGAGCTGCATGGAATTATCAAAAGCCTCGACTGGTTTATCCGAGCAAAGCCCCGTGATAAGCTCTGGGTGGCGGAAGTGCATCTTCCTAATCTTTACGAGCTTGATGACGATGATCCAATCAACTGGGTCTTTGACTTCGTACGCCATCTTGCCGTGGCGATGGCCACTTCCGAAACGAACGCGCCCGTTTGATAATCGACATTCTCGCACCGTATGCGGCTGCGAGCGACTGATGTATCCAAATACCATGGAGCCACGGCAGCCGGAGAGAATGCGTGGATCTCTTTGCGTTGGAATCAATGACCCTTGCTTTTGATCCAACCCGGATCGGCCTTTCGGCCAATCCATGGGGGTAATCAGCCTGTTGCAGTCGGATGGAAGAAGCGGAAAGAACCGGTCGACGCCATTGATCAGGCGAGTCTGATGTCGGGATCTTTAAGACGCTTCGCAGCCTAGACCTCAGCATCAACTCCATTTGGAGCAAAACCAGTTAAAGTGAGTGTTGGGTGAGTGCCAAAAAAAATCAACGACCCGGATTCCTCCTAAGTCGTTGATAGTAAATGGTCGGGACGGCCAGATTCGAACTGACGACATCCTGCTCCCAAAGCAGGCGCTCTACCAGGCTGAGCTACGTCCCGAGGGGTTGGGGGCGGGAAGTTGATACAACCCGCGCTTGGACGCAAGATTATTTCATCATGATTTTGAATGAGAGTTTCCCAGCTCTTAAAATTCTCCTTTGAAAGAGCATCTAGCGGTGGGTGTTTCGAAAATAACAATCTCTGCCAGCCCAGGGAGATCTGGCTCCAATTTTTTCCAAAACCAAGCTGCCATGATCTCAATGGTCGGACTCTCCAGTCCTTCGATATCGTTAAGATATGCATGGTCCAGTTTTTCCAAAAGCGGATTCATCGCGTTTGAAATCAGCTTGTGATCGTAAATCCAACCGATCGCAGGATCAACCTCACCCTTGACCGAGATCTCGACTTTGAAGCTGTGCCCGTGCATTTGCCGGCACTTGTGGTCTTCAGGGAGGCTGGGAAGCGTGTGCGCCGCTTCAAAACGGAATTCTTTGGTGAGTGTTGCTTTCATCTTATTGGGATAAAGCTACCCCCGTTTTTTCACTTATGGAATCCCGAACCTCACTCGAGATTTTTTTAATGAAATTCATTTCGTTCGAACGTAGCATGCGCGCGTGTCTAACTTCAAAAAACTTTTAACTCTCCTCCCGCTCTGCCTTTCCCTCTGCCAATGCGGTGTGTTTTCCGGCTCCAAAGGCCCTGACAAGACTTCCGGAACGCAGGCCGATTGGGTTGCACAGAAAGTCCAACGCGGCTTCTCTTCACCTGATTTAGTGGTGGTGGATAAAGTGGCCGCGACTGCCACTGGCTATCGGAACAACAAGAAGGTCTTCTCGTTTCCCGTGCTACTCAGCCAGAGACGGGGCGATGTCCTCAATGAATCGGTCAGCGCCTTTTCTCAGAAAGTCACTCCCGCCACCTACTTCAAGGACGCGATCATCCGTCACGACCCAAGGTATCCCAGCATGTATAAAGAGCGTGCTGTTATCACATACGCTGAGTCGAAAAAATTCAACGGCAAGCGCGAGGTGCTATCCATCCACTCGACACTGACGTCAGGCGACGAAGCTAATATTGCGGACGGCCGAGCGTCGAACAACCGACTCAGCAATGGCTGCATTCGGGTCAGCCATTCTGATTACAAAACACTTCTCGACTTCATGATGCCCGGTGGTGGGCTAGCTGCACTTAAAAAAGCTCAGGAGAAAAAAGAGTTAACAGAATTCCGCTCGAAGGTTCATGTGGTGGTGGTGCCTGAATATAAACGGGATTACAAAGGAACCTTATCCACACTGCGGCTTTAAGTTCGATCTACCGAACCTAGGTGGAAATTCAAACTGATAGCTTGATGTGTGTGAACTCATCACGTTTCTCCCTAGTAGGAAAAAGTAGAAGCAGCTGTTCCACCGAAGAATCAGGAATGAGAGGGCTGGGACCTCGAAACAGATTTTTATCGTGAAACCCAAGCCTCACTCATCTAGTTTCCGTTTCGTGATACGGCTACGCAATTTATTCATCATCGCCATAACGGCTGCTCTCGCCTCCTGCGGAAATCCCGATTCGCCTGCGAAAAGCTCTTTCGACAAAAAAGACGGCATGCTGAAAATCCCGGGCGGGACATCCATGATGGGCTCCGAAGGCTCTTTCGAAACACCCTATGGCACGAAAAGATTCCCCGAAGAATCGCCAGTCCGAAAAATCGAAGTGAGTGGCTTCTGGATGGACGAGACCGAAGTGACGAATGATGAGTTCGCAGCGTTTATCGAGGCTACAGATTACGTCACCTTTGCGGAGCGCGAGGCAGATATCTCTGAATTTCCCAAAGAAGCGCTTCCTTATCTACCGGAGCCACCGTTCAACCAAGGCTCCATCGTTTTCACGCCTCCTGAGGTATTCGAAGGGAACCTCGATAACCCTCAATCAGCTCTCTCTTGGTGGCGATGGGAGCCGACGGCGAACTGGCGGCACCCACTTGGAGAAGGTTCTGATATTACGGGGAAAGGCGATCATCCCGTGGTCTGCGTGAATTACGAAGACGCTTCTACTTATGCAACGTGGGCTGGAAAACGCCTCCCGACCGAAGCGGAGTGGGAATTTGCCGCGCGCGGCGGACTGGCTGGGAAAACGTATGTTTGGGGTAATGAGCTCAAGCCAGACAACCAATGGATGGCCAATACCTTCCATGGCGACTTCCCACAAAAAGATACTGGCGACGATGGTTTTATCGGCTCCGCTCCAGTGAAGTCCTATGAGCCCAATGGCTACGGCCTCTACGACATGGCCGGAAATACTTGGGAAATTTGCTCTGATTTCTACGATCCGGAATACCCGACAAATTGCGAGAAATGTGACCCCTCAGGACCGGAGACTTGGATCAATCGTGAAACAGGAGCCCGTGGCCAAGGAGCACCTCATCACGTCACCAAAGGCGGTTCGTTTCTCTGCCACATCTCCTACTGCATGCGCTACCGCCCTGCGGCAAGACACTCCATCGAGGAAGACTCACCTGCCAACCACATCGGCTTCCGCTGCGTCAAAGATCTCAATGAGTAGCCAGTGAGCAGGCTCCGGCCTGCCAAGGAATGCGTGTTTCAACGCGCATCAAGCAACCGCGCAACATGCTTCGCAAGCATGTCTCCTTCGAGGTTCACCGGAGAACCAACCTCCGCCACTTTCAAATTCGTATGCGCAAACGTGTGCGGCGTGATCCAAAACACTGCGGAACTCTCCTCGAGCTCTGCGATGGTCAGCGAAATGCCATCGATCGAGATCGATCCTTTTGCGACACATAATTTATGAATCTCTGGTGGTAGCTCAACCTCCACCACATGGTCCTGACCATTTTCCTGAAGCGACAGAATCTTACCAACAGCATCGACATGGCCCTGAACAAAATGTCCGCCCAAGCGATCGCCCACTCTCAAAGCCCTTTCCAGATTCACCAAAGAATCCTCGGATAAATTACCCAGAGACGTGACGCGCAGGGTCTGCGCCAGGACATCGAACGCGACCTTTTCTCCATCAACTGCCGCAACAGTCAGGCAGCAGCCATTAATTGCGACCGAATCACCAAGCTCCAACTCGGAAGCAAATGAAATAGCAATCTCAAGCCGCGCCTGCTCTCCGAGCTGTTCCAATGAAACAACTTTTCCCAATGATTCGACGAGTCCTGTAAACATGATTTAAATTTGCGATGTCTTTGAGATACTTCACACAGACACGCCCTCCTGTCACCCGCTTTTCGCCAGCATGTGAAAGCGCTTTCCATCAGACCGCCTCCCACCCCAGCATCCGGAAATGGAATTTTCTGAAATACTTCCGGATCGCGACTACGGGCTTCAGATGCGCTTTGAGAAAAACGATATCGGTAAGTTTTTCGGACCGAGCAAAGATCATGCCGCGGTGACGGCGGAACGCCGGAAATGGATGGACTGTAAACCGGAACATCACCTTGCCCTCCTGCCGGAAGGAGAAGCGCTTCTCTATGAAGCGATCAAGATGGCCGCGGACCTAGGAACATTTTCGGGACGAGATACTTTAAAGCAGTTTGACGGGCTGGAGCCTCTGGCGCGCTGCCGCTTACTTGGCGAGCTATGGGAAGCGGATTTCCTTCTGATGAAGCCGGATGCCGAGGGCGCGTTCCGCATGGTCGGCGGCTCCCTGTGCTTCCCGAGTCATTGGGGGCTTGAGGAAAAAATGGGCAGAACCATGGCGGAGATACACATACCAGTTCCCAGCCTGAATGAGACGCTTGGACGGCAGATCGATGGCTTCCTGCATCGCATCAAACCCGGCATTTCATGGGAGCGCTTCAACTGGGGCTTAAGCCGCACACCCGAGCTGAATCTTCACCCTACAAGAGACATTCCACGCCTCGACTCCACTGTCACGCTCAACGATGTCTGGTGGCGCTTGGAAGAACAATCACTCGTCGCTCTACCAGAATCACAGGGTGTTCTCTTCGGCATCAAAATCGTCGTCAGGCCCCTCGCTGAAATCAAAGCCGATCCAGCCGCACGCCACGGAATGCTACGCGCTCTGGAAACCATGCCAGAGCCAATGGCGACCTACAAAGGCATTGCTAAAGCACGGGAGAGATTGCTGGAACTGATGCTCTCCGAATAACCCACTCACTGATTCGTCCACTCGCGGACGAATTCCTGCCAGGCTTCTTTAGTCGCTGCCTCGTCCCCTTGAACCTCCGCGACACGAGCCTCGTGATACGCTTGACCGGCCAGAGGCAGGCGGCGATTGCTAGCTGTTCTGCTGGCGAGCAGAGGATCTTGGTCAGGCGGGCAAAGCTCTTGAACCTTGTTGGTGAACTCGACGAATTTCTCTCCCACAAACCAGGAAAGTTTTTCAGCCGTGTTCTGACGGTAAGTTCGTGGAGCGATGTATTCAATCACTGGCCGGTTGTCCGTATTGATTGGAAAGCCTTCAAACAGGGAGCGCGCTTTGGTCAGGTTTCCACCGTAGAACAAGAGAATCGTCTGGGGATCGAGAGGCAGGTTCAGCCGCGCCAGATCCCGATGATCCTTTCCGGAAACTGCGTAAAGTTTATCTTCACTGCTATCGATAGAGCTCGCGGGTAAGACCTGCCCTTTCGGATGGCCGATGAGAGCGACGACTTCATCACCCGGCTGGAAATTGTGCCGCCACAACGAGACTTGATCAAAGACCTCGATCATCGTCCGCGAGATGATGGAAAATTCATTTTCCGTAAGCTGATACAGCGGCAACCATTGGACGAAAACTCCATTCGGAGTGAGCCGCTCCTTCGCGCTCTGGAAATGCTCACGCGTATAGAGACCGCCGGCTCCAGAACGGAACGGGACAAATAAATCCGCATTGATAATATCGAACTTCTCATCCGTCGCCATCAGGTAATGGCGGCCGTCCTCTACCAACACCTCCGCACGCGGATCCTCGAAAAGTCCGGTGGTGAGATCGTAGCTGCTGCCATTGGGCGCTTGGAAATCCGTCATGTATTTTTTCGCTGCAGTGATCACCTCTGGGACCAGCTCACACGCGACGAGCTTCTTCACCCGGGGAAACCTCGGATCGAGCGCACTTCCCGCCGTGATCCCCGTGCCAACACCTAGGAAAAATAAACTCTCGGTCTCCGGATAAACCATCAGCGGGAGATCTGCTTGGAATTTCTCCTGCATGTAAGCACTCGTGGAGCCGAGGCTGTAGTCCGAGTTGATTTTGATCGCGCGCCCCAAGCGGTTGCTATCGGTGACCGCGACCGTGCAATCACTACCCTCCCAAATCTCGATGATTGTTTCCTCCTCGCCGAGCGGATCGGTGCTCATGACCGGCAGGCTTGGCGGATCCAGGAAAGTCAGGCTGAAAATTAGCACCGTGAAACAAGCGACTTTCACGACCACGCTTTTAGCGTTCAAGCTGAGCGGAAGGACCAATGCAGCAATAACATACACCAAGCCAATCACCTGCATGCTGCGCCACATCCCCAGCCAATCGAGAAGCAGAAAACCGCACAATACCGCACCGAGAATGGCACCTACTGTATTTGCCGTAGCAAGACGTCCGAGCGAGAGCCCGGGAGATTTTACATGGCTTTCCTCAATCTTCATCAGATACGGAAAAATCGTCCCCAACAGAATGGCAGACGGAGCAATCGTGAGCGCTGTCTTCTGGAAGATCAGTAAGACATAAGTCGGCCAACTGCCCTTCGAAGAAACCAGCTGCATGCCATCTGTCAGCGACAGGAAAATGGCCGGTGTTAACATGACGGCAACCGCTCCAGCCAAAAGCAGAAGCGAGAGAACCATCATCGGCGACTTGCTGAAACGCGCGAGCTGCGAGCTCACCAAAGCTCCCACCGCCAGGCTGACAAGCACCACCACAAGGATCGCAGCAAAGGTGTAGACTGAATTCTCCAAAACCTGCGAAAACAAACGTGTCCAAAGCACCTCCAACGCAAGCACTCCGAAACCAGATAAGAAGCAAAGGAAGACGATGGAGTTCCGACCGACAGGAGCTGACGGTGCATTGGTCGTGGGCCGCTTTAGCGGCGGAGCACCACCATTCGTCGACTTCCCTTCACGCTCCAGCCTGCGGCGCTCCTGACGCGTCAATCGCACCTCGGAGACCTCTTCTTCAGTCTCAGCGATATCACTCTCACCCTCATCCACCAAGCTCGTCGGTAAAACTGCGCCACGGGACAAACGGAAGCCGACCAAAGCGACTCCAACCGAAATCACAATCGCGGAAATACAGGTCCCATTGAAGCCAAGCCAGAGCGGCAAATAGAAACCTGCGAGAAACGCACCCAGCGCCGCGCCCAGCGTATTCACACCATACATGAGCGCCGCAGTGGCACCGAATGCCTTACGCTCCCGAACCATGTATTGCCCGAGCACAGGTATCGTTCCCCCCATGCAGAACGCCGGAGGAAAAATCAGCAGAAGCGACAGCCCGAATTTTATCAGCAACAACAACCCTTCGGAATCAATATTCTGATAGATCGCCGGATAAATCGAATGGTAGAGGCTGAGAATCAGAAAATAAATCAGCGCCGTGATCGCGATCGCAACCTCCAACCAAGCATACGTCCGCATCGGGTTTTTAGAAGTGGAAACACGCCGACCCATCACCCAGCTTCCCACCGCCAGCCCCGCGAAAAATGACGCCAGAGTCGCGCTCGCGGCATGTGAGGTATTTCCAAACAGCAGCCCAATCTGCTTCATCCACAGCACCTGATAAACCAGAGCCGCGAAGCCGGATAGAAAAACGAGCCCGAGTGCGATCAAGGTCTCCTTGCCTGTGGTTGCTAACTTACCGTCCATCGCGAGCAGGGTGACTCATTTGCCCGTTTCCGGAAGCATCATTTCTGGAAACCCAATATTTGGTAAAATAACCAAATATTGGAATTGCGATGAAATAGATTCTCAATCGTCTACGTATTTGTACTTATGCGGCGCTAATCACTCACGCTCAGCCCACTGGAATGGCTGACTTGAACGGAGAATCGACCCAGTAAACCCAAACCACATGGCTGACAAAAACTCTTCTACGCCCTGCTAATTGTCATATGAAAAAGATCCCATGTATTGCGGCGGTTTTGACCGCAACGTTATGCACCAGCTATGCTGAACTGGTGATCAATTCGGGCGAACAGGCACCGTCAAAGCATGTCTTTTCCGTTCCGGAGGACACCGATATTCTTTTGGACAGCTATTGTTACACCTGCCACAACGAGGACAGGCAGAAGGGCGATATCAGGTTGGATAATCTCGCTGATCTGGACACCTCCAAGCGCTTGGACCTTTTAAACCGGATTCAGGAACAGGTTTACTTCCAGCACATGCCGCCCAAGGAAAAAGACCAACCCACTGAGGCCGAGCGAAAAGAAATCCTCGGAGTCATCTCCAAGGAATTGGGCATTCACGATGCCTCGACCTTAGAGGGTAAATTGAAGAAACCCGAGTTCGGCAACTACGTTGACCATGGAAAGCTCTTCTCCGGCGAATACAAAGACCAGCCGGCTTACACCCATGACCGGCGCTGGCTGATCAGCGAATTCATCTTCAATGCGAAATTCCAGCGCATACTGGACGGCAGAGCAACGATCCAGAAAGGCAAACAAAGGCATGAGGTATTTGGCAATAGTAAGATCAATGGCCTCAGCTTGGCCAATCCGTTTCTTTTACCCACCAACTCCGGAGTGAGGTATTATGCCAACGACGACTTCACTGGCGGCCACTTGTCGAGCATGCTGACAAATGCTCAGAACACAGCCGATTACATCACCAGCTATCTCGTGCCTCGGAAAAATGGAAAATACCTTCCCGCCATCATTGAGATCATGGCGCTCGAAGATCAGCAAACCGCAACCCTAGCCTCGCGCCTCGAGTTCCTGGAGACCTTCATCGCGAGATACAGTGAGGAGATCTATGGCAACAGGCATGAAGCACTTCTACCTACGTTTCAACCCGTGGAGCTGAAGCCAGTGGAAAAATTAGCCAAGGGAGAAAAATATAAGAAAGCTCCCGAACACGTCGCACTCAAAATGATGGAAAGCCTAGATGGAGCGGAAACGATCCATCAGTTCCTGCTGAATCCCGAACACGAGAAGAAATCCGATGAGGAACTCAGGAAAATGTGCGAGCGCGCCTGGTTCTACTTCGGCGACTTCGAACGCGATATTCAGGGGCGTATGACCATTCTCAGGGACTACATGCCAGAGCTCCGCAAGCAGGTCAAAAAAGACAACGGACGCCGGATCAAACCCATTGTCTACAAGCCTCTCGAGGACTCCGAAATGACTACCATCAAAGCATCTATTCTCAAGCACCGCCAAAAAGGTGATCGCTACAGCGAGGTGATTGAAAAGTGTATGACCGATTGGAAAAAAGGTTTCGAGCAGGATCTCATCGCAGCGGGGCCACCCTCGGAAAAACTCTTGCTGGAACTTAACCAACAACTTTCACAGCTCATCCTGGAAAGACCTCCCAGCGTCACCGAATCGCTCGAGTATCTTGAACTTTCACAAGCCTACGTCGCCAAGCTCGGAAACCTCAAAGCCATCCAGAAGCTCATCCAGACCTTCATTCTTTCCAGCGAATTTTCCTACCGTCAGGAATTCGGCGAAGGGACAGCGGATGAGCACGGACGCCGGATGCTTTCGCCGCGCAATGCAGCCTACGCCATTGCCTACGCCCTCACCGACCAAAGCCCTGATGAGGAACTATTTAAGGCCGCTGAGAACGGGAAGTTGAACACCCGGGAAGATTACAAACGGGAAGTCCTGCGTATCCTGCAGAAGAGAGATGTCCACTACCTCATCGATCCCATCCTTGCCGACAAGAATTACGGAGAGAACTCCACCAATCTCGCGATCAGGAAGCTGCGCTTTTTCCGCGAGTTCTTCGGATACCCGGGTGCCCTGGCAGTTTTCAAAGATGAAAAACGCTTTGGTGGTGACAGACTTGATCAAGCCACATCACGCCTGATCAATGAGGCGGACAGGCTGGTCGAACACATCTTGGAAAACGATAAAAACGTCTTCGAAGAATTGCTCACCACAGAGAAGTTTTATGTTTACCACGATGGCGATAACGAGCGCATGAAGGCCGCCTCGGATAATATCAAACGCATCTACGAACATTTTAAAGACACCGACTGGCAAAACTTCAAAAAAGAGGATCTTCTCGATCATGCAGAACTGCTCCGAGAAGTGAAAATGCGCGGTGTCGATCCCGATAATCTCGAAGCCAAAAAGCGCACCGGAACCACCATCCAACATTTCAAAAAATCGATGAAAACCATCATCGCCAGATTGGACAAAGGGCAGAAAGACGCGGCCCCCTTCGATATGTATCGCGGCTACGGCTCTGATTTCATGCCCGGGGAAAACGTCGCCAAGTTCTACAATTACCGCAAGGATAACTGGGATTGGTCAGCTACCCAACCGGCAAAGATTCCCAACCGCAAAGGCATGCTCACTCACCCTGCCTGGCTCATAGCGAACGCCCAGAACACGGAAACGGACCCGATACACCGAGGTAAATGGGTGCGTGAAAAATTATTAGCCGGCACCATTCCCGACGTTCCAATCACCGTTGACGCGGTCATCCCCGAAGACCACACCAGAACCCTCCGTAACCGACTCGCCGGCGTGACCGAAGCAAAAGCTTGCTGGGGATGCCACGTGGAAATGAACCCGATCGGCTACACCTTCGAGAGCTACGACGACTTCGGAAGATTCCGCACTGAAGAGTCACTCGAATACCCTGACAACCTCACCGAGAAAAAGCCCGATAAAGCTCCCGGCCGCGACCACCTCATGGATCTGCGTGACATCTACAAAACCGAGCCGGTCGATCCGGCTGGATACCTCAAAGGAACCGGCAACGATTCACTGGATGGAAAACTCAAGGACGCGATTGATCTGGCCGAGCGTTTGGGCAAATCGCGTATCGTCCGCCAATCCATCATCCGCCATGCCTTCCGCTATTTCATGGGACGCAACGAATACCTTTCAGATTCAAATACACTCATCAGTGCCGAGCAGGCATACGTCGAAAGCGGTGGCAGTTTTGATGCCGTGATCGTTTCACTGCTCACCTCAGATTCATTCATTTTCCGGAAACCCATAGAAAACTAGTACCATGACAAGTCGTAGAAACTTCATCAGAACATCAGCACTCGGAGCCGGGGCGATGAGCCTCGCCCCATCGTTCAACCAGCTCTTTGCTGCTCAGAACGCTCCAGCTAATGGCATGCCCAAGCGCTTTATCTTCATCCGCAAATCCAGCGGAATTCGTCCGGATGAAACGGCCTTGGTCGATTTCAACAACAAGGACAAAGACCTCGATACAAACAAGCAGGCGCTCGAAGTGGATCTCGACAAGCACGAACTACCCTTGTGGCTGCGCGGCTTGGA
>Ga0307970_1001367_pt1 | contig 13025 bp, 11 predicted proteins | sample OrgLakmetagen712_FD_202093 | JGI IMG/M metagenome (GOLD analysis project Ga0307970, IMG submission 202093) | Saline water microbial communities from Organic Lake, Antarctica - #712 | ecosystem: Environmental > Aquatic > Non-marine Saline and Alkaline > Saline | place: Antarctica: Organic Lake... | reverse complement strand
CGTCAAGCTATGAAAAAAGATGCCGACTGATGCGTATGAAAAATGTTGGAGCGACTCTCTTAGACGGATTCGATAAGTGGCCCTTATCAGTTTTGAAGGATCTAATATAATCAGGAAGTTAACCTTTTGGATTTTCGGCTTCGGAAAAGGGATTTACAAAATCTTTCAGGCATTTTTTGTTAAAAACTATTTCCAGCTTTGTAAATTTAAATCTACTTTTTCAGATCTGTGAAAGCGCTTTCCACTGAATGGCCCCTATTTTCGCCTCCCAGCCGTTTTCAGAGTTGGAATGCCGGTTTCCAACTTTAAAAAACAAACCAAGAATTGGCGGTGCCCACTTAAGCTGGCAGTGATGAATGATCTCCGCGAAGTGAGGTTTTCGCTTGTCTATTAAGCTATATTCCGTGGAACCTGATTGCTACTCTGACCTGTTCCCCTCGATGCCAAACAATGTGCAGGATTTACATTAGGGTTCCTTCTCACCTACCGTTTTGGCCTCGTCCTGGGATAAACGAGCGAATTCTGTACTGCAGAAGTTGGCTGGACGTGGTCACTTCAACTGAACGGTGTCTACCTGGCCAATCGTGATTGTTGTTCTTCATTTATCAGCATGAGTAAGAAATAAAATGTTTATTAGGAAAAATATTTCACCGTTAATCGTAGACAGTGACGCTTCAATCCTTAGTGTGTTGAAAAAGATTGAGCAAAATAAACGAAAGCTCGTGTACGTTGTGGATGATAACAATTCGCTGATAGGTTCGTTTGCAGATGGTGATTTTCGACGTTTACTGATTGAACAAGAAAGTTGTGATTTGAATGCCTCCGTTGGCCCTTTCGTTAACTTAGATTGTTATTCGATACCATTTGGAGCAGATTCATCGATTCTTCGTGTCGCACTTGAATCCAAAGGCTTTTCGATTCCGTTGGTTGACGAATTTAATCGTATAATTGCTGTTGCTGAACTCGGTGCAAAGTTCTTCGATATAGCAGGCAGGCGAATATCGGAAGAAGATCCGACCTATATCATTGCTGAAATAGGAAATAATCACCAAGGGTGCTTAGCGACAGCAAAAAAACTGGTAGAGTTAGCGGCAGCAACGGGAGTTGATTGCGTCAAGTTTCAAATGCGCGATATGAGAGCATTGTATGGTGAAGGAAGTACAGATAGTCATGATTTAGGATCTCAATACACTTTAGATTTGCTTAAAAAATACCAGTTAAGCAACGAACAGATGTTTGAGGTATTTGATCACTGCAAAGAGCAGGGTGTAACACCACTTTGCACCCCTTGGGATGTTAAATCTTTGGCTAGGCTTGAGGGCTATGGTTTCGACGCTTACAAAGTGTCTTCTGCAGACTTTACAAATTATGAGCTGCTAGCGGCTATAGCGGAAACAGGAAAATTGATGATTTGTTCGACAGGAATGTCGACTGAAGAAGAAATTCGCTCAACGGTTGATTTTCTTGAGCGGCATAAAGCGTCTTTTATCCTATTGCACTGCAACTCAACATATCCAACGCCATACAAAGATGTAAATCTGAAGTACTTGACCAGCATACGGAGAATCTCTAATACCCTGGTAGGATATTCCGGGCACGAACGTGGTTGGTCCGTTCCTGTCGCCGCTGTTGCGCTAGGCGCAAAAGTGATTGAGAAGCATTTTACTCTGGACAAATCGCAAGAAGGAAATGACCACAAAGTAAGCCTGTTACCAAATGAGCTTAGTGAAATGGTTAAGGATATTCGGGCTGTTGAACAAGCGCTTGGCCATGATCGATATCGAGAGCTTACACAAGGTGAGCTAATGAATCGCGAGGTGTTGGCCAAGAGCCTCTACGCAACCAGAGATATCCTTCCCGGTGAAGTCGTTATGGAGGAGGACGTTTGCGTCAGAGGTCCCGGGAACGGAATACAGCCAAATCGAATATATCAGCTCTTGGGCAAAAAAATGCAGAGAGCCATTGCAAAAAATGAGGTATTTTTTGAAGCTGATATCTCCGGGCTGGTAAAAAAGAAGAGTCGCTACTCTTTCACTCGTCCTGTTGGCATCCCTGTTCGTTATCATGATTATCGTGAGTTAACGCGGGATGTCGAGCTCGATTTTGTTGAGTTCCACCTATCTTACGCGGATATGAAACTAGACTTGACGAGGTACCTTGAATACGATGCGCAAATGGGATTTGCAGTACATGCCCCAGAGCTTTTTCCGAATGATCATCTACTTGATCTGGCGTCATTTAACCCAGAATATAGGGCTCAATCTATAAAGCACCTTCAGCGTGTTGTAGAGCATACGCGTCAGCTCAAGCGCTTTTTTCCGAAGACCGATTATCCAGTCATTGTTGTAAATGCGGGCGGATGGAATACTGACCGTTTTTGGTCCAGAGAAGAGGTTGCAGAGAAATACGAACTCGTGAAAACCGCCTTGGCGCAGATTGATAGTTCCGGGGTTGAACTGGCAATTCAGACAATGCCGCCGTTTCCGTGGCATTTCGGTGGGCAAAGTCACCACAGTTTATTCGTACTGGCCGACGATTGTGTGGAATTCGCTCAGGCAGCCGATGTGAGTATTTGTTTGGACTTGTCGCATTCCATGATGGCTTGTAACTACTACGAAACATCAATTTATGAATTCGTAGAAAAGGTGGCTCCTTACACCTCCCATTTCCATATAGTTGACGCCAAAGGTGTAGATGGAGAAGGCATACAAATAGGGCATGGTGATGTTGATTTCGGGCGCGTGAGCCAACTTATCGACCGTTTTGCACCGGGTGTCCAGTTTATTCCAGAAATATGGCAAGGGCATAACAATAACGGTGAGGGATTTTGGCATGCGCTTGCTTATCTTGAGTCGAAGTTTAGCTAAGGAGACAGTATGTTTGAGAACTTGAAAAGTCGTATTGATGGCCCTTTTTATACGATATTTACACCTTTCGACGAGAACGAGAGTATTGACTATGAGGTCTTGGAGAAATATTTAACGCTTTTATACAAACAGGGGGCGCGAAAATTTTATGCCATGGCTTATAACTCCCGGTACTCTCAATTAACGAATCAAGAAATCCTTGACCTCAATGAGTTTTGCGCAAAAACGCTTAAGACGCTTGATTCTGAAAATATAGTGATTGTTGGAGACCCTATCCATGGATCTACCAAAGAGAGTTTGCGTTTTACTGAGCACGCCAAAGAGGCTGGCGCCGATCTGATTAGCCTGATTATGCGTGAGAAATACTTTACTGATGAACAAGTGCTTGAGCATTTTGACATCATAGGTCGCGAATCCAACTTTCCTCTTTTAGTGCATGAAATGCCCTTTTTATCCGGTGCGGATGGCAGCCAGATGCATTGGCCGCAATCGCTTTTGCAAAAACTGCCACAGATTCCGCAAATAGCAGCGCTTAAAGAGGATGCTAAGGATTTTGAAGTGGCTTGTGAGGCTTTCGCGCTTGAGCCCCAAATTAAAGTCATTTTGGCAGGAGGCGGAAAAACCAGGTTTAGAGAGTTCTTCTCGAGAGGAGCACGCTGTTGGCTAAACGGAATATCAATTATCGATGCCAGCATTGCCGAAGAGTTCTGGAAGGCTATGCAGAACAATGATGTCGAAACGCAAGATTTTATTATCGATAAACTTGAAGTTCCATTTTTTGGAGGCGTCACCAAAAAGTATGGTTGGCACCGAACGAACAAGGCACTGCTTCAAGCGGCAGGCATAATGCATCGGCGTGACCGAATGCCATTAAAGCACCTATCGGATAGTGAATTTCTTGATGTGGTGGAGGTTTATAAACAGGTCCAGGCGTCTTGGGACAAATTTGGGGAAAATAAATCATGAGTATAACGGCCTTTGTTCCAGCGCGATCGGGTTCTAAGCGGTTACCCAATAAGAATGTCAGAAAGCTTGCTGGAAAACCCCTTGTCCTATGGACACTAGAAGCTTGTATGAATTCGGACCAGATTGATGAAGTAATATTTTCAACAGATTCTAAAGATTATTGGGAGCTAGCGAAGAGTCATTTTAACTCTTCCAAGTTGGTTCTAGACGACAGAAGTGAAGAAGAGGCTGGTGACAAGGTCAAGATTTTTGATTATTTAAAGTCATTGACGGACAAAATCTTTGGTGACCGAAGTGGCCAATTTCTGATGGCGCTGCCAACTATGCCACTGAGAACATCGGATCATGTAAATGAAGCTATTAAACTAAGCGAAGAGCTAGGCAAGGGAGTGTTTTCTGCAATTGAGTATGATTTTGCTATATCATTTGCGTTTACTGCCGAGGGTGAGGACGAGTGGAAGCCTTTGTTTGACGAGTCTCCGATGCTCACTGGGAATACACGAAGTCAAGATCAAATCACAGCGTATCACCCAAACGGGGCAATTTATTTGCGAGATATCGAAGATCTAAGATCGGCTGAACTAAAAACCATTTATCAGGGCTGCGCGCCATTTATTATGGAAAAATCGTTATCTGTTGATATAGATACTATTGAGGATTTTAAGCTGGCTGAAGCCCTACTGTCTTGAGAGAAAAACTTCGAGCGAAAGAACGAACGGTGTTTGGTAATTTGATTCATCAAATGAGCAGACTTGTTGATTCTCCTGTTGCCAAATACAGCACCGTTAACGGTGTTACAAAGTTAGTACCAATCCTCGTAAGCATAGTCCTGGCTTCACTATTGGCGCCTTCAGAGTATGGGCTGGTAGCACTGGTGGTCGTTGTTTCAAGCGTATTCAGTTCGCTCACAAACTACGGTTTCGGCGTGATGGTGGCTCGTGAAAGCCATGTACGCACGAAGCAAGAGTTTGGTGAACTCATGAGCAGTAGTTGGGTAGTCAGCTTCATAATGTTCTCCCTGCTTTTATCTGTGGTGATGTTGTTTCGCCAATCATTGGGCTGGGTTGGTTTGCAGAAAGAGTGGCTGGTTTGTGGCGTAGTTTTAGGTTTTCTGCTCGGAAGAATTGATGTTTACTCGAAGTATTTAGTCGCGCAGCAAAAAGTCAGAGATTATTCCATTCTGGAGCTCTGTAAAGGTGCTGGCACCGCACTGATTTCGGTTGTTTTGGTTTACGCCTTTTTAGATCATGCTGTATTGGCCCGGATTACCGGTTTATTGGTCGGGACAGCAGTTGCGTTTGTTTTGGCTCATTATATCGTAAGAAAGCGGATAGTTTACCTCCGTCCTACGAAAACAAACATTAATCAAATTTTTTCTTATGGGACCAAAGTTTTACCCCAAGCAATTGCAAATTGGATCAAGCTTGGTGCTGATAAGGTTGTTATTGGTTCTCTTATAGGCTTAGAGGCGTTGGGAGCTTATTCTTTTACCTTTAGTGTTTGCGCTATGTTTATGGTGTTTGGGGTTGCATTTAATAACGCTTTCATCGGGCCTAGCATGTCGATGTATAAGTCCGGTGATGTCGAGGGGGTTGCAAATCTTCGTAGCCGTTACATTGCTGTTGCAACCGTTTTGGTAATAGCTTGTTCTTTTGGCGTGATGCTTCTTCCCCTCGTTTATTGGCCCGAAGGTTACACAATAAGCAGGACAGCGATTGGACTGCTAATGTTTTCCTTTTGGGCCCAAGTTATATACCTACTCTACGCGAAGTATTTTATATTTAGTCTTAAAATGTCCGAATTAAGCTACGTGAATCTCTCGGCTACAGTAGTATACGTTTTAGGCTTGATTTTGGTTAAGCCAGGGGAGTTAGAGTATGTGGCCATATGCTTTTTTTCCTATAATTGTTTCTTGGCAATTTACGCAATGGTTCGCGTTACATATGAAGAAAAGAAACTAGTAAGAGTTGAGGTTTGAGATGTCGAATTCGGACTCAGTTTTTGTATTGGGGGATAGTCATGTCCGAAGTTTCGCCTATTCCAAAAATGTAGTCCCTTGCTTTATAGGTCCTGGAAAGACCCTTCTCCTAAGTAACTCCGAATTACGAGAAAAGACGTCGATAAAAATTAAAAGAGTTTTACAATACCTTCCAAAGAGCGCATTAGCTGTCGTTTTAGTTGGAGAACCCACCTTAAGGTTTTTTCTTGACGGCGGACACAATGATTCCGATTACTCCAGTACTTTTGTAAAGGCGTTCTGCTATCAGTTTAATAAATTGCATCAAGATATTAAGAAAACCATCCCAATTTGGTTATGTTGCCTCCGGTACCACGAAGGGATTCTAGATATGCAAAAATATGGGAAAAAGTTGTATCTATTTTGAGAGCTGAAGGTTTTCTCTGGGCAGGCGCCTTCGACACGTCAGTTGTTGATGGTTACTTAAAGGCGGAAATGATTGGAGACTATATTCATGCTAATGAGCAGTTAGCGGACGAAGCTATGCGATTTATCGGGTACGAAAATCATTATTCCTCAGATCTTTATGCTTGGCAGTATCAATACGAGATTGCAGATGGGGCAAAAATATGGGGCGGTGTTTCGAAGGAATTATTAAAATATACCGGCACTAATAAAAGAGATTGGAGCTCAATTCTCGTAAAAACAACTTGCGCTAAGGAATTCATTTCAATTTTAAACAATTATCTCAGACTGTTCTTTTCTTACAAGACAAAAGTAGGAGTCACTGAAACAGGTGAGGGGTTTTTTACTCTCGGCTTGCGAAACGCGGTTAGGGTTGGACGGATCTCATCGTTAGAAACAAAAAGATCTACAGTGCTTCAGTCGTTGTTGCGCTCGAGCGTACCTTCGGATAGTGAATGCGCATCTATATATAAGATCTCTATTTGCGTAGTTACGGAATTAGATGCCTTAGAAAGGATCCACCTAGATTTTTCCGATGCGACACTTGCTTTAAAAAAATCTTATATATACAAGGAGCGCTCTTTTCGGAAAGATAACTTTGTTGTAGTTGTCAGATCGAGTTTTATTCGTTACCTTTCTATACGTAGTTTTATGTTGTTGTATAAATTAATTAGTCGCTGTAAATGATTAATAGTTATATAGTGAGGCACAGGATATGCACCATTGTGATAGAGATTTACCACTGGTCGACACGCTTGATGAAATCATATCATTGCTCGACGAGAAATTTGAGTTTTTCTTTGCTAGATCGAAAAATAAAAAATACAAAAACGTAGCAGAATACTCTGAAAAACGCGTCCTGGCTGATCCCTTTCTGAAATATTTGCTGGAAAAAACAAATAAAAAGTTCGGTCTGTTTGAGAAAGGTTATCTTTTAGATAAATTGTGGCTTGTAGAGACTAGTCATATGAGCGTTAACACGAATGAACTGCCTTACGTTCCCCATATCGATTATAAACGATATCTCAAGGTAATGATCTACGTTGATGACGTCACTGAGGCTAACGGCCCGTTTAGCGCTGTCACCACAAACCCTGATGACTTTGAAGACTTGAGGTTGAGTTTGAAGCATGATTATAAGCTAGATAAAAAAAACCAGATTGATCAGTTTCTAGCGGAGGAATATAGAGCTTTTACCGGCACCAAAGGGACGATGATCTTGTTCGACACTAACTGTCCTCATTTTGCAGCTGCAGTCTCTCCGGGCAACCGTAGAAGAGTTTTTCGTTTTGACTATGAACTCCCAGAGTGGAGGCGAAAAGAGAGTGCTCTGTCAAAATTATCAAAATTCGCTTCCCGCATTAGGTCATAGAGTTGGTACGTTCGATTGTACCCAAAAAACTGGTGTTTCAGAGTTAAGGATCTGTGGATTGTTGTCGAGTTCTTAGTAACGACGAAGCGCGTGAATGAATCATTGAGAAGGGTCGCAAGTTAAACATTAAAATAGGGGCCAAGAGCTTGAATATTATACAAAGAGTGCCCGATCGGTTAGTTCGTATCATTAAGAAGAGCCTGGAAATTCGGCCGATTGCTGAGTGTCAATCCGCGTTGGCATTTGACGATTCGCAGAAATTTATTTATGAGAAAAGCGGACTAAGCACAATGACCTTTTCAGACCACTGGGGCTTAAGAATATATCGCTTGAATGAGATGCTCGGTGATGGTGAAGTTCTGGAGTTTGGTGTATTCAAAGCTAAGTCAATTAATTTTATGGCTAAGGAGACTCTGATTAAGTCTCAAAATCAGCGATAATACGGCCATCGTCAACCGCATAGGATTCGTTGCCACCATGGATCAGATCACCTTCTCCGAAGCTGAGTACCAGAATAAGAAGCGCAAAACTCGTCGCGAAATCTTTCTGGAACGAATGGAGAAACTGATTCCCTGGAAGCAGTTGGAGAAGAAGGTAGCCCGTTATTACCCAAAGGGCCAGACGGGTCGACCACCTTATCCGCTGTCCACCATGCTCCGCGTTCACTGCATGCAGTTGTTCTATAACCTCAGCGACCCGGCCATGGAAGATGCCTTGTACGAGATCGAATCCATGCGTCAGTTTGCCGGCCTGAAGCTGGATCGGCTGCCGGACGAAACCACGATTCTCAAGTTCCGCCATTTCCTGGAGCGCCACGGCCTTGGCAAAGTTTTGTTCAAAGAAGTGAACAAGCACCTTGAGAAAAACGGCCTGATGCTGCGCGAAGGCAGCATTGTCGACGCTACTATTATTTCTGCGCCCAGTTCCACTAAAAACGAAAAGGGCGAACGAGATCCCGAAATGCATCAAACCTGCAAGGGCAACCAGTGGCACTTCGGCATGAAAATGCACATCGGCGTTGATGACACCCTCGGTCTGATCCACAGCATCGACACCACGGCGGCCAACGTTCACGACATCGTGCCCACCGGTAACCTGCTGCACGGTGACGAGCAACGAGTCTTCGGTGATGCCGGTTATCTTGGGATTCAAAAGCGGGATGAACATAAGGATCGTGAAAACGTCTCGTGGTTCATTGCCAAACGGCCTGGCACCCGGAAGACGCTAGATGCTGACAAACTCAAAGCCGAAAAAATCAAAGCCAGTGTTCGTGCCAAAGTGGAGCATCCATTCCGGTACATTAAACAAGTCTTCGGTTACAGCAAGGTCCGCTATCGCGGTCTGGCCAAAAACACCAGCCGACTGCACTTGCTGGCCGCGTTCAGCAACCTGCTGATTGGTGAAAAATACCTGCTGGCGTAGGGCCAGTGCGCCCGGATTCCGCCAAAATGGCGGAATCCGGGCAAAAAACGAACAATCAGAGGGGGTTATCCTGCCCAGATTGCGTTTGAATGGCTTTTTTTCGACCTTAAAAGCAATTCGGCGGAAAAGCGGGCGTTAATCAGACCCTCCCTAAATATCTAAGTGACCTAGATGATGAAAGGAAGATTGTTGGGTTCGATAGTTTCAGGGGCTTCTCAGAAGAGTGGTCGGGCGTAGATAGGAAATATGAAAAAGAGTTTTTTGATCAATCAGGGGTTCTGCCTAAAGTTGAATCTAATGTAGAGCTTGTAGATGGATTTATAGAAGACACACTCCCAAGTTTTATTGAGCGGAGAGAATTAGATACGGTCGCATTCGTCCACATTGATACAGACACGTATACCCCAGCTAAAGTCGCTCTTGAGCTTCTGAAGCCTTATCTAAGGAAAGGGTCAATAATACTTTTCGATGAGCTTTGCGGCTATCCAAACTGGCGTAGCCATGAGTATAAAGCGCTTACAGAAGTGTTAAATGCAAATGAATACGAATTTCTGGGATTTGCACAATCGCATCCTCGGGCACAGCTCATTAAGGCGGCGATACGTATTTTATGAACTACTAAGGAGACTCTTAATAGTGCTTGCAACCAACGATAAGGCGTCCATAGCTGATAACCGAGAGAATCTCTGCCGCGATATATCAGTCTTTTTTTAAAGCCGAGTATCAGTGTCATAGATTAGGAATCGGCACAAAGATTTAATTGGAACCTACGGCCTCCGGGTGTGCTGTCAATCATGATGTGAATTCACCTTTTAAATTATTTCTCAAACTACAGCAGTCCGATGGCTGCCGTTTCTGGAATTGCACGTTCTTGGTAAGGCAGTCTTTTAAAAGATAAACAACCACTGAGTGGTAAGCGGCCTGGTAATCCCCCCGAAAAACAGCGGTGATCAAAAGTAGAATTTTCCGTAAGCTAAGCGCAGGGAGATTCTGCATGAAGAAGTCACGTTTTTCCGACAGCCAGATCCCCTGTCGATCCTCAAGCAAGCCGAGAACGGCGTACCGGTTCCGGAGCTGTGCCGAGAGCACGGCATGAGCAGCGCCAGTTTTTATAAATGGCGAGCCAAGTTCGGCGGCATGGACGCCTCCATGATGGCCCGCTTGAAAGAGCTGGAGGATGAAAACCGCCGGCTCAAGAAGATGTATGCCGAGGAACGATTGAAGGCGGACATCCTCAAGGAAGCCATCGAAAAAAAGTGGTAAAGTCGTCTCGTCGCCGTGAGATGGCGCAGAAAGCCGTCAATGAGAAGCACGTTAGTATTCGCCTGGCTTGCTGGATGTTCAGCATCAGCGAGACCTGCTATCGCTACCGGGCAAAGCTCAGCAGCGAGAATGCCGAAATCGCCGACTGGCTGATTCGACTGACCCATAATCAGCGGAACTGGGGCTTTGGTCCGTGCTTCCTGCATTTGCGCAATGTGAAAGGCTTTGCCTGGAATCACAAACGGGTTTACCGGATTTATCGGGAGTTGGAACTGAATCTGCGAATCAAACCTAAAAAGTGCCTGGTTCGTGAAAAGCCTGAGCCCTTGGCCGTGCCGGAAATCATCAATGACAGTTGGTCGATGGACTTCATGCACGACCAGCTAAACGACGGTCGCAGTTACCGACTGCTGAATGTGATTGATGACTGCAACCGCGAAGGCCTTGGCATCGAAGTGGACTTCTCGCTTCCGGCAGAGCGCGTTATCCGGTCCTTGGACCAGATCATAGAGTGGCGGGGCAAACCGCGTTCTATTCGATGTGACAACGGCCCTGAGTACATCAGCGGCAAGCTGGCGACCTGGGCGGAGAACCAAGGCATTGCCCTGGGGTTTATCCAACCCGGGAAACCCCAGCAGAATGCCTATATCGAACGCTACAACCGGGCCGTGCGTTACGATTGGCTGGCACAGTATCTGTTCGACAGCACCGAAGAAGTCCAGGATTATGCCACTCGCTGGCTCTGGCACTACAATCACGAACGACCCAATATGGGACTCGGAGGGATTACCCCGCAACAGAAATTGGCCATGATGGCCTGAGGTCTACTTTTGAGCCCCGCTAAAAATGGGGGGATTACCGCCTGAAGTCCCGTATGCGCATCATTTTTGATGCTGCGATTACGTACCTGGAAAAAATATTTGAAGCAAAGTCGATACTTCCAGTCGTTGATAAAAAAATTACCTATTCGGAAAAGTAATGAAGTTAAAAGAGTTTGAGAAGATTGAAAGGGAAATGCAGCTCGATAGGTCAATTGTGTTCAACGTAGCTTGGTGGGATCTTTGGAGATATTCTCTATATTCCAGATCAAGAAAAGTTGAGGTTTCAAGAAAACGTAACGTTCATCTACCCGTTTGGCGCTTTTTCCAAGGTATTACACGCCTCAAATGCTTCTTCGTAAAGGGTCAATCGGTGGTGGTGTTGCGTCACCCTCGTTTCAAAAAAGAAGGTCATCGCTATATCGATATATATACCGATATAATTGGAAGGGATTTGGAAGAGCTTGGTTATAAACCACTTTACTTAGAAAAAAGTACGACACAATCCAGAGATTTGGATCAGGGCCCAGTCTATCCCCTTGACCTAATTGCAGCTACTGCGTCTTTGGTATCAAAGTTGATGCCGATATTTTTTCTTAAGTCATCGTCGTCGACGTTTATTTATGAAGTGCTACATAGGTTAGGTGTTTCTGATCCTGAACTGATTAGAAAAATAATTTTTAGATCGATAGTTTCCTTTAAAGTTCGCGTTCTTTTTTACAGGGTAATTATTAAACTTACTAAGCCAAGAGGTCTATTTTTGGTTGTTAGTTGTGGAAACGAGGATATTATCTGTGCAGCTAAGAAGGAGAGTGTTGTATCGATCGAACTTCAGCATGGGTCACCAACGCGTGGTAAAATGAATTACGATTACTCTAATGATATTGATAAAACTTATTTTCCTGATTTTTTTTTAAGTTTCGGTCAATTTTTTACGAATCAATTAGATTTGCCTTCTCCGTGTAAGAGCGTCATTAATTTTGGTTATCCGTATTTGCAGGATAAATATAGACAACTGGGAAAGAGTTGGCATAAGAAGTATGACCTTTTAGTTTTGTCCCAGCCAGATTGCGATACTTATATTGTCGAATTTCTGAAAACGCTGATAAAACGATTGCCTAAGGACTTTTCTATTTTAGTTCAACTGCACCCGCAGTATTTTTCCAAAGTTAATCCATACGGCTTATTAGAGTGCCCGAATCTGGAAGTCGCTGACAGTATTGAAAGCTCCCTTTACGAGGCTTTTAGCGTATCTAAATCAGCAATCACGGTGTATTCAACCGCAATCTACGAGGCGAAAATGTTCGGTTTGAAGGCCTTTGTTTTGTCTGATGAGCGCAACTATCTTCGTGAGTTTTTGCGCTTAGAAGATGTTGTTGAAATTAATCCAAGTGACTTAGTTGATAATAACGTTAGTAAAATTGTAAAGGGCATCGCAAAATCCAATAACGATTCATTGAAACTCTTTTCAGTTTATTCCAAAGAAAAATTGAAAGAAGTTTTAAATCTTATCTTTTAAAATGCCGATTCGTTCAATTTGTCTTAAGACGTTCGGTTAGTAAAGTTGACCGTTTTTATATTGACTTAAAATAATTTAATATGAGTATTGTTCGGTATTTGAGGGGGGGGTAATCCCCCCGAAAAACAGCGGTGATCAAAAGTAGAATTTTCCGTAAGCTAAGCGCAGGGAGATTCTGCATGAAGAAGTCACGTTTTTCCGACAGCCAGATCCCCTGTCGATCCTCAAGCAAGCCGAGAACGGCGTACCGCGGCGATTTTCAACCCAGTTGTCCAAATGATTACGTTTAGGCAGCCAATTTATTGCGTTCAATTTCCTGTAGTTTGCCAGGGTTGAGCGATACCGGTCCGGTCACTTCCCAGTTCCGGGTTTTACC
>Ga0307970_1001364_pt1 | contig 13033 bp, 16 predicted proteins | sample OrgLakmetagen712_FD_202093 | JGI IMG/M metagenome (GOLD analysis project Ga0307970, IMG submission 202093) | Saline water microbial communities from Organic Lake, Antarctica - #712 | ecosystem: Environmental > Aquatic > Non-marine Saline and Alkaline > Saline | place: Antarctica: Organic Lake... | reverse complement strand
GGAAGTCGCCCGATCAGGAACTGTGAGCCCGTTGGGCCAACCACTTTGAATCCGGAAACGAGCGCGGTGGAAAAAGACGCAGCTTAGATAAAAAACAGTGCCAACTATCTTGAAAAACACCGATGGTCTCAACGAGAGTTTTAGTATTTTTGTTTGGTACAGTTACTAAAGTAGAAAGTCTTCATTCACGCACTCACTCACTGGATTGGGATAGTTTTTATAGTTATAGTCTGCCTATTCAGGCTGGCTTCCACAGCCATGATGTTGACCGGATCGTTGGCGAAGCGCTCACGCTTGTTGTCCGGCCATTGCCATGCGCCGCGCTCCCATGCCCACTTCAGGGCGACCACATGGTCGATTTCTATGGCGCCTGAATTTTGAATAACGTTGCCGGTGAATGGGCTAATCCAGCGCCCGGTGACCACGCGGCACCGGCCCCCGTCCTTCGCGAATCGGACTTCAGTCGTGGACTGAGCAATCAACAGTTCGGCCCGTGTGTCCTGGCAATCAGAATCATCGTCCACCCAGTGCCTGAACGCATCACGGTCATAGGGCTGGTATTCACCGGCTGGATTGCGGGAGGCTCGAATGCTCCGAAGGCTCATGCCGCTGGGCAGTCGGCCATCAGCATCTAGGCAAGCCTCGATAGAGACGTAAGCGGTGTAGTTCGTGGTGCGCTCATACCAGCGGCTTTCTGGTGGATGACACAAGCCACTGCCAGACATTTTGACAACGTCCGCATGAACCGCGTCATTGAATGATACCCCTAGAACAAGGGCGAGGACAGAAACGATTCGTGTGGCAGGGCTCATGATTTATAGATATTCCTTACAGCATAATCCCGATCCAACTGTCAAAGGTACATCTCCACAACCAAACAACTCAATGCATTTTGTCTCAGCAGGCATAGTGCACTCAGCAGCAGAATAACTTTGAGAGCGGGAATTTAGGATGGAATTGGTGCCAAGTCTCTCCCTGGCGCGTCACACCACTGGGCAGGTGTCGCGTTTGCCTGGCATCCATGCCGGCGCTGAGCCTCGGTCATCCTGACCAATTGACTCAATACAGACGATACCAGCCATACGAAATATCGCCGTGAGAAATATCTCAAACCTATGTGGGATATCTGAGTGAGTCACGCAATCACTAATTTGAATAGGGGCGTGCGGTGATCTATTTCCTGGCAGCTCAGTCCACAACCGGAGTCGCTTGGTATTCTGAAAGCTTGAAGAGGATTCATATGACCTCACAGCGGTTTCATCACTGCTTGTAATTTCCTTTGAGGAGGAAGAACACAAAGCGCGCCGCGATTTCATAGACACTTTATCGGCTTGGTCATTTTTAATTTCTTTCTGTCTTTGCGTAACGATTTTTGATCGTTTAAACGATGGAGAAATTTATGCGCCCAGCAGAGTTTGCTGAGTCTGAAATCCTGGAGGCCAGCAAATAGGTTAAGGCTGTTGGCAAGCGAGTTACGGACTATGCCATATGCCGGGAACTAGGCGGTGGCGATCAAAAGCGGCTCTTATCTGTCTGGAACAGTCATTTTGAGCAGGGGCCGTTGAGCCTGCCCAACTTTATGAACCTCCAGTAGAGATGGAGGACGTACTTAATCGGCTTACAGGGGAACTCGGGGCTCAGGTCAGGGCAACGGCTGTTCGGCTGAACACCCATGTAGTCAAAGCTGCAGAGCGGCAGGTGGCAGAAACAACCCGAAAATATCGGGAGGTAAAGAAGCTAAATGAAGCAGAACAGAAGAATGCTTATCTAATCATCACAGAACTGGAGGTGCAACTGCAGGCTACAACCGCAGAATTTAACGCCTTGCGTGAGTATGCTGACAGGAAACACTCTAATGCGATAAGCGCAGCTGAGCGGGACGACTAACGCTGAGATAATCCTTGAGCGCATTTTTGCGTTGGAGGCTCCGCTGGTTAAATAGCTTTCATTGGGGCTCGCCAGTTCTTTGGTGATCCGAGAGAGAGGCTATTCTTTACCCAACCCCGGCCGGCACAGAGGTTCAGATCACAAGGCACTGTAAGTTTCACTTCTGGGTTGAAAACCGCCGAGGGTGTTTCGTTGTCACCGGTAATAATCCGTAATAACAGTATTACAACGAATTATTTGTTCCCAGACTGAGGGGCAGAAAAACGTGAAAATTATGCCAAAATTAACCTAAAACTACTAAAAATAGGTTTCCACGCAAACATAAATAATTTTTCCTACTGCCTATTGTTTCTGTGAGGTGAATTTTTTGTAACAGATCTGCTATACAGACTATGGACTGTGGTGGTGTGATTTCACCATAACCGCGATCAGGCACAATGCCTTTTAATTTACCTGCCAAATTTCCCGTGACAACTCACCTCCCGTCAACCGCCCAAATCATCAATACTCTTGAAATCGGCACTGATCATCAAAGCCAAATAGGCTACGGCCGGGTCGATTCCAATAACCAACCTATAGGTGATTATCATGGCTAAACCAACCAACGCACCCAGTACAACCGGCAAGCCTTCTGGCGGCGGACGCGGAAATAACGGTCCCAAGGGCCGCTAAAAGTACTGCCTTCAGGCCGCAACAATCCGTGCGGCCTGAGCTTTAAAGTTAGCCCAGTAGGACGGATAAAGCTCAAAAGCCGGCAGCGTCTCGTGAATTGCATCAATCAGGCCGTACTCTTCAAATAGTGCTAACTCGTCCAGTATAAATGCGCCCCAAATACAGGCGATATCTGCTCTCATTATTGCAAATGATGCGTCGCTTTCGTCGGGGATCAGGCTTCGCACAAACCTATCAAGCTGATCGGGTTTAGGGCGAGTGCCTTGGCGCCACTCGCGAAGTCGCGACTGTTTATTTTTGCCAATAGCTGCTTTGCGATCGTCACCGGTCTGGCCCAGAGCGGAGGATTGCTTCTCCAGATCTACCCCTTGAGGGTTCGGTAAGCTCTGTGCGATCCGTGCCCACGACAAATCCCCACCATCTGGCGCAGCATTACGTCGCCATGTATCAATCAACTGTTCAAAGGGTAATGTCAGGCTGTGGCCATCAAAGGCCGGTACCATATCACCGAACAGACTGTTCTCGATAAGCCACTGCTCATGTCCGGCAATCCCCTCGCTCTCTTTGAGCCATTGAATGAGATCAAGCGAAAGGTTGCACAACATCTGATAGTAGAAATCAATCCGCAGGCGGGTGTAGAGGCCATACAACAAACCAGCCTGCTCTTTGTGCGGTTGAACTGCTCCCGATTTTAACGACACCCAAATCTGAAGCCCTTGATCAATAAGGGCTGGCTCCACTTCAGTGTGCTGCTTGAAGAAATCGATTAGGTATTCGCACAAACGCTGATCAAAAAATTCTGGTGATGGTTTTTTTTCTCGAATTTCTTGGCCCGTTTGAATAAGTTCCATCTCTTGTTCGGCGCGCCGCTTAATAAACTGTTCAGTGAACGTTTCAGGCCGCGGATCTTTAAAAATACGGAGATGCTCACCTCTGGCAATAAAAAGCCATGAGAGACCGTTCTGGTGCTGTCTGGTTTCCATCCAGGGCAAAAGATAGGAGCTGTTTATGTACTCATATATTTCTGGCGTGGCAACAGAATCTAATAAGTCTTTAATCTGGGCAAAACTCCTCGGCGAAACGCCTTCCCTGACTGCTTTTCGCACTGTTTTCGGGTCAATTAGCAGTGGCTGCTCTGGACGATGGCTCAATTTATTGACCAAACCTGCAATACCACCAGACATGCCTAAATACGCCAAGAACTTACTGGCAGGTGGCATAAAAGGAAACGCGCTTTCCGGTAGTCCTATGCGGATTTTTTCAGCCATTCAGGAGTGACCTCATTTTACTAATCGGAGTAAATTATTTCGGTCAGGCCTCATTAGACCAGACGAGGGGTATGATCAATATTTAACCAGTTCAAATACAGCCGTTTTAACGTAACCGCGATTATGCGCAGTAGTTTTTACGCTCTCTAAGAAGAGACATTTGCTTTTTAAAGTGCCCCACACTTGCGCGGTTAAATAGCCGTCAGGCAGCACTACTAAGCTATTCCAAGCGATCAGCGCATGTCAACTCAGGACTTCTTCAGGGGCTACACCGTAAAGAGTGCCAATAAATTCGTGGTTGGCAAGATTGCATTAAACTGGGTGTTGCGTTTAGAATTAACGACCGCAGAGCCTTCAGCAAACCCAGAGTTCTTCCATAATTACTATCTAAATTAAATGTTGAATTTTTATGATCAGCCACAAGTCAATTTTTTTGTTTTTGTATTTTACCGCCTCTAGTCTCACCTACGCCGATGCACCTAATGAAAAAGAAACTGAGCTGTATATAGAAAATATGTTTTCTAAGTATGGAAGATGCGATTATTTAGTAGAAGATATGGAATTAAGCCGTGAAATTAAGAAGAATAGCCTATTTTTTTTTGGAGACAAGGTTAAGTATGAAATAGAATATTCTGAAAAAAGAAAATACAAGAAAAATAGATATTATGAAAGTGTAATGAATTTTAATTTGCCTAGCGTAGATGTAATAGAAGTTGAAGAACACTCTATTGATGAAAATGCTAAAATTTTAAGAAATACCTGTAAATCCAAAATTGTTCTAGTCTGCAAAAAACCTGACAAAGCTTCCGGAAAATTTCTTAATTTCTGTTTCACGGGAAGCGTCACTAACTGGTATGGTTTTAAAAAAGGAGGGGAGAAGTTAAACGAATCGGAAAGTCCATCGTTTACGCTATCTATACCTTTGAGTGCTGAAAATTCGACGGCTCAAAAGATAAAAAGAGCTTTACAGCACTACTGGAAATTAAAAGGTAGAACACTAGTGGATGAAAGTTTTGATGAGGAGTTGTTTTAAGGAAACTCTGAATAAGTCTCCAAAACTAGCGATAAAACGACCATTTTCAGCCGCATATGATTCTTGTCAGCATGCAAATTATTAGAGTTCACACAAAAACTCTTCTGCCCTGCTATCCAGCTTTTCCTTTACCCTTCGCCACTCCGGCATAAACCGATCCAGAAGCCCGTAGAAGCGCGGGCTGTGGTTGTGCTCCTCCAGGTGATACAGTTCATGCAAAATCACGTAATCAATCGCCTTCGTGGGCGCTTTGACGAGGTGTGGGTTCAGAAGCACGGCACCGTCCGGCGTTCAGCTCCCCCACTGGATTTGCATGTCGATGATTCGCCAGGGTGGCGTGGTTTTTGTCCAAGGTAGCGTCTCGACCATCAAATTCAGCCGGCGCTGAAACACCTCGCGGGCCCAGTCTCGATACCATTCCCGGACAGCTCTCCGCGTCCGTTCTGGACACAGATCTTTACCCTGCACTCGCAGCTGGCCACCAATGAGTTTGCAGGTCACTTTGCGTTGCTCAGGATCGTTGATCACTTTCAGAACGTAACGCCGGCCGAGGTAGAGCTGGCGCTCACCACTTACCCAGTGTCACGGCTGGACATACCGGGTGCGCTCCTCAATATCGTCCAGATGCTTCAACACCCATCGCGCCCGACGCTGCACCGCGGCTTTGATCTCCGACAGGGGCGCAGACTCCGGGGCTTCGACTTCCACCTCCCCGTTGGGATGCACATGCACCCGAATGGCTGCCATCTTGCCGTCGGCCAAGGGCGTCAGGCGATACTCAAACTCTCGGTTCCCATACCGCACCACGTACTTGGATGGCGCGTCGTCTGTGTACGACATCACCGCGAACATCGATTGGCCACCCCGTTGCGAAGGATCTGCACCACTTCATTTAGCACTTCTTTGGCTTTATCCAGCTCAACTAGGGCAAACAGCCGGGGCAACAGGTTCTTGCGAACGTCCTGCTCAATGCCCACCGGGTTCAGGGAGTTTTCGGCCACGGCCCGATTCACCACCTGGTCGATCTCGAAGGCTTCGATGGGCGCTGAATTTATTTAGTGTACCTAAGGGTATACCCTTGGGGATGGTTTGATGTGACATGGAAAAATGTCACTATTGGGTATAAAATTATTTTTGTGACAGTATCTTTTTTCTAACCACTCTAATGTGACAAAACACTATGCCCCTTATCGGATATGCACGCGTTAGCAGTGAAAGTCAGGATCTCGACATTCAAATCGGAAAACTGACCTACGCAGGCTGCGAAGTCATTCGATCCGAGACGGTATCTGGCGCTTCGCGCGATGGGCGAGGCGAGCTAGAGACTGTGCTTGAGTTTTTGCGTCGAGGTGATGAGCTCGTCGTTCATCGCCTCGACCTTCTGGGTCGCTCTACCCGTGACGTGCTGAATTTGGTCCATGAGCTGGATGCCCGGGGCGCTTCGTTGCGTATTCTTGAGCCCGATATCACGACTAAGGGTGACATGGGTCGCATGATGATCACTATCTTGGGCATGGTCGCGGACATGGAACTGAAGTTTATAAAGGATCGGCAGCGTGCTGGCATTGAGGTCGCGAAAGGCAAAGGCGTTTACAGAGGCCGGCGAAAAACTGTCGATGAAGCCGAAATCCATACGCGCATAGCAAGTGGAAGCACAAAGGCCCAGGTTGCCAGGGACATGGGCGTATCACGAATGACGGTTTACCGTGCCTTACAAAAGCAGCCGTCTACTGAGAATCGGTCTGCTTAAAGTTCCGTTCAACAAAGTGTCATAATTTTTCAGAAATTCAGAAATGGGTATGGCTTTCACTATGGGCTGTGCGGCGACAACTATCTTGTCCGGACTCCGCCGGTGATTGAGCAGAAGTCAGCAGATAGCATAGTAGCTAAACGTCCATCGTAATGGTTGGGACAGGGTGAAGGCCTGAACCCGAAAATCAATGAGGAGTCTGTGCAGTTCAACGATGCCATATCCGACTGGACTGAGGAACGTTGGCGCAAAATCAGAAGCCATCATTGGGGTAGAAGGAGATAATCGGCCATCTTACTCTGAACGTTTTCGGGAAACGCCCTGTGCGGATCCGCCGGTCCGACGCATCGGTGCAGGGTGTTGTGAGGGCTGGGGGTTAGATACCCCCGGCTACCCGATTAGCAGGGCTCAAGTCTATGCTTTGAGTTCACAGGTAAACGTAATGTTGTTTACTGAGCAATCCTGACCTGCTGCCCAGGTATTCAGTTCAATCTGAGCTTGCCTGGCTTTGTCGGGAGAGCAATCACCATATTTTTGGATCAGTTTGGCGAATTCCTTATTCAAGCTCTCTTCAGAAACGCCATTATTGCTCAAAAATGTATAGCATATGTCCATGGTGCCGGGCTTGAGAATTATCGGCTGATTAGACTCCGTAGAAAAAGCATAGACCTCCGCCCCAGTTGGCCCCACGCAGCCAGTGGCCATAAAAAGCTTAAAATCTCGCCGACCAACCTCCTGGATCAGACCGGCCATATGCTTGGCTGAGTCCTCTAGACCTAGCTGAATATGACCAAGTTCTCGCATCCCCCGGACTACTAACTCGCACTTGTCCTTATCCCCTGCGTACGCAATGAACCTATCACTGTCCGGCTGAGCGAACTTCTGATAATGCTCGTCGACAACTTCATCCTCAGTCATACACCGACCATCGGTCACGACTGATATCCAAGTCTCGCGGGCAACAATTGAGACAAAGCTCATGCTTTTCCTTCTCTGCTAACGCTGAACGAAGTGGCGCGTCTCACGCGTCCGTCTTCCGTGACTTGTTAGGCAAGTGGTTCAATAGGCTCAACCTCCCCGTAGAGATATTCCAGCCCCGCGCGATGAATTGAGACTACCGTATCGAAAGCAGTTCTCGGTCCCGCAATTTCAAGTAGCCTGCCCCCTGAAGCACCTTCCCCAACATGCAGTTGATGGCTCTGCACCTCTCCAATAAAGCTGTCGAGGAAATCCTCACTTAGCTGGCAAAGATTTTTTACCTTGTCAGACATTGATTGAACTTCGAAGCTCATCTCGGAGGGAGAATGAGCGAATTCGTTTCGAACTTTGCGCACTCGTTGCAAAAATTTTCTCACAGAAGAGCGAATCAATCCCACTCGGTAGGCCAACTCAATTTTCATTGAAAAAGATGCTGCCGGACCATTAAGAAGATCATCTTGAGATGTTGGTGCTGGGATTAAATACTTGGACAGCGCTACCGCAAGAGCATCCTCCAAGATGGCAGCGCCAACTATTGCCGATCCCCTGTCGCTTTCGTTCGACATGAGATCGAATGTTTTGCTGAATTCTTGGGCCAATTTTTCTCTAAGTTTTTGGGATAACACTATTGTCTCCTAACCTTCCTAACGAGGCCGCAGGAAAACCCTCGAGCCCTTTTGTGATAACGTGTCTACGTAAAATCTAAGGCTGCTTTCGACGATAAGTGCTCCAGATTTTAAGAATAGGCGCTATTTTTAGCTTAATTAATGACCTATTCAAGGCCGAGAAAAGCCTTTGACCTTTTGCTGCAGCCTCAACGTCCGCAGCACGCGCGGCTTTGTAATGAAGGCGCAGCCGCAATGGAAAAACCGTCGCTGTGCCTGCGATTGTTATTTCATTTACCCAAATTCAGCTCTGAACGCATTTGGCTAATGATTTCGTTTTTAAGGCTCTTAGCTTGCTGCCCTTTAGCTTTCATCTTCTTAGCAACTGGTGCTTCAAAATCCGGCATCGTAAGCGCCTGCTGCATCTCATCTAGCCACTCAGAAGACATTTCAAGAATTTCCTGATTAAGCTGCTCAAACTCTGAGGTCAGCTGGAACAACCTGTTAGAGCCCAGAACTTTTAGATTAGTAATTTCTTCAGTAGCCTTTCTGTGAGAATCCTGAATCTGATGAGGAAATTTCCCAACTTGGTCCTGGAAATTGATTATGGCATCAGGGGAGTTATCAGATTCAAGGAGGTCTCGAAACGCACTCGGTAGTGTCACCTTGGAAAACTCTTCATAATCGACACCAACCCCCACCGCTGCTTCTTCAAATTTCCGGAAGTACTCGGTATAGACTTTTGTCCTGATTTCGAAGATTTTATCTTCACGTTCTCTTTTTGCTTTTAAGTAGTGCAGCAAGATAGGAACTATCACGGACGCAAGAACCACACCTATCGCCGGCGCGACTATCTTCGGGTCCAGCCAAGCGACTAAAGAAGCTGCTTCTAACACACCTTGTTCCACGGTATTTCCTTACGAACTAACGCCCGGCTCACGCGCCGATTTGGAGCTGCGAAGCAGCGGAAAAGCAGTCGCCGTGCAGCCGGGCGTTAGCACTTTTATAGGCCATTAACGAAGCTCGCAACCCCATCCCAAGTCCATGTGATTTTTTTGATGCCATTTAACTCAACCGGAGCATCGCTGGCTGTTGCATCACCAATATATACTCCGATTACAGGAATGCTTTCTTCCTTTGCGCATTTGATTTCCCATCGAGCACCATCTGCTTGCTTTAGGTTCTTCGTAACAAGAACTACAACCCCATCACAACCCCTAATTTTAGTTCGGCAACGCGACTTCCATGAATCACTCCATGGCTCCTTCACAGACATATCCACAAGATCATAGGGGACTTTATTAGCTCTTGCTTGACCGACAAAAAGGTCTCTCGTTCTCTCGTCTTCGATCGCAAAGCTTGTAAATATTCTTTTCGCCATTTTATTCTCCTTAAGTTTTTCATAATAGTGATGTCCACTCGATCTGGCCCATCAACGTGACTAGGTCAGATTGCATGAAAACGTATATAACCTCCACTACTATAACCACTAGAACAAACCACCGAAACCTTCTTACTACTTTAGCTTCAGTTTCAGTATTTGACTCATAGCCAACTTGGTCTTTCAATATATTCCACTCATGCTCAAACATATTAGTTCTGAGCTGCTTTTCTATTTTATCAATAACGGTGAACTTTCCTGTGTTAAGCTTTCCATAGGAACGTACAAGCTTTTCCCATAGAAAGGTAACCACAAACGCCATAATTGAAAGGGCCAACATTCCTATCGCACCGACCACAGAGAACTCGAGCGACTTACCAACCACTAGCGAAATAGATAGAATTGATGAGGTAACCGTAAAGAATAAGTTATTAACTCGCATTCTTTGATCGGTAACTTTTTCAGTTGATCCGACCATTATTTTGTACTGTTCGAGTAGTAGTTGACGGTCCTCTTTGTAAGTCTTTTCAAGATACGACCAGCAGTACTCTGGTTTTCTGAAAACAGGAAACCCTTGACAGAAAAGAACGGAACTTTCGCAGGCAGACGGCAGTTTTATACCCACAATCTGTTTATTCAAAGTCTTTGCTTTAGCATACTCCCATTTCATCGGATCGCTTTTGAACGTATCTTTTCCGACAAAAAAGACGGCAAAGTCAACCTCCTTGAACTGCCTTTCCACGCGTTCCTTCCAGTTCTCGGAATGCTCGGTCTCTCTCAAAATTGCAATTGAATCGCCCGCAATCGAGAGAAGCTGATCCAAAACTTCGTTGGTTGCCTCCAGGTCGATAGTTCTGTTGCAAACAAATATTTTCAAATCCGTGTAGCTCCGAATGTGTGAAAATTGTGGGTGCTAACGTTTGGGGCTCACGAGCGCGAGTGTCTCGTGCAGCGACTTTGTTTGGCAGCTCAGTCCAGAAAGAGTACCAGGATCCACCTTCCTCTCAGACCACTCCGGATTAATGGGCATGCGACGTGGCTTCAGGCGAGTAGTTAACGACGTACTGAAAAGGTGAGAATATCAGCAAAAAAAGGTAACGTGACCACTGATGAATGGCGTGCCCTCGGAGACAATCTCCGAGGGCAGCTGAAAAAGCGTTCAACAGCGATCTTCCTTGTTTGGTTTCGTGAATCAGATCCAAGTTCATGAAATGCTCGTTGAATACACAGTTACTTTTACCTGAATTGTTGAGACCTTGGGCCTTTGGGTTTATGGCACTTACTTAGGTCTGCCCAAACAGTGGCTATACCGCATTCCACGATATTGCAGAAAAGTGCGTTCTCGATAATGCCACTTTTCTGTTACGCCACGCGGCGGAAAGTCTCATATTTAACAAAAGCTTAGTCCAATTATTCCTGCATCGCCATGTAATCGCTTGGCTTCTTGATTCCTTGTGTGGCCTCCTAACCGAGCTGCTCACCTGTTGCTCAGTAGAAAACATCATGCCTAGAAAATAAATATTTGTGCTCAGTTTAATTCCATCGGCTGCGCCAACCGTTGAAGAGAAGTGTTTAGTGTCGTGCGATTAACAGCAAAGTGTTCAGCCACTTCTTTTTTCGTGATGTTTGGGTCTAACAGCATGGCCGCAGCCTTCTTCACATCAGCGTCTGACATGGCCGGTTTTCGGCCATCTTCTCGCCCTCGGGCCCGGGCTGCCTGCAAACCGGCTATCGTCCTTTCCCGAATCAGGTCGTGTTCAAACTGAGCCAAGGCACCGAAGATATGGAATACCAAGCGGCCACCGGAACTGGTGGTGTCGATGGATTCCGTCAGTAACTTGAAGCCGATTTCTCGATCATGGAGCTCCTGGACTATTTCAACCAGGTCTTTCAGCGAACGGGCAAGCCGATCCAGTTTCCAGACCACCAGAATGTTGCCCTTTCGGAGGGTACGCAGACACTGCGACAGCTCAGGTCGTTCCCGGTGGTGAAACGCGTTAGCAATGGAAACGACCTCCTTGACTCACGGATCACCTAGTGTCTGTGCAATGACATCGCAGATATCAATGGGAAGCCAAAGCTTTAGGCCGCTCTCATCGATAATCTCGAAATCATCACCGCCCCGGCTAAGGTAAAACGCCTTCGCGTCATTGTCTTTTGAGTCAATCACCAAGCCGACACCCCCGACTCTTTTGGAGGTTTCTGATGCTTCTTTGATCGCAAAGGTGAGAAGGCGCTTTCCGTAACTGGAGCCCTTGTATCGATTGTCGACGGCCATTTTTGCAAGGAGTAGGGCAGGGACAGGATTTTTCAGTTTCCGCGCAGGCCTGCACTCAACGGGTAGGTCAACGGTTGTGTAGGTTAGCGTGATGTACGCCATGATCGTGTTTGGATCGGAGGGGGCTTCTATCACGAATGTTCGGGTTATTCGCTTGTCAGACGAAGCTCTAGCGCTGTGAGCCAGGAATTCATTCATGTCAGCATAACCGCAATCAAAAGCCTTGCGGTTATGGCGTTTCTGGATCGGCGTGAGCCTCGTCTGTTGCGCCAGTGTCATTGATGGATTCCTTGTAGTCGAGCGCATCCTGCATGAGCTTACTCGATGGCTTCTGAGGCTTCCGATCCAAGATTTCCAACATCCTATTTCCTGTCTCAACAGAAACCCGAATGCGGGTAATCCGATCCACCACCTCTTCAGCTTTTGAGCGGGCTGAATCAATGAGAAACTGGCTCATTGTCATCCCAGATAGCTCAGCAGCTTGCGCGATAAATTGCTGCGTTTGTGTATCCACTCGTGCGACGAGACGCGGATCTTTACCCGCCTCATTAGTCTGCGTTTTCATTCCTTTTCTCCCCGTCATTTATATGACTTCCCGACCTGGCGTTTTTTCTTAAATGGCTCTTATTGGTCGGTGTCGGAAACGATGATAACAAGAGTTCTCATTTATTTCAATTTGTGTGACAAAACGGCACACAGGTTTGGGGCTGTGGACTTGAAGAGGTCCAAGCCTTCGGCTTTCAACGACCAGGTGTGTTGCTCTGGTGCGTCAAATTAATTGGAATCGCCTGCAACCTTCTGTGGGAGGCGCTAAAAAGAAAGTTGGTAACTTTGCCCCAGCATTACACTCCTTATCGACTGCAGATCAGTGGCTTACCCCATTAGTTACCAACTTTATTATCACGCCACAACAGGTACTCGAATCCACACTTACTTCATAACATCGCTAAAGATGGAGTAGAGTTCGTGAAGGTGTCCACCTCAACCAGTTGTTTACCAGCTCCCGGCAGAAAAACAGCCAGGCTTCAGAAGTGCTTTATCAGGACCTGGGAATAAAAGAATGAAGCTCGTCTGTATTTCAGATACACACAGCCTGCACCGACGCATACTGGAGATTCCGGATGGCGATGTGCTGATTCATGCCGGCGACTGTCTCGGTGCGGGTACGTTGGACAATGTGG
>Ga0307970_1001339_pt1 | contig 13162 bp, 9 predicted proteins | sample OrgLakmetagen712_FD_202093 | JGI IMG/M metagenome (GOLD analysis project Ga0307970, IMG submission 202093) | Saline water microbial communities from Organic Lake, Antarctica - #712 | ecosystem: Environmental > Aquatic > Non-marine Saline and Alkaline > Saline | place: Antarctica: Organic Lake... | reverse complement strand
TGCCCGACGCCGGTCAGGGTCACCGTGCCGACGATCACCCCCGCCGTGGCGGTGGCAAGGCCGATGCCGATCATGTTGCGCGCCCCGGCGATCAGCCCGTCGACAAGATCGACAAGGCTGAGGCGGATCTTGTCCACAAGATCGCTCTCGCCGCGAAAGATCGCCTTGACTGGGCGCTGCGTCACAAGGATGACGAACAGAAGTGCGGTCGCCCAGAAGGCCGACAGGCCGGGCGATTTCTGCTCGATCATCAGGAAATAGACCAGCACCACGATGGGCAGCAGGAAATACAGCCCGGCCTTGTAGATTTCGCTGACGACCGGCAGGCGCAGATCCTCGGCATTGGGGTCGTCCGGCTCCAGATCCGGCACACCGGAGGCGATCCACAGCAGCGCCAGATAGGCCAGCACCAGAAGGCCCGACAGGATCGGACCCGAGTTGTCGGGCACCATTGCGACGATCCAGCCCACGGGATATTGCAAGCCATAGCAAAGCCCCGCGAAGCCTGCGAAAAATGCGAACATGCCGCCGATGGTGCGCCCGAGATGCACCACACGGTCGCCGAGCGTGGGCATGTTCTGCTTCACCGCCTCGAGATGGACGATATAGACCAGCGCGATATAGCTGATGGTCGCGGGCAGGAAGGCGTGGGTGATGACCTCGACATAGGAAATGCCGACATATTCCACCATGAGAAACGCCGCCGCGCCCATCACGGGCGGCATGATCTGGCCGTTGACCGAACTTGCCACCTCGACCGCGCCGGCCTTCTCGGAGGTGAACCCGACGCGCCTCATCAGCGGAATGGTGAAGGTGCCGGTTGTGACGACGTTGGCGATGCTCGACCCGGAGATGAGGCCGGTGGCCGCGGAGCCCACGACGGCGGCCTTGGCGGGACCGCCCCGCAGGTGGCCAAGTGCGCCGAAGGCCATCTTGATGAAGTAATTGCCGGCCCCGGCCTTTTCGAGAAGCGCGCCGAACAGCACGAAGAGGAAGACGAACTTCGTCGACACGCCCAGCGCGATGCCGAACACCCCCTCGGAGGTGATCCACATGTGGCTCATCGCCTTTTGCAGGCTGGCGCCCTTCCAGCGGATGACCTCGGGGATCCATTCGGAGGCACCGAAGAACACGTATCCCAGAAAGATCGTGGCGATGATCGCCATCGCCGGGCCGAGCGCGCGGCGCGCCCCCTCGAACAGGATGAGCAGCCCGGCCAGCGCGAACCATTTGTCGGTATGATCGGCCAGTCCGCCATTGTTGACGATCTTTTCATAGAAAAAATAGCCGTAAAGCGCGCAGAACGTGCCCGCCAGCGCCAGCGCCCAGTCATAGATCGGCACATGGTCGCGCGGGCTGGATTTCAGCATCGGATAGGCCATAAAGGCCAGAAAGATCGCGAAGGCGAGGTGGATCTGCCGCGAATTGTTGATCAGGTCGCCGGGCAGCACGTAATTGACGATCGGCGAGGCCAGCAGCACCTGATACAGCGACCAGACGAGGGCCACCCCCGCCAGCAGAAGCGCGACCGAACCGGTCGGGTTGCGCGCGCCGCCATCGTTGGAGGCGACCATTTCCTCGAGTTCGGATTCGCTCAGCGGGCCCTTGCCCTGCGTCTTGTCGGCCATCTGTACCGTCCCCCTGAAGCGCCGCGACCTGCGCGCGGTCCGTTTCGACCAGTCTGCTCAGACCGGGCGGTCGTGGCAAGGGCGGCGTGCCGCCCCCGCCGGGAATCCGTGGATCGTCACTCGATCCAGCCCTGTTCGCGATAATATTTGGCAGCGCCCGCATGCAGCGTCGCCGAAAGGCCGGCACTGGCCATCTCTTCGGGCTCCAGAATGCCGAAGGCCGGGTGCAGCCCCTTGAAGTCGTCGAAATTCTCGAAGACAGCCTTCACGACCTCGTAGACCGCATCCTCGCTCACCGCGTCCGAACTGACCAGAGTGGCGCCGACGCCGAAGGTCTGCGTGTCCTCGTCATTGCCGCGATACATGCCGCCGGGGATGGTGGCGATGCGGTAATACGAGTTCTCGCCGACCAGCGACTCCACGGCCGGGCCGGAGACGTCCACCAGAACGCTCTCACAGGCGGTCGTCGCCTCCTGGATGGAGCCCGAGGGGTGGCCGACGGTATAGACCATCGCGTCGATTTGGTTGTCGCACAGCGCCGCGCTCTGCTCGGCGGCTTTCAACTCGGTGGCGAGGGCGAAATCGTCGGTGCTCCAGCCCATTTCCTCGAGCAGCACCTCGATCGTTCCGCGCTGACCCGAGCCGGGATTGCCGATATTCACGCGCTTGCCCTTGAGGTCCTCGAAGGTCTCGATCCCGGCATCGGCGCGGGCCACCACGGTGAACGGCTCGGGGTGCAGCGAAAACACCGCGCGCAGTCATTCGAACGCGCCATCATCCTCGAACGACGAGGTGCCGTTGAAGGCGTGATACTGCCAGTCCGACTGCGCCACGCCGAATTCCAGCTCTCCGGCGCGGATGGTCTTGAGGTTGTAGATCGACCCGCCCGTGGATTCCACGGAACAGCGGATGCCGTGATCGCTGCGGCCCTTGTTGACCAGACGGCAGATCGCACCGCCCGCCGGGTAGTAGACGCCGGTGACACCGCCGGTGCCGATGGTGATGAAGTCCTCGGCCTGTGCGGCCGGGGCCATCAGCGCGGTCAGCGCGGCCCCCGCGACTGTGACTTTGAGTTTGGCAAACATCATCTTCTCCCTTTTTCGATGTCTTTTGCGATTGTCTGCTCACCCGCCCCGGATCCTGCGCGAAACTGCGGCCGCGTCGTGCGATCCCCTGTGGTCAAACAGCGTTTTCCCAACGTGCGAGTAGATACTTGAAGCGTTCCACCCGTTTCATGACTTGTCAAGAGGCGGGCCGTTTGGTTCAGTCAGGGGACACCTCAGGAAGCGCTCCCATGTCCCACGTCTTCGCCCGCCACACCAAGGCCCATCCGCCCGTCGCCCATCACGGCGACGGCGCCTATATCATCGACGCGGACGGCAAACGTTATCTCGACGGATCCGGCGGCGCGGCGGTGTCGTGTCTCGGCCATTCCGACCCGGACGTGACCGCCGCGATCCGCGATCAGGCCGGCCGCATCGCCTTCGCGCATACCGGCTTTTTCACGTCGGAACCGGCCGAGCGTCTCGCCGACCGGCTCATCGCCCATGCCCCCGAGGGGATCGAGCGGGTCTATTTCGTCTCCGGCGGCTCCGAGGCGGTGGAGGCGGCGCTGAAGCTCGCCCGCCAGTATTTCCTGGAAAAGGGCGAGAGCACGCGCACCCGCTTCATCGCCCGGCGCCAAAGCTATCACGGCAACACCCTCGGCGCGCTCGGGACCGGCGGCAACCTGTGGCGGCGCGAGCCCTTCGCCCCGCTTATGGTCGAGACCTCGCATATCGCGCCCTGCTACGCCTATCGCGGCCAGCAGGACGGCGAGACGCCCGAGGATTACGGTCGCCGCGTGGCCGATGAGCTGGAGACCGAACTGCAGCGCCTCGGCCCCGAGACCGTCATCGGCTTCGTCGCCGAGCCGGTGGTCGGCGCGACGCTTGGCGCGGTGCCGCCCGTGCCCGGCTATTTCAAGCGCATCCGCGAGATCTGCGACCGGCACGGGATCCTGTTGATTCTCGACGAGGTGATGTGCGGCATGGGGCGCACCGGCACGCTGTTCGCCTGCGAACAGGACGGCGTGCGGCCCGATATCGTGACCATCGCCAAGGGTCTGGGCGCGGGCTATCAGCCGATCGGCGCGATGCTGTGTTCGGGCGATATCTACGCGGCGGTCGAGCATGGCTCGGGGTTTTTCCAGCACGGCCATACCTATATCGGCCATCCCGTCGCCTGCGCCGCCGCCGATGTGGTCGTGGGCAAGCTCACCGAAGGCGGCCTGACGACGCGCGCGGCACAGATGGGCGAGGTGCTCGACGCGGCCCTGCAGGAACGCTTCGGCCAGCATCCGCATGTCGGCGACATCCGCGGGCGCGGCATGTTCCGCGGGCTGGAACTGGTCGCGGATCGCGACGCCAAGACGCCGTTCGATCCGGCCCGCGCCATCCACAAGCGCGTCAAGGCGGCGGCGTTCGAGGCGGGGCTGATCTGCTATCCGATGGGCGGCACCATCGACGGGCGGCAGGGCGATCACGTGCTGCTCGCCCCGCCCTTCATCCTGACCGAGGATCAGGTGGGAGAGCTTGTCGACAAGCTCGATCTCGCGCTGGATAAGGCGCTTTCATGAGGGCGCTGCCCCGGCTGATGGTCGCGCCCAACGGCGCGCGGCGCGGCAAGGCCGATCATCCGGCCCTGCCCATGACCCTGCCCGAGATCGTCGAGACGGCGCGCGCCTGTGCGGCGGCGGGCGCGGACGGTCTGCACCTGCACCTGCGCGACGCCCAAGGGCGTCACCTGCTGGATGCCGGCGCTTATGCCGAGGCGCTGGGCGCGCTGCGCCGCGCCGTGCCCGACATGGCGCTGCAGATCACGACCGAGGCGGTGGGCGTCTACGACCCCCCGCATCAGCGCGCCGTGGCGCTTGACGCGGGCGCCGATCTGGTCTCGGTCGCGCTGCGCGAGATGGCCGCGCCGCCGCATGACGCGGAGGCGCCCGCCTTCTATGGGGCTTGCGCCGAGCGGGGCATCGCAGTGCAGCACATCCTTTATGACGCCGCGGATTTCGATCTGCTCGACCGGCTCGTGCCGTCCGGCCTCAAAGACGCACCCGACCTGCAACTGATCTTCGTGCTGGGCCGCTACAGCACCGGGCAGCAAAGCACCCCGCACGATCTCGATCCCTTCCTCGACTGCCTCGCACAGCGCGCCACAGCGGCGGACTGGGCCGTCTGCGCCTTCGGCCGGTCCGAGACCGCCTGCCTCAAAGCCGCGCACGCGGCGGGCGGCAAGCTCCGCGTCGGGTTCGAGAACAACCTCGTGAACGACGACGGCAACCCCGCCCGCGACAACGCCGACCGCGTCGCCGAGATCCGCGCGGTCATGGCAAACCAGCACACACCAAGCTGACCCGTGTTTTTCTTGCCGCACCGACGCGGCTGCCCCGGCCTGTTCGGGCCGCGCCTGTCACGCGGTCTTTTCCGGCGGATCGGGTGGGGGGTAGGCGTAGGGATTAGCTTGCCACTTGCGCCATCGCTTTTCGAAATTGCGTCGCAGCTTAAATTTAGACCAATGCGCGGGCCAGTCTTCATGCTCCGGCCCATGTCCGCCGGGCAGCGTCACCGACGCATCCCCGAACATGTCCTGCACATGTGCCGCGATTTGTGGTACCATTTCAAAGTCTACAGACTTCACGGCGGACCCACCAAAAGAAGTCTTTATAACTCCCGTGTTCTTATCTAACCGCGCTCTCGTGAGGTTTGCACCCTGCAGCTGCGCCATTGCTAGGTTTGCGCCCTGCAACCGACTCTGTCGGAGGTGTGCCCCCTGCAAGCTCGCTTCACCAAGGTCTGCGCCCTGCAACCGCGCATCCATGAGGCGAGCCCCCTGCAACCGCGCATGCCAGAGTACTGCCCCCTGCAATCTCGCCTTCCCGAGGAATGCCACCTGTAACAGCGCCAGCCCGAGGTCAGCCCCCTGCAGCTGCGCCGTTCGGAGGAATGCCCCCTGCAACTGCGCCAACCCGAGGTCTGCGCCCTGCAACCGGGCATCCATGAGGTCAGACCCCTGCAACCGCGCCCGGCTGAGATCTGCACCCTGCAGATAAGTTCCGATTACCAGCGCGCCATTAAGATCCGCATCAGACAGATCCGCGCCCCGCAGGTTGGCACCGCGCAAGTCCAGACGGTAGCCTTCAAAACACTTGAGGGCCGCTAGCCATGTGTTCAGATTTACCCGGTAAACGTGCAGCGCGGCGTAGTCATGGTTTTCCTTTGGCCCGTCATAGTCGGGGCAGGGGATGTCGAACGGAACCGGCGCCTCGACGCCGCGCCCGGCCTCCAGCCGACGCTGTTTCGTACTGCGCCGCCCGATCACCGTCAGCGCCGTCTGAATATCCTCGCGAATCGAGAGTTTGGCCTTGGCTTCTTCCTGCGCTTTCCTGAACGCGTTCAGCCTATCCACCCAATCCGCCTCCAGCGGTCCCTCGTCCTCGCTGTCCTTCATCTCCAGTTCCGGCCAGTAATCTTCGGCCGGGGCCGGGGCGTTCTGCCGGATATAGGCACAGAGGATTTCCATGATCTGCACATGGTCGCGGTCACTGTCCTGCGCGATCCGCTCCAACGCATAGATCGCCCCGATCCGCACTTCGAGATTGGGTTTTGTTTGAGTGAATACTTGCCACTTGCCTTGTTCGGCAGGGTACATGCCATCTGGAAGCTGAAGGGGGGTATCTCTCCATTCGATCTCGGTGTGACGTTCCTCGCTATCCGTGCCATCCATCGCGGCGTGATTGGGATCAGGCTCCCGAAGAAAAACAGGACGTCCGATCTGGTTAACTTCTTTTTGTGCCCCCAACCCCTGAACAGCGGTGTTAATCCGGTCGGTGATCTGACCCTGCACAGAATTGGCATGATCATTCTCAGCCGCTTCGGTCTGTCGGCGTGTCAGCACCAATCGATTGAGGGTGATCGGCAGGGCGATCACCGCCCCCGCCACGGTGGTCACCGCCACCAGTTGTGCGATCGAAAAACGCCAGTCCCAGACCGCCTCCTGCCCTTCGGGTGCATCCCGAAAGATCGTCTGCCACAACACCGCGTAGAAGCCGATGAAGAGCGTTAGAGCCACCACCGCCCATGTCGTCGCCAGAATCAGAAACAGGGTCGGGGGCACCGCGCTCAGTCCCGTTCGATCCTGTGCGCGTCGCAGCCAGTCAGGTCGCTTGGGAAGGCGCAGCCCCTTGACCTGATTCAAGAGCTTTCGCAGCCTGAACCGTTTCAGAATGTCAGGCTTGTCGTCGTCGCGCATGCCGCCTCCGCCCCGCTCGGTCCGGCCCAGATTAGCCGCGATCTTGGCCCACGGCAAACGCCGCCCCGCGTTGCGTACCTTTCGCGCGTACGCAATGTACACCTTGTACGCAGCTGCTCAGGCGCTGCCGCCCTCCGAGGACAGCATCAGCGCCGACACGCCCAGCCGGTCGAGCGCGGTTTCCCACTTGCGCGCATCCCTCGTGTCGAACACCAGATCCGCATCCGCGTCACAGGTCAACCAGCCGTTCTGTGCCAGTTCGGCCTCAAGCTGCCCCGGCCCCCAGCCCGCATAACCCAATGCGATCAATGCCTTGGCCGGTCCGCCCCCCTCGGCCAGATCCTCTAGGATGTCGAGCGTGGCGGTCATCGCGAAGGCCTCGCTGACCTCGAGCGTGGAGATCGCCGAGGTGTAGCCCGCGTCATGCAGCACGAAGCCGCGCCCATGCTCCACCGGCCCACCGAAATGCACCGGCAGATCCCGCAACCCCTCCCCCGGCGTGATCGAAAGCTGATCGAGAAGGTCGCGCATCCTTAAGTCATCGGTCGGCTTGTTGATGATCAGCCCCATCCCGCCCTCGGGCGAATGCGCGCAGACGAGAACCACCGAATTGGCAAAGCGCGGATCGCCCATACCGGGCAGTGCGATCAGGATTTTTCCCGTGAGATCGAGCTCTTGCGTCGCGTCTGGGTCTTTTTCGGTCATCCTACAAGAATGGAGGTGCGGGGCGGTCTGTGCAAGGCGGGTATTCCGGTATGGGCCGCATTTCTCGCTTTAAAGTGAGTTGGCATTTGCCGCCGCATCCGCCATTTGTGAGGCATGTTGACCCGAATGACAGTCGCGATTCTCGCCGCAATTGCGGCTTTTGCCACCCCGCTGGCGGCGCAATCACCGCGGGATATGATCACCGTCAGCGTCCTGCCGGGCTGGCAGATGCCCGACGGCACCCATGTGGCGGCGTTGAAATTCAGCCTCGCCGACGGGTGGAAGACCTATTGGCGCGCCCCCGGCGATGCCGGCATCCCGCCGCGGATCGGCTGGCGCGGATCGCGCAACCTCCACGCGGTCGAGATCGTCTGGCCCACGCCGCAGCAGACCACAACCAGTGGTATGCGCACCATCGGCTATGCCGATGATCTGGTGTTGCCGGTGCGCCTGACACCGGGGCAGGCCGGCCGCGCGATTGCGCTTCAGGTGCGGCTGGAGCTCGGGGTCTGCAAGGATATCTGCATGCCGGTCGAGATGACGGTCGCGGCCGATCTCCCGCCCGGGACCCACGAGCGTGACCCGAGGATCGCCGCAGCGCTCGCCGCCCGGCCCTACACCGCCGCCGAGGCCGGTGTGGGCCGCGTGGCCTGCAGCCTGTCGCCGATCGATGGCGGCGGGCTGCGTCTCGTGGCCGAGGTCGACATGGTCCAGATGGGCGCGCGCGAGTGGATCGTGGTCGAGACCGACAGCCCCGATCTCTGGGTGGCCCAGTCCGACACGCAAAGGCAGGGAAAGCGCCTGCGTGCCGTGACCGAGGTGCATCATGTCGAAGGGCGCGGGTTCATGATCGACCGCTCGGGTCTGCGTCTGACGGTGCTGAGCACCGGCGATGCGGTCGAGATCGAGGGCTGTCCGGCAGGCTGATATGGCTCAGCGATTGCGCCGCCGCGGCGTGCCGTCGGGCAGGGCGATATTGGCCACCTGCTCGGATATCGGGTCATTGACCAGCGGATGCGCCTGCGCGTGAAAATCCTTCGGATCGCACATCTTCTGCCATTGCCCGCTCGCATAGACCTCCAGCCCCGCGAACGAGGCCTTGTAGCCCATCTTGGGGCTGCCGGGCACCCAGTAGCCAAGATAGACATAAGGCAGCCCATTCTCGCGGGCGATCTCGATATGATCGAGAATGATATGAGTGCCAAGCGATGCCTTCGCGCGGTCCGGCTCGAAGAAGGAATAGACCATGCTCACCCCGTCATCGAGGATGTCGGTCAGGCAGACGGCGACCAGATCGCCGGTCTTGGGGTCGCCGTATTCCACGACGCGCGTGCGGATCGGGGTTTCCTCTACCATCGCGGCAAACTCGAACGTGTCCATGTCGGCCATGCCGCCGGCGGCGTGACGGCTTTCGAGATAGCGGCGGAAGAGGTTGTACTGGTCCTCTGTGGCCCAGGGCGAGGTGGCGCGGCGGCGCAGATGCGCGTTGCGCTTCAACGTGCGTCTCTGGCTTTTCGACGGGGTGAACGCGGCCACGTTGATGCGCGCCGAGAGGCACGCCGCGCAATCCGCGCAAGAGGGGCGGTAGAGCACGTTCTGCGAACGGCGAAAGCCCTGTTTCGACAACCCGTCATTGAGGCTTTGCGCATCGCCGCCCTGCAGGGCGGTGAACAGCTTGCGCTCCATCCGGCCCGGCAGGTAGGGGCAGGGTTGCGGGGCCGTCACGTAGAATTGCGGCGCGATGGGGAGCGTGTGTCGCATGCTTGGATCCGGGACCGTGTTCCTGTCTTCTGCGCTGAACGTAGCAACCAAGGGTGCGGTCGCCAAGAGGCTTGTCACATGCCAGTCACATCGCGGCGCGGCGATTGATCGCCACGCTGCCCAGAACGCGATCCGACAGGCCCTGACCCCGCGCCCCGGTCAGCATCAGCACGATGGAGATCACCTGCAGGATCGGCAGCGCGAACGAGATCGTCAGACCGAGGGTATGCGCAAAGGCCAGCGGCAGGTCGAAACGCTGACCGTCGGCGGCGCGAAACTCGATCGCCATCAGGCCCATCCCCCATGTGGCCGATCCGCGCGCGATCGTCACCACCCGGTAGGCGAACCCTACGAGCGCCATCAACACCGGAAAGAAGAACAGCCCCGTAAAGGCGGTGAACGGCACCACCAGCAGGCTGATCACGAGAATCAGGAGCGTGTCCACCACGAAGGCCACAAGCCGTTTGGCCGCGACATCGGCATAGAATTCCGGCTGCGTGTCCGGGTCGGGCAGGTGCCATGTGATATCGCTCATGCGGGGGGCGTCCGTTTGCCGGGTCAGGTGCCATGAAGGTTGCCACGGGCGCGGCGAATTGCAAGGGATCAGGCGGTGAACTCTGCCAGTTCGGCCCCGCAAAGCGTCAGCAGCCCCTGTGGCGCGATCCCGAACAGGTGGCGCGGCGTGCCCGCTGCGGCCCAGACCTGCGCGAACTCCAGCAGATAGGGGTCGAAAAAGGCGCGCGGGCGCGTCAGATGCCCGACCGGCGCGACCCCGCCGATGGCAAATCCGGTCTGCGCCCGGATCAGCGCCGCATCGGCCTTGCCAAGCGCCTCGCCCGCCACCTCTGATGCGCGCGCGTCATCGACACGCGACGCGCCCGAGGTCACGAACAGGATGGCCTCGCCGCTGACCTGCCCGCGCAGCATGACCGATTTGGCGATCTGCGCGACGTCGCAGCCCAGCAGATCCGCCGCCATCCGCGCGGTCGTCGCATCGCCGATCTCGACCGGCGCGATATCGAGGCCGGCCTCCTGCAACACAGCTGTCACGCGGCGCACACTCTTGCTCATGATGTCCCCTCCGGTCTTTTCGCAGTATTCCAAGCCGGCGGGGCATTGACCAGCCCGATCCGGCTTGTATCACTCGGACCCATGAATTTCGTCGATCGCATCACCCGCCTGCCGCGCGCCCATGACCCCGCCGAGGGCGAAGAGGCGCGCGCCGCCTTGCCGGACCTTTCGGGTCAGCTTTCCGATCTGCTGGCCGGGGCCGGGGGCTGCAGCCCGTTCCTGAAATCGCTGATCCTGCAGGAGGCCGCGTGGCTGCAAGGCGCGCTCGACGCGCCGGACGAGGCGTTCAGGGCGCTTCTCGCCGATCTGCCGGAGGTGCCGCCCGACAGCCTTGCCGGGGCGTTGCGCACGGCCAAGCGCCGCACAGCGCTGCTGCTCGGTCTCGCGGATCTCGCCGGGGTCTGGCCGCTGGAAGAGATCACCGGGCGCCTCACCGAATTTGCCGATCTGGCCTGTGATCTGGCGCTCAAGGCGGCGCTTGGCGCGGAGATCAGGCGCGGCAAGCTGCCGGGCATGACCGAGGCCGACATCGCCACCGGGGCCGGCATGGTGGTGTTCGCCATGGGCAAGATGGGCGCAAAAGAGCTCAATTACAGCTCCGACATCGACCTGATCTGCCTGTTCGACGAAACCCGCTTTACGCGCGACGATTTCCACGAGGCGCGCGCCAGCCTCGTTCGGGCGACCCGCAAGATGGCCGCGATGCTCAATGACCGCACGGCAGAGGGCTATGTCTTTCGCACCGATCTGCGGCTGCGCCCCGATTCGGGCGTCACGCCGGTCTGCATGGCCATGGCGGCGGCAGAGACTTATTACGAAAGCCTTGGGCGCACATGGGAGCGCGCGGCGTGGATCAAGGCGCGGCCCTGTGCCGGCGATCTCGACGCGGGCGCGCGGTTTCTGGCCACGCTGCGGCCGTTCGTCTGGCGCAAACATCTGGACTTCGCCGCGATCGATGACGCCCACAACATGCGTCTGGCGATCCGCACGCATAAGGGCCTCGGCGGGGCGCTGTGCCTTGAAGGCCACGACATGAAGCTTGGCCGTGGCGGCATCCGCGAGATCGAGTTCTTCACCCAGACCCGGCAATTGATCGCGGGCGGGCGCGACGCCGATCTGCGGGTGCGCGGCACGGTGGACGGGCTGGCACGGCTGGCCGGCAAGGGCTGGGTGCCCGAGGATGCCGCCGACACGCTGACGCGGCATTACCGCTTTCACCGCGAGGTCGAGCACCGGGTGCAGATGCTGCGCGACAGCCAGACCCATGACCTGCCCGACACGCGCGCGGAATTCGACCGCCTCGCGGCGTTCATGGGGCGCGACACGGACAATCTGCGCGCCGACCTGACGGCGCGGCTGACCGAGGTGCACGAGCTGATCGAGGAGTTCTTCGCGCAGGATGACGGGGACGCAACCGGCCCGGACGCGGTGCCCGGGATGCTGGACGCGGATGTGATCGCCCGCTGGCCCGGCTATCCGGCGCTGCGCTCCTCCCGCGCGGTCGAGATCTTCAAGCGCTTGAGGCCCGACATCCTCGACCGTCTGTCCCGCACCGCCGAGCCGAACGAGGCGCTTCTGGCCTTTGACGGGTTTCTGTCGGGGCTGCCTGCGGGCGTTCAGGTCTTCTCGCTGTTCGAGGCGAACCCGCATCTCATCGACCTGCTGGTCGATATCGTCGGCACGTCGCCGGTTCTGGCGCAGTATCTGGCGCGCAATGCCGATGTGTTCGACGCGGTGATCGCGGGCGATTTCTTTGCCGATTGGCCGGGATATTCGGCGCTGGAAACGGAGATCGCCAACCGGCTCTCGGTCGAGGGCGATTACGAACGCGCGCTCGACGCGGCCCGCCGCTGGCACAAGGAATGGCATTTCCGCGTCGGCGTGCATCACCTGCGAGGTCTCATCGACGCGGACCGGGCCGGCGCGCAATATGCCGACCTCGCCGGCGCGGTGATCACCGTGATCTGGCCACGGGTCGTCGCACAATTTGCCGAAAAACACGGGGACCCGCCGGGGCGCGGCGCGGTGGTGCTCGGCATGGGGTCGCTCGGGGCGGGGCAGATCAACGCGAAATCCGATCTCGATCTGATCGTGATCTACGACGCGGGCGATTCCGAGGCGTCGGACGGGCGACGCCCGCTTGGCGCGCGCGCCTACTACGCGCGGCTGACGCAGGCGATGATCACGGCCCTTACCGCCCCGATGGCCGAGGGGCGGCTTTACGAGGTGGACATGCGGCTGCGCCCCTCGGGCAATCAGGGGCCGGTCGCGACAAGCTGGCCCGCGTTCCGCAATTACCAACAGGACGAGGCCTGGACATGGGAGCATCTGGCGCTGACCCGCGCCCGCGCGATCGCCGGTGACGCGCGCCTTGCCGAGGATGTCGAGACGTTCCGCGCCGGGCTGATCGCCGGGACATCCGCGCCCGCGTCGGTGATCTCGGCGGTGTCGGACATGCGCAAACGCCTTGCCGACGCCAAGCCGCCCGACGGGCCGTGGGATGCCAAGCTGGGCCCCGGCCGGATGCTCGAGATCGAACTGATCGCGCAGGCGGGGCTTCTGATGGCGGGGCGCGACGCGCGCGATGTGGTCTCGGGTCTCGAGGGTGGTGTCGCAATCGGCTGGCTGAGTGACGCCGACAGCGCAGCATTGAGCCGCGCATATGCGCTTTGCTGGAAGGTGCAGATGGTGGCGCGGCTGATCAG
>Ga0307970_1001327_pt1 | contig 13219 bp, 6 predicted proteins | sample OrgLakmetagen712_FD_202093 | JGI IMG/M metagenome (GOLD analysis project Ga0307970, IMG submission 202093) | Saline water microbial communities from Organic Lake, Antarctica - #712 | ecosystem: Environmental > Aquatic > Non-marine Saline and Alkaline > Saline | place: Antarctica: Organic Lake... | reverse complement strand
GATTTTTATGAGCAGCCTGCAATGATCGAGCACGGAAATCCAACGGGCGTTGTTACTGAGTCCAGTCGCAAGAAAGGCCGGGAAACGCTGGCAAAGCTCATGGGGGATCTGAAAGGTGCCGATTGAACTCATGCTGGTGAAAGGTCAAGACGGCGCATTGCGGCCGGCGTCTGCCGCTGACCAGGACCACATGGGCAAATTTAAAACCGGGAAAGCAGTCAGGGTATCCGTGACACAGATTAAATCCAGGTCATTGCAGCACCACAGGCTGTATTGGGGCGGGCTTATTGAGTTGGCCATGGACTATTGGGAGCCTACGGGCGGTCTGGTGTCTTCAAGTGAAACAAGCACGCTCAAACGGTTTGCGGATTGGCTGGACAAGCAGGGCGGCAATTCTGGAGCCATACGTAGGGCCTGCGCTGCGTTTCTGGATGAACTAAGGCATTCACGCGGGTTGCGCATTGATGCCCCTCACAAGTCACGAGAGGCCCTTCACGAATGGATCAAGATTGAGGCGGGTTACTATCGATTGGAGGAGACTCCCGGCGGCGTGCGCCGGGTGCCGTTGTCGATCAACTTCAACGCGATGAGCCAAGATGAGTTCGGCGTGTTCTACAAGGCAGCGTTCTCGGTGGTGTGGCGCTTCATCTTGAGCCGGGCTTTTGAAGACGATAATCAAGCACAAAACGCCATTGATCAGCTCTTACAATTCGGATAGCCTCGATCTGTGCGGCTAGGCTAGCTACCGAACGTGCGCGTCACCCGAAGCGTACTGCCGCATTCATATTTCGGGAATCTCTGAGGGTAGAGATATGATCGACTGCATTGAATGGACAAAACTGCGCGATAAAGATGGATATGGGCGGATCAAGGTAAAGCGGATTCCACGACTGGCGCATAGAATAGTTTACGCTGAAGCCAATGGCCTTTCCTTAAATGAAATAGACGGTAAAGTAATTCGGCATACCTGTGACAATCCTGGCTGCGTTAATCCGGACCACCTTGAGATAGGGACTCAGGCAGATAACTTGCGCGATATGCTTGATAGAGGGCGTCACGGACACACCATTCTTACGGCCAGCCAGGTCCAACGTATTCGGTCCAGGTACGTCAGGGGCTGTTGCATTAACGGAAGCCCGGCGCTTGGTCTTGAGTTTGGAGTTAGTGGTCGCACAATCCGCGACATTGTTAATAAAAAAACGTGGACGCATATTTAAAGCTGGCCTGTCCCGCACGTTTGAAAGCGAAGGACAGGCTGATAAAGCCATTAACCAGCTTTTGGCTTTTGGCTAATGCGAAACCTGAGCACGTCCAGCATAGTGACTAGGCGCGGGCTCATGTCTTCGGCCCAGTCGCGGAATTCTTCTTGGGTGAAGTGTTTGCGTAGATCATTTTATATACCTATTTTATCAACGTGCCGGCGACGGATCTCTGCGGCTCCTATGTACATGCTTGCGGGCGTGTCGGCGGCGTGGATGATTACTTTTTTGATAGGCACAATGCCTCCCTTTAAATTACAAAACAACCAAGGCATTATTCAAGTTTTCAACTTGATAATTTGCCCGCCATGAAATTCTGTAAGTAGAAGCGCCCCCGTTGTCTGCCGAGTCCAAAGAAAAAGTAACTGTTCCGTCCCCGTTTAAAGTATTTGTTAAAGAAACAGCCGATCCACCGTGATTTTGTTGCCCTCCGGCAATTTCAAGAACGCTCTGGGTTCCACCGTATTCACTGACAAGAAACTGTTTCTTTATTCCTGATATATTGTTTAAACTGGGGTTTTTAGCAAAAACAGAAATATTAAGTACGCCTCCATTTCTTGCGCCCGTTCTAACTGTAAACAAATCAACAGTTGCATTCTCTCCTACAGTCACGCGCCCCATTGCTTCTTGATAAATGTCTGCTTCAATTAATGTTTCTGCTTTTAGCTCTAGCGAATCATTAGCTTTTACTCGGTTAAAGGATCCGCCCGTTGAGTTGTTGACGCCATTTTCAAAAATAGTGTTATTATCATCAAAAAAGTTAGCAGGCAGAATGTTACCATACGGGGAATTTTTACCCACAAAAAACATATTGCCTGATGTTGGATCTCTAACAACAATTGGCCGACCACCAGTAGACGGCTCAGCAATGATTCCATAACAGTGATTAAATTTGGGAACACGAACTGCTGAGGGATTACCGGCAAGGCCGGTTCTAGTGGAACTCTCAATAGCACAGGAATTTGGTGATGAGTGTAAAAATAAACCATGTACGTTGTTCTCTTGAGCGCCGTTAAAATGAATTAATGAGCCGCCAACGCCACCTAAGTTTCCTAAGTTTTGACCGAAAATGTTTTGTAAAAAGTTAGCGTTTGCTAACCCGTTCAATGATATTCCGTGGTTTGCGTTATCAACTTTTATATTGGTTAACAGATGAAAGTAGCAAGCCGTTTCACTGCTGTATTGAGGCGCGTTTATTTTAACGCAATGGGTCGCACTGCCCGATGTGTTTCCTCCGCTTTGGTGCCCCTGCACAGAAATAGAATCAAGCCGACAATGAAACATATTTTTGCTGCTTACATTGTAATTTTCTGCACCGATTAAAACTACGCCCTCTGGTGTCGGTGATTGTGATCTGATTGAGGCCCGTATATTTTCGCCCAAAAGTGCGGACTGATCATCTTCTAGCCAAAAAACGGGGCTTTGATCCGAAGATAAAGAAGAAAGTCTAATAATTACAGATGCGCCCTCAAGTATCACTGTCTGCCGCCAACCTATAACGGCCACACCGTCAGCAACGGAATAAAAAGAACCGTCTTGAGGGTCTGGAACTATTACCCTATCAGTCAAAGCAAGCGCGGCTTGTATAGCTGGCATGTTGTCAGTGTTGGCGCTGCCACCGTCACTAACCGCACCAAACCAAGTTATATTGGCACCATTTAACCCTCTACGCTTTGCCACTTTACTTGTTGCCGTTGGGTTGTCTGACAATCCGACATAAACCCCGTTTAAAGTATCAGCCGCCAGCTCAGTAGAAAAATCTCCAGAAATTACATCAAAGTCACCAGACCGACCGCCAGCGTTAAGGCTGAACACATAGCCAACAGGCGCGGAGTATTCCTCCATAGCGGCTATGCTTGTTACGCGGATAACCCGCTTGCTTACTGCGTCTTGCAGGCTTTCAGAGCTCCCCGATAGGAACTGAGGCAAGCTATTCATGCCTGCGATGCCGGTCCAGGATCGGGTCAAAGATCCGGTTAAAGGATCGTCCGATTGAACCTCTACTACTGTATTGCCGCCAACGTAGGTAACGCTATCGACATACCCGTATAGGTAGCTTGCATCGTCAAGCTGCAACGCTTTTCCTGCGGTATAAACGTCTGTGTGGTTTCCTACAATAGAAAAGCTCGTAGGTGATACCTGTGTTGCCGCACGCTCATTGATCCATTCTTTTTGCAGTCCGGAAGGATCAGTAACAGGATCAGAAGTCCACACTTCAACATCATCAGCGTCTTTGACGACTACCTTGTAACTGCCGTCAAGGTAGATATTTGCATAGCCCGCACCATTCAAAATGGTAGGGTTGGCATTGGCTGTGACGCCATCCTCGCTTTGAAACGTTGCTTTTGGCGTGTTGGTGCCTGCCTGGTAGGTAAACACTTTGCCAAATGCCAACGGTGCGCCAGTGTCGCTGTCCCATGCGTAGAACTTGGGACCAATAATTGATACTGCCATGATGCTTCTCCTAATTGTCTTTGGCTGATTATAGCCTACGGCATTTCTACGTGTACTTGTTCCAGTGCATCTTTGGCCTGGCGGTAGACCTTAGATAGTGTCTCGTTTTTCTGCTCGTAGTAGCTTTCGATCTTGGCTTCTTTTTCTTCAGCGGTCATGTTCTCGTTGTATTTGTACGAGGCAATGATTTCCTGCTGATCTGAAAAAGCGCTGTCGATCTGACTGAAGGCCCCGTTGAGCCCTATAAGAATCTGATTGACCTTTTCACTGGCAAAGTCCGGCGCTTTGCTCGGATTACGGATGGCCTCACGCTTGAGCATGTTGAACGTCTGCTGTGCAGCGGCGGCCTTCACTTTCAGATCCCAATACCCTTCTGTCCATTTTGTGCGATAGGGCACGCGCTGGCCAACGAACTGGTGCGCCATGTAATCAATCGGCGTGCCGCGATTAAATGGCCTGGCACCCCAATCGTCCTGTTTCCACAGTGCAGCCTCTGAAGCATCGGCAATAATCATTTCCACATAGCGCAAGAAGCCTTTGCTGTAATGCTCGGCCACCAGTGGCGATACACCCAGGTACTCGCCCAATTTCCGGTACATGATCGGCGTGCGATCGGTGTACTGGTATTCGGCGGGCAGGTCCATCATAAACTGAGGGACCACGGGCGCCTCGGTGAACTTCTCGTTACGCTGAACTTCGATCCATGGCTGAAGGATGCCGGGATAGTCACCAATGCCCACAGTGTTGACCAGTGCCCAGGCCAAGTGCTCGGATGCTTCTTTGCCGTCCCGGTTCTCCATGTAGTCCAAACCGACTTCCGGAAGGGTTCCAAAGATATGGCCCACGTCATACGGGCGCGGAATCTTGAACGGCGTGTCTGCACCTGGCGGAAAGATCCACCAGAAGCGGGCTTTCTGGTCCGGCGTCAGCTGCTTGTATCGCTCGTCGTCGTGATTCAGCAACCACAGAATGGCGGTCATGGCCGTCAGCACGCCACCTTTCATCAGAAAAGCGGCCTTCTTGTCGGTCATTTTGGCAAAGTTGGCGCCCTTCATTTCGCCTTTCATTTCGACCAACTCCCTGGCTGACTTGTCCAGGCCCTGAATACCGGCGTTCATAAACGGAACAGTGCGAAGGAAATTAGCCCACAACTCATTGCGGCCCATTTTGCTAAAGTCGGTGGCAATCTCTCTGGCTTCCCAGGCGGCCTCCATCGGAGACGTGCCAGACTTCACGCCAACCTCGTAATCACCAATGCGCGATCCGTACTCAAACGCGCTGGTGAAGCGGTCCCATCCGGCTAGCAACTTTGCGGCCGCATCCCATGCCGACTCACTCGGCAAGTCCAGACGGCGCCGGTCGCGGGTTTCCTGTGTCCTGGCCTCGATCCTGGTGCCGTATCCGCCCCCTTGCAGCCTAAAGTCCTTGTAGGTCTGCGTGTTGAACATGAAGTGTCCCATGCCCTTCAGCGTGCTGTAGATCGGGATAAATCGGTTGCGGCTCATTATGGACGCACTCACGGTATCCCTTACTGCGTTCGGCCCCAGGAACTGAAACATACTGGTTACGGTTCGGGTCTGAAGGTTCTTCACCCGAAACAGGGCATTCATCACGGCGCCACTGCGTAGCCCTCTCAGGCCGGTAAGCATTTCCACCAGCAATGGCTCATGCACTTCAAAGTACACGCGCTTGCCGTTGACCACGGCGCTGTCCACATAGGTTTCCGTAGTCTGCGGTTTGTGGCCAAACGTCCAGAAGCTCAACAGTCCGGGGTTTTCTTCCAGGATTGCCGCGATATCTTCAACGTCCGTGATCTGTGCGTCCGGATCTCCGGCCATTATCATGCCGTCTTTGCTGACAGTGAGCCCCATTTCGACCATGGCTTCGGCCATCTTGGACGCCATCTGTGCCTGCTCTACCTTCACCTTCTTGCTGTCCGGTGCAATCCTGGCGGCAAACAGGGCGCCATCCTGGCTGTCCATAATGTCGTTGTAGAGCGTAGCCTTGGCGCGGGCAATGATCGCGGCTCGGATATTGGTCTGAATGCTCTCAACGATGTTTTCAGCGATATCCTTGGTATTCTGCGTGCCCCCGGTCAGGCGCCTGCCGATTTCGCTAACGCCCATTTCGTGGCCGTCCTCGATCCGCTCAATCACACGATGGAAAGGCACGTAGTTCTGGTTCATCTTTTTGAATGCATCGCGCTGGCTTTCGTCTATCAGCCCCATATCCACATAGAACTCGAGCATTCGGTCGTTGAATTTCTGGAACTCAGAGAATATCTGCGGAAACTCCGGGAATTTCTGGCCCAGGGACAAACCGGCGTCAATCTCCTGCTCGGTAAACAGATTCTCCCGGCCCTGCTTGCGTAGCTCCTGGCCCCGGCGTGCCTTGAAATACTCCATCAGATCATCAAACCGGCGCCATCCGTGTTTGCTGGCTGGCTTAAAGATTTCCTTAAGTCCTTTGCCGCTAAACTCGTAATAGCCTTCATCGGTCAGGCGCGGCGTGCCGTTTTTAATCACAGCCTCATGCACGGATTCTGCCCCGTTGACCATCTGAAACTGCTTGTACGGGCTCACGACGGCATCGCCTACTTCGCCTTTCAGCATGCGCTCTACCACCTTGGCGGCATGAATCTTATCAATCACCTGCTGGCGGTAACGCTCAAGCGGATAGCTGTTCTGGTATTCCAGGATCTGCTGCTGTGCGGTCAACTCCCGGCCAGACTTGGCCCGTAGCTGTGCCCGTGGCCCCTGCAAATACCAGCGGTGCATTTCATCCTGCAAGCGCTTCATCTTGCGGTTCAGTACAGCATCGTCCTTCATCACTTCTTCAAAGCGCTGCGTGAACAGTGGGGCCCTGGCCTTGGCTTCGCTGTAGTTGGTCAGCCAAAGGCGCACGAACTCGGCAAAACCTTCTTTGGCCTTCAGGTTCTTTTTGCTGGTGTAGCTCAACGCTTCCACTTCTTTGCGGTACTTGCTGTCTTTGTACTCCCGTGTAAAGCGCTTGTTGTAGCGATAGTGCATATCCAGGTAGTGCGCCATTTCGTGCGCCATTACCTCAACATCGTCATAGTTCTTAACGCGCACTTCGCTGTTGCTGCTGCGGTAGAAGCCTAGCTTTGACTTGCCCCGGACCTTCCCGAAATAGATGCGCTTGCCAATCAGATCCTGAAGCATGAAGCGGATACCTTCACGGCGGGTCGGCTTTTCCTCGGGCTTCAGCTTTACGGTGCGATCCCCAATCTTGAACTGGTCGCTGTCAGGGCGCCGGGGAACTCCGGTCATGCTGTACGGTGGTTGCCATTGCGGCATAGGTGTATCCGCCCCCATATCGCTCATCATGGCGCTGGTGGCGTCCTCCTGCCCTGGCTCCGGGTCTTTCTTCGGCTGCAATTCGGCAATTACCAGCTGGTGGCGGGCTTTGACCTTGGCCAATTCGTCGGCCTGATCCCATTCGCCTACCTGTTCTTCCAGCTGCGGTAGATCCTTTTCGGCCTGGCTCACCCGTTTGGCGGCCTGCTTTGCCTCTGCATCAATGGCCGATATCGTGTTGATAATTTTGCGCGTTAGTCCGGTCGGGTCAGCTAAAGAAATGTCGTTTATCTGTATTTGGTGCTCCATAGCGCCTTGCAGAGTCACCATGTAGTTATTTACAAAGTCACCCACTTTGTCCAGGGTCATATCAAAACCGGCGTAGCTGCCAATGGCTTTTGATTCAACGCCAGAATTTTTCATCTTGTTGGCTTCGGCCAGAATCTCCTGGCCCGCTACCTTTTGCTTGTCGATTTTCTGCCCGTTCACGGTCATGGTGAAGTCTTTGGGCGCGGCCTTGGCCTTCTTCACGTCCTGCGCGTACTTCAGCAAGCGATCCTTGCCACGCTCAACAATGCTTTTCTCCCGACGAATCGCGTCACGAATCCGGAACTGTTCGCGGTCGTGTTCTTCTTCGGCTTGCTCAAGCGTTCGCAGTTTCCGGCGTAGCTCCATTTCTTCCAGGATCAGCGGATTACCACTGGACGCGGCTTTCATTTCGGCGGCATTGGCCGATTCGGCGCCCAAGTCCTCAATTTCGCGCTGCTTGGTGTTGCCTTTGCGCACCTGCTCGATAAACCTGGCTTTGGTTTCGATGGTCTGCCACATACGGCTATCCAGCGTCTGCTTGGTGGCGTAGCGGTTAATCTCGATTTCAAAGCCGTCCGGGTCGCGCTCGTAAAGCTCGTTACCCTGGCGGATAATCCGGCCTTCCCGCTGTTCCAGGTCAGACGGACGCCACGGCGCATCCATGTGGTGTAGTGCCACCAGGCGCGTCTGCACGTTCATACCGGCGCCCATCTTGGCGGTGGAGCCCATCATCACCCTCACCCTGCCCGTTCGCACCTTGGCAAACAGTTCGGCCTTCTGAATCTCTGTGTTAGCGCTATGGATGTATTCGATTTCAGATTCCGGGATACCCTTGTCGATCAGCTTCTGGCGCAAGTCGTCGTAAACGCTGAAATCACCATCCAGCGCTTCAAATTCGTCCGGGCTCATTTTGTCCAGCTGTTCGCTGGCGGCCTCGTCGCCATTCTCCGCACGCTGCATCAGGTCACGGATTCGGTTCGCTTCCTGAGCCTTGGCGCCCTTTGGCGTACTCAGGTCGATGAATACCAGCTGTGCGCCCTTGTCGGCGGTCCAGTCGTCGTAGATAGACTTAATGCGGCCGGCGGCCTCGTTGATCTTGCTGTCGGGGTTGTCTCCGTACAGTGCAGGGTCAATCAGGCGCATATCCAGGGCGGCCTTGCGGGCATCGCTCATTATCTTGAGCATGTTATCCGCGCCTTTCTCTGGCTTCTTGGGCAAGTGTTCAGCCCGGTACACCAGTGAGCCCTTGGGATAGGTTTCTCTGCCGTTGTCGTCTTTGACTGGCACGCCTATGTAATCGGCCTGGTCCTCGCTGCGCTCCACAACGATGTTATTCGGCTTGCCGCCCTTGATCTTGGGAACGGGAAGGCGCTTGCCCTGTGCCGCCAGCTGCTTATTGATATCGTCCCGGTTAATCACGTCACCAAAGGTCAGGTAACGCTGCATTAACTCAGGCAGATTCACGAACTTGCTGAAGCGGCTGTTCAGTTTGTAGTTGCCGGTTGGTGACAGCTCCCAATCGGTGACCACTTCCCCGTACATGCGAGCCCAGGCATCAAAGTGTGCAATGCCCTGGTCCTGAAGCATCTGATAATCCAGGAAGCGCTGCATGGTATACATTTCGGCCATGGTGTTGCTGATCGGCGTGCCGGTCGCAAATACCACGTTGTTGCCGCCAGTGCGCTCAAGGATTGATTGCACCTTCATAAACATATCAGCGGCTTTCTGGCTTCCCTGCGGGTTACCCAGGCCAGCCACACGGGTCATGCTGGTGGCAAATCCCAGGTTCTTGAACTCGTGCGCTTCATCCAGAAACAGGGCATCGATACCCAACTCACCAAACGTCAGGTTGTCGTCCTTGTTTTCGGCGTCATACAGGCGCTTTAGCTTTTCCTCGAGTCGTTCCTTTTGCTTCTCGATCTGCTTAATGGATCGGGAGCCCTTGCCCTCTTGGTCCCGGATAGTCGATATAGCGGTATCAATATCCCGGATCTGCTGCTTAATGAAGCGGTCCTGAAACTCTGCATCCATTTCGACCTTGCCAAACGAGGAATGCGCCACAATCACGGCGTCCCAATCCCCGGTGGCGATCCTGGCGAACAGGCGCTTACGGTTACCTTTCTCAAAGTCTTTTTTGGTGGCGGCCAGAATGTTTGCGTTCGGGTATAGCTTGGTGAAATCTTCTGCCCACTGGCCTACCAGGTGATTCGGAACCACAAACATCGGCTTTCTGGCCCGGCCCGTGCGGCGTAGCTCCATAGAGCCTGCAATCATGGTGAAGGTTTTACCGGCGCCGACTACGTGATCCAGCAACGTGGTGCCGCTTTGCACAATGCGCCATGCCGCGTTTACCTGGTGCGGCCGCAACTTCACAATGTCGTCACTGACCTTGCCGGGGAATGTCAGGTGCGATCCGTCATACTCGCGCAACTGATCGGTGTTGAACGTATCGTTATAGAGCCTGGTCAGTCTTTCCCTGCGTGCATCGTCGCGCCAGATCCATCGGCGGAACTCGGTTTTTACTCGCTGAATCTTTTCGTTGGCGGCATTGGTGGCGGATTCGTTGACTACGGTGGTGCTTTCGTCAATTCGGTCACGAATCACAATGCTCTTGTCGTTTGCCGCGGCGGTGAGGATATCTGACACGCCGGCCCGGTCGGTGCCGTACTGGTTCTCGGCGGCGGTTGTGGGCTCACCACGGACAGACCACTTGGCCATTACCGGGTTGTACGTGGCCTTGCCGCTGGCTTTGCCAAGAATATGATCGGCAAATTCTTTAACCACTTCGGGCGGCAACCAGTGGGCGCCGGGCTTCACCTTGATATCAACGGCCTCGATATCTTCCGGCTGCACTTCTTTCAGGGCGTCGACGTTCTTTTGGAAGCGCGGCATATCCTTGGCCATACGCTCGGCCATGGCCAACTTCTGCTTTACGTTGCCAGACAGGTATTCGTCGCGGGATTCCCAATTATTCGGTGATCTCTCAAAAACCAGATCCCCAAGCTCGTCCACAATGGCGCTTTCGGTTTTGCCGTAAAGCTCGGCCATGTACTGCATATCGACCTGGCCTTTTTCGGATAGGCTGGCGGTCATGGCGTCTTTGGCTGTGCTGGCTTTGTCCGGTGCCTTGTATGGCTGCTGTGTCCTGGTCCTGAAGATGGCGGCCTTCTCGGCGCTCGGCTTGCGCGGGGTTTCCCCGGTGCGCTTGGCAACGGTGGCACTGATACCTTTGTCGAATGATTCTTCCAGGGCGGCCAGCTGCGGCCACGTTGGATCATCCCGGAACAGGCGCTTGTTGGCGTCCAGGTTGATTGGCCCGTTCTTCTTCACGAACTGGTCATAGGCGCGGTTCAGTCGGTCCCGCAATGCCGCCAGCGCTTCATCCTTCACGTTTTCGGTCAGCTGCGCCTTACGCAGATCCGCAAACACATCACGGACCTTTATCAGACCTTTCACCCGTTCTTCCGCTTTCTTGCTTGGCACGTCGACGGCTTCAGAGCGTGCCTTGCCCATTTCATCTTCCAGGCGAATGCTGATCTGATCGCCGTCCATGAACATGCTGCCCACCTTCACGTCCTCGACGTTGGTAGGTATGTCGACTTCTTCCGGTACCGGGTCGGCACCTGCCTTGTCCATGAATCCTTTGGGCAGACTGGCCAGCGCTTCCTTCAGCAATGCGTTGGTGTCTTGGCCCTCTTTGGCTACCAGGGCGGGTTCGTTCGGCCCGTACATGGAGCCATAGGCGCCCCATTCACCAAGCATCATTCCAGGATTGCGGCTGAAGTATTCGTTCAGTGGTACATCAATGCCCTTGGCATCCTGCACGGTGTTGACCACGGACCACGAATCACCTGCCGGCGCCTCATTTTCCCGGCGCTTGCGCAAGAAAATAATATCGGTGGTGACTTCTGTTCCGGCGTTTTTCAGGAAAGCATTGTTTGGCAATCGCACGGCGCCCAACAAATCCGCACGCTCGGACAGGTAATCACGCGCCATCTTGTTGTTGCCGTCCATCAGGCGACTGGACACGACCATGGCCAGCACGCCATTGGGTTTTAGCCCGGCCATAGACTTGGCAAAGAAGTAGTTGTGGATGCTCATTTTTGACAAGGCTTTGCGCTTGCCGTCATACAGCTTCTGGTTGCCAAACGGCGGGTTACCAATGGCCAGATCAAAATAGCCATCCGGCATGGTGAACTCTTGGAATCCTAACGGCGCCTGAATGTTGGCTCCGGGATAGAGTTTTTGGGCAATGCCCCCGGTGATATGATCCAACTCCACCCCGGCAATGCTGCTCTTGCTGCGCACGCCACCAGGCATAAAGCCCAGGAAATTGCCCGTTCCCACGGAAGGCTCAAGCACACGGCCACCTTGGAAGCCCATATTCTTAACGGCCTGCCAAATCTCGGTGACAATCTCCGGGCTGGTGTAATGGGCATCCTGCGTGCTGCGGCGGGCGGCCTCATACTCTGCATCGGTCATTACCTCTTGCAGCTGCTTGGCTTCTTTCTCCCATCCCTTGGTAATCTTGCCGTTCTCACCAACAAACGCCTGCGGGATACCACCCCACCCGACATACCCGGCAAGGATCTGCTGTTCCTCCGGTGTTGCCTGGCGGCCTTCCTCGTTCAGCTGCTTCAGCGTTTCAATGGCTCGGATATTGTTTTTGAACTTGGTTTTGGCCCCGCCATTACCAATGTTCATTTCCGGCGTCAGTGTGAAGAACTTGGCCGGGCGGTCGCCTGCTGGCTCTGCTCTTTGCGTTGTTGCGCCTTTTGACGTTGGCGCCGTTTCTGCCGCTTCTTCTGTCGCATCTATGGCTTCCTCAGATCCTCGGGTTGTGGGCTGTCCACTTCCAGCGTCCTGCCCATCGTCCTCATTGCCTCGTTCAGAATCCCTGGCCCGTTGCTGGCGGGTCGATCGTTCTCCGGTTCCCCCGGGGGAAACAGGTACTTCTCCCTCACCATCTGAAACGCCTCGTCTGGTTGATACCCGGCGTCCTCCAGCTGGCTGACCTCCTGATACGTTCTCTCCGCTGCCTGTTTCAGCATCGGTTCCAGCGTCCCCTGTTTCTTCAGGCTCTGGTGAAGTTTCGGCCTGTTCTCCTGCCAATGGCTCCTGGCCTGGTTGATCCAATTCTGTAGATTCATCCGGCGTTACCCCCTCTGATCGCTTAGCAGTGTCACCCGGACGATCTTGGTTCCCGCTGGCAGGCTGGCCAGATACTCCGGCGTTACTTCTGGCAACACCTGGCGGCGTTTCGCCCCGGCCGGCCCGCTGCCCTTGCCGCTCTCGCTCTGCTTTGTTGGCTTGTAATCTTTGTTCGGCTGCTTCGATTGTGTCTGCTGTTCCATAACTCAGTCCTATTCCGCGCTTGGTGATTCGCTCACCATTCGGCAATTCAAACTCAATAACCGCGTTTTCCAGTTCTGCGGATACTTCCCGCATCATCTGATCGGCTTCTTCTTGAGTATTGGCCTGCATCCAGAATTCGTCACCACTTGGATGGTAAGCATCTGCACCCTTGGCCTGGAATGCCCGGCCAATGGCCTCAAGCATCTGATCCCCGGCGCCGTGGCTCATGTTGTCGTTGATCCATTTCAGGGAATCGGCATCGGCTGACACTTGCACAGGCTTACGATCGTTCTCTGCATACGCCCGGCGGTTACCCAGGCCTGTAAGATCGTCCTCAAGCAATGCCTTGCGCATCTCGTCCTGTGACATTTCAGCTACACTTCGGCGCTTGTCAGAATCTTTACGGCGACCAGTCTTTGGTACCACTCGATAGATTGGGCCGTCAGCCTCTAGCCAGCCGCTGTCGCTCATTGTTGGTTTATTTATTTGCTGAACGTCATAGCCTGACTTTTCAAGTGATTTGTA
>Ga0307970_1001310_pt1 | contig 13361 bp, 12 predicted proteins | sample OrgLakmetagen712_FD_202093 | JGI IMG/M metagenome (GOLD analysis project Ga0307970, IMG submission 202093) | Saline water microbial communities from Organic Lake, Antarctica - #712 | ecosystem: Environmental > Aquatic > Non-marine Saline and Alkaline > Saline | place: Antarctica: Organic Lake... | reverse complement strand
GTCACCTACTCACGGAGGTGGGCCTCGCCGAGCCGCAAGAGATCTTTCGCCCGCTCTGCTATCGCTGCTGGGTCACCGCATGCGTCCAGACACGATTGCATCTGGAAACCAGACCAAACTGACGTGCCAAGCCTGCCCGTCCAAGGCGAGATCCCGCATCGGAAAAGCTGGAGATCATCCGCACCGTGGAAGCCTCGCAAATGCCGGTTCGCCAGACACCGGCCATGCTGGGCATGCGTGGCATATTAAAAGAAACCCGCAGCCTGCCTGATCGAGAAGTCCGGGTTTTTTCTTCGTATGCAAGCGCAATGGCCAACATCCGCATCACAAGGCCAAAATTCCGAGCACAGTTGGACCGTGCCCGGGTCTGGTCGAGAAATTGATGGAGGGAACGAATTCTTGGCAAATCCATGGACCCCAACCTGGCACGAAAAACATGAAGCATGGACTATCGATTTTCGGATCGGTTCACGCCGGATCCGCAGGAGGCTTCCCGTAGGAGACAAGACCCAACGCAAAGTCGCCGAAAAGTTGGCTGAGAACATTTATCATTCGACTTGGCAGGAAGAGCTTCAGGCGGAGCGGAAACCCCGGAAGACATCCTTCGTTAAGGCAGCAGAGCTATACGAGGCAAGTGGGGGAGAGGCTCGGTTTCTTCCCAAGCTAAAGCGATACTTTGGACGCGATACATTTGTCGAAGAGATCGATGAAGTTAGCATTATGGAAGCTGCCGAAGCTCTTTATCCGGAAGCGAGGCCTGAAACCATCCGGCGCCAAGTTCGCGTGCCCATTCGCTCAATACAGAATTTCGCCGCTGGCAAACGCCGTCAGAAAACGACCGACGCGAGGAGGGTCAGGTGGCTGAGCCCCGAAGAGGCAGAGACGCTGCTGCAGGTCGCCGGTGAACCTGAGACGGTTGGTCTGCGCGACCCAAGGCGGGAGACACTGCGCAAGATCTCGTTCATGCTCGGAACTGGCGCAGGTCCCGGCGAGACTTTGGCGCTCGACGGAAAGGGTTGGAACCCATCGACTCGCGAGTGGTGGTTGCCTGGCACAAAGACAGCGTTTAGACCGCGCTTCGTCTTCCTTCCTGAGCGCGCGATCGATCTGATCGGAGAGATACCCAGCGAAGGTCCTGCTTTTCCGGCCCCGAATGGCCTGCCCTACAAGATCCACCCTAACCGGGGTGCGCAAATGGCGGTCGCGTTTCGAAAAGTGCGTGATGGCGCCGGACTGGGTCCGGAGGTCGTCCCATACACGCTGCGCCATACCTGGGCGACCTGGTTTTATGCCCAAACCAAAGACTGGGCCGCCTTGCTTGATCATGGCGGGTGGGGGCGCTCTGATACCGCCAATCGATACAGAAAGATCGCGCCGAAAGATCTTGCAAATCGGCTTCTTGCCCATGGCTGGGACTTTCTGCCTGAGGAGGGTGAGCCAGTTCGCTTCGGCGAACTGGTATCGGTCCGATTTCGTTCAGGAGATTTGGACTGAACTCCCTTTTTCACTCAGGTCCAGCAATCAAGACCGCAAAGGCTACCGTCGTGCTCGACAAGCCTTGGGGTAAATTGCTTCAGCCCAACCTAATGGAGGAAAGATGAAGTCTAACATATCCCCGGTATCTTCAGGCCGAAGTGGTGCCGCTGGTTATCAAACAAGCTGAAGCTTTGGCGCGCACCAAGGGCATGGACTCTGTCCGACAATTTGACTGATGTCACTCGTGCCACTCGCATCCGGCAGGCGGTGGCTTTGGCTCCACGTCACTCCATTGCTCGGGGGCGATCAAGTGCCAAGCTTGATTGTTTGGAGCGGCCTCGACCCACCCCCTCCAGCGGGCAAAGAAGTCAGCGTCGGAGAGGCGCTCTCGCACCCACTGGCAAGGCGGCTCAATGCTCTCGGGCAACAGGACGGTGGCGTCGGCAAAGCTGTTGCGGAAGGTGGAGGCGGCGCCGGAGATTACGAGGCGGAGATCCACGAACCTCAGCGCGCCGCCATTATTTATCACCGCGCTGAGGTTCGTGGATCGTAACGTCATGGGCTGATCGGCCGTTCCGGTCAGCGTGGACAACGAGAGGTCCGCCCCCTCCAGCCGCGCCCCTGAGAGGTTCGCCCCCTCCAGCCGCGCCCCGAAGAGATTCGCCCCCTCCAGCCGCGCCCCGGTGAGGTCCGCGCCCTCCAGCCGCGCCCCGAAGAGGTTCGCCCCCTCCAGCCGCGCCCTGAAGAGGTTCGCGCCCGCTAAATAGGCGGTGCTCAGGTCTATGCCAGAAAGATCCGCGTCGGCGAGGCGGGCGGCGCGAAGGTCCTTGCCGGACAGGTCGGGCTTGTCGATGGCAGCGATCATGGCGGTGCGGAAGGCGGGCCATTCACGGTTGTCGAAGTCGTCGTTGAGGGTCCCGAAGTGGGCGCGGCAGTCGGAGAAACCGGCCTCGGCGCACCATCTTTCACGCGCCTGCCACAGAACCTCGACCGCCTTTTCGCTGGCGGCGGGATTGCCGCCGCAGATCGCGGGGGGAAGCCCGTTTCGCTGGCACCATTCGGTGCGGTAGCGGTGGCGTGCGGTGTCGAGGTCGGCGTGCTCGGGCGGGAGAACCGAAAGGCGGGCGGCGCTTAGGTTGGGCGCGTCGAGCTTGGCGAAGCCGGTGGCCGTGTTCCAGGCCCAAACCGCGAGCCCGTCGTAGAAGGTACGCTCAGCATCGTTGGCTGCGCGTTTGGCCCATGCCTCCTGCCGTTGCGCCCAGGTGCGGGTGGCGTCGTCGGCGTCGGGGTCATGGGCGATGACCCACTCAAAAATGCCCTTGCTATTTGCGGCGGTGAGCCAGGCGACGGGAAGGCAGAGCAACACGATAAGGGCAGTAGCGACGACGACACGCGGCGACGCGCGGCAGCCGGTGTCGGCGCACATCTTGGTCCAGGACAGTGTGCCGGCATAAAGCGCGGCCATCAAGCAGAGGGCGTTGACCGTCGACAGCAAGAGATCGTGGGCAGGCCAGCTGCGCCACCACATCAGCCCGAGGACGAAGGGCCCTGCGAACCATATCAGTGCCCAGGTGGTCAGCCATGAAAGTGTGTCGAGCGGGCGGCGGGCTACGGCGCCGTCACGACGCTGGCGCAGGACGAAGTCGTTGAGAAGCCAAGGCTTGATGCGCGTCTCAAGGGGGGCCCCGTCGACAAGCGGGGGCGGACCGAGAGGAGGCCGACCCAGTGCCTCTGTTACCTTGCGGATGTGGAGGTGGAGATAGGCGTAGAGGGCCGCGCCGAGCACAGGGGCGAAGAGGAAGAATGATGAGGTGGGAATCGAGACGCCGACAATTGGCAGTTCGGTTTGGCGGCTTTCGACAAAAAAATCGACATCCTCGACGCCAAGCGTGGTGACCGTAACGAAGGCCAAGTAGGCCAGCAGCGCGAACCAGTTGGTGCGGCCGGTGGCTGTGAGCGCGTCGATACGGGCGATCTGGGTATCCGTCGTGGTGGGCCGCTTGGAGCGGACTGGGGGCCGCTTGGATCGGAATGGGCGACGCTTGACCCGCCAAAAGTGTAATGAATTGGGGGACAAAGCTCTGCCTCGCATTGGATGGTATGGCGCGACAATATCATATCTTTTGCGTCAGTTGAGTCCGGAAAGCCGCCCTTCGTGATCAAAAATGCCGCGCGATGCACCAATGGCCGGTCTGATGTAACTGCAACGCGGTAACAGATCGTCTGGCCGAGATCCGGTTTGGACCGTTCATGAAGAACAGCCCATGTTAAATCAGAATTCCACGCTTTCCGAGATCGCCAAGGCGTCTTCAAGCTCGACGCCCAGATAGCGGAATGTGCTGTCCACCTATATGTGGCCGTGGAGAAGCTGATACCGGGCAGTGGTCGTCAGCTTGGAGTCAAGGTCGATCCAAAGCCACGATGTTAGGGGGTTGGGGCCGCCACCGTGCGGCCCCAACCTTTTTATCCGGCCGCCGTGTCGAGACTGACTTCGAAGATCCCGATCGCGGCTGACAGTAAGCAGGCGATGGTCTCCAGCGATGCGCCATCACGCGTGGTGCGCCAGCGCAGGCCGTAGGGGTCGACCGGGCGCAGGCGTGAATAGTCGGCCTCGCCGTCGAGGCTTTCGGCCTCCGCGCGGCGCAGCACCTGGTGGCGCATTGCGCGGCAGGCCGCGAGCCTGGCGGTATCGGTGGCGGACGGGTCCAGCATGTCGTGATAGGTGGACATGCTGGGCGAGAAAACTCCCGCCCCGGCGTGGGCGCGGAAATCGATGAGGTCCAGCCACTGGCCAGCATATAGCGTCAGGCAGCGCGCCTGTGCAAGCGTTGCGGATCGGTCGGTTCCCATCATGCGGCCTCCCTCACGCTGACAATGCCGGCGAGGCGCAGCGCCTCGAGCGCCCGGAGCCCCCGGCCAAGCGCCTCAGCGCATTGCCGTGCGACATGCGCGCGGGGATCGTCGGGATGGATAGCGGCGAAGCGCTTCGCCTCCGCGCTGGTGACCACGGTGGTGAACTCGAGATGCAACAGCTCGTAGAGAGCGCGGATCTCGATGCGGCGGGCGGCGAGGTCTTGGCCGGTCTGCGCAACCGTGACCACGGCGCGGGCCTTTTCGGCCCACTGACGCCCGCCGAGAAGCTCGGCGGAAGCGACGAGGCTATCGCCCTCGAGGCGCAGCCAGCGAATGAAGTCGCCGGCCTTGTTCATGTGCCGGAGCAGGTCACGGATGTCGGGGATGTGTTTCATGGGATCACCTTTCGTGGTGCAATGCGCGACTCGTAATGAGCCGCGTCAGAAGATCCCTGCTCCGGTCATATGGTGTGTTGTCTTGCTTCGATGCCATCAGCGGCGCGGTCTGTCCGGCGCGGCCTCATCAAGAGGGCCGCGCTGAACAGGCCGATGCCGACCCGACCGCGCTTTCGCAGCCAAGCAGGGCCGATTTCGAAGCGCACCCAAGGGTTTCGAAAAAAGGTGAGCTTTCCCAGAGCGTTATCAGCTTTGGTAAAACTTTCGTCGATCCGTGGCAGAAAAACCAGCCGGATTTGGCATAACTACTGACCTGCAACTGTTCCGTCTCTGATGATCACATGGACCCTCGCCGGACCGCGCTGTTCCTTGCAAGATCGGATCCTGCGCGAGGTTGGCGACGGGAGGTGAGCATCCGAGCTCTCTTCACAAGCAAGCGACGACCTCGCCGAAGATACAGGCGGCGATTCAGGCGAACACCGAGCCTCGGATCGAGCAGCGCCTCACCGCGCCACTGTGTGGCGCTGACGTCAGACACAATATTGCCCGAGCGCAGGGCCATTCAGGGAAGTGTCATCACCAATCTTAGCGAGTGCCGCTATCCCTTGAGAAAGTCGCAGCTTGGAAGCCAGCACTTCATAGTCCTTTTGCGAGATAAGGGATCTGTGCTGGAGAACCACAGAGACCTTCTCGCGATCCGCGCCGTTCGCGACCAGATGATCGGCCCAAAGCGTTCGGAATATATGAGGCGAGTATTCAACGAGGCTCTTGAGGTTTTGCGTAAGCAGGCTGGCGCTGTGCTGACGCCCAGTCTTCCAATCGGCCCAAAGACACTGTCCGCACCGCTCGGAGTAGATCTTCCAGAGGTACTTAGCGGATGCTCCTTGCAGAAGAGCCGCATCGAGCGCCGGAGTGTTTTCGTCGGGCAGCCGCAGGGGCTCTGTGTGCAGGCCGGTTTTTTGGGTGGGAAGGCTTGCGAGGCACCACCCGCCCAAGACACGTATGAGGTCCTCGCCGAAGCGCAAATCTATCAGATCGGCCCGGCGCAATGGATAGACGCACAGCAATGCCAGCGCGGCCGCGGTGTTCACGAGCCGGGCGCGGCTCTTGGGTCTTGTCTTGGGGGCCATTTGCACCAAGCGGCCCACCTTCCTGAACAAGTCCGGCAGAGTGGTCGGACGCTTCGAGAGAACCCGCTCCTTTGCCTTGGGTTCCTTGTCCGCCTCGGTATGATAATCGGCGGCATCGTCGAGCAGGTCTTGCCGCAGCGTCGGATCTGAGACGAATGTGGCAAGCGTTTCGAACGTGCGCGCGGCATAGATTGCACTCCACCCCTCCTTTCCATCGCGCTGCGAGCGGAACTTCTTGAACGTGTGAACTGCGAAGATATCAATGGAGGGGCGGTCCAGAGCAAAAGACCGTCCTGACGCTTCGAGTACAGTCTTGAATCGGATCAGGACACCCCGTTGTTCGGCCTTCTTCTTCTTAGAGTAGGGACGTCCTCGCGCGGAGCGTGTGACTTGTCGCGCGGACTCGACAAGCGTATCGATTTCTGGATCTGTGCACCGGGTTTTTCCTGGCCGGTGAGTGTCCGGTCGCAAGGCGCGCTGAGCAATCCGAAGACTGTTGGCATCCACGTGCCCCGGCAGCAGTAGATCGATCATCGCCGCAGCCTTGCCGAGAATTGCGCACTGGTGCCTGTTTCCGGGCGGGTGAGACCAGAAAGCCGAGACAATCGCCGAGGGCGAGGCAGGAAGTTCGCCGAGCCGATCCACCACGCGCAGGTAGAGATCGAAGGCGACCAAGTCACGCCGGCTTAGTTCCTGTAGCACGAGGGAACGCAGGCCGATGAGCCGCGCCTGGCGCGGCACGTAATCGGCCTGCAGAATCTGCTCGGGGGTCCGCTTGTCCGCGAAGTGCTCATGGAGTTGGTCCCGGAGCGCCTTGTCGCGGCCTTTCCATGCGATGCGCGCGAGCGCGAATGCATATGCGCCGGCGATCTCTGACGATATTTCGCCTCTCAACTGTCGACCGTGTTCGAGAATCGATTGGCACGCAAGGAGCGGACGGTTGTTGGCCGTGCAGTATTCAACATGTCGCTTCGCGGCATTGAAGACGTGACTTTTCCGCGGCCCGTCCGGCGTCTCGCTGATCACCGAGATGTATTCCCTCCGCCAGGCTTGTGGCCAGTTTTCAGGAATTCTGTTGAGCTTGTGACCCATTATTGGAGCCCCCTATAAAGTTTTGCGACTTCATCAATCGCCTCCTGAAGCAGCGCGGTTCGATCGATGTGGAGATAATTTCTTCTGACGGTGGACTCGTTGATCCCGAGGAGTTCAGCAATCACCGCGACGCGTATGCCGCGTGCATAGAGGACTGATCCGGCAAGATGGCGGACCATATGGGCATCAAGTTTCAGTCCCGCCTCGGCCGTAAGCCGCTGGAATTTTCGCGCCATCGGCTCGCGTGTCGCTCCGGAGAATAGGAGCCTCGGCGCTTTGTTATTTCCTCGCACCTTATGCTCGAGGACGAGAGGTTGGACCTTGTCGAGATACCAGCGCAGGACCTCTGCGGGATCGAGCGACCTCGAAGGTAGCAGGGGCACGCCGTCGAAGAGGCGCTCATTCTTGACAATGTAACCCGGCACATGAATCTTTACGGGGCTGCGAGAGTTCTTGGCCGGCATGATGATGTTTGCCTTCGGACCTGCCGTCGTGAGATCCAAGACCGAGTGTAGACGGAGCGGAAAACGCGTTGTGATCGTCAGGTAGACGGCGATCATCGCAAGGTCCAATGCGCGCCCCTGCGCTTTTGAGATGCGGCCTACGCCAGGATCTGGTCCGATCTGCTTCCAACGTGCAATCAGGTCTTTAGCCTCTTTGTAGAACCTGCTTGGCATTTCGTAGTACGTTTTCTGCAGGTATTGGTTTCGGACGAAATCCAGGGTAACATTCCGCTTCCATTCAGATTTATCCGTTTCGAAGTTCTCAGGATTGTTGAGCACATCGAATTCGAAGAAATCCATGCTGACGCCCGAGCGATAACCCTGGAAGACGGTGTCCAGAAAGTCGACGACGACCTTAAGCCGTTTTCCCCGGGTGTCCGCCTGCGTCTGACGATTCATCGCTCCGCCGGCGTCGAGTTCCGCGATCTGTTTCAGCAGGCCGGGGTCGCTCACCTCGCCCCACGGGAAGGAAGATCCGGGCTGAACCATTCCAGCGGCTACGAGGCCGTGGTGAAACCAGTCGATGGCCTGACGGATGGACCTTGCCCTTGATGGGCCGATGCGGTTGTGCGTCGTGATTTCGACATCTTTGCCACCCAAACGAGCCCGCTTGCGGCCGCCGCGGCGGGCTTGAATGTAGACGTCGCGCGCCTCCCTAAACTGCGGATGAAGCTCCGGTGTCCGCCACTGGCCCGCGTAGCCGACCCCCGAGAGGTCGCCGAAGATCTCATGTGGAAGCAGATCCGCCGAAATCCGCGTATCAGCGGCCAGTCCATCAATAAATGCCGTCGCGTCTCGTATGATTGCGGCCCGAGAGGCAGGCAATTTGGCGATGAGGTCCGCGACCCAAGCTCGGGTCGTATTTCTGAGGTCCACGCCGCCCTCACGGCAGTGTCCGATGAACCTCTCGAGAGGGATCAGCTCCTGTCCGGCGAACAGTGGTTTGCCGTTGTCGGCGTATGCAAGAGCCTCGAGAAGCTTCGCTCCGCTGTCGACTTTCGACCGGAGGGCTGCAGAGCGCGCCTTCCGGCCCGATACGTGGTCGAAAAACCGCTTGGCGTTGGACTGCCAGTCGTAGAACGCCTGAAAACTCTTGAAGCCGCAATTCGCCGGAACCGCCTTCATCTTCTTGAACGGCGCAACGAGTGCAGCCAGTTCGTCCGGATCGCAGACGATTTGACCTGCGGGGCGGTCGCAGCCGAGCTGGGGATAAACCCGGGGTAGCGATGTCAGCGAACCGCGGATCTTGATCCACGAGTTTTCTTTCCAGGGCAGCTCAAGTACTCCGGCGTTTGCGGCAGCGAGGGCGTCGGCGAGGAGGATTTCGGATGTGGTGATGTGCGTGTGAAGTGTCATTCATTCTTTCCTTTTGCTGATCAGGCGGGCGCTTCACCGGAAGAGCGTCCCGCCGGTTTCAGCATGCGTAATGACGAAAAATGTGGGGTCTGACCCACGCGGGAGGGGAAATGACGAAACCGTCCGGGAGGATTCCCCACATAAATCCAACGGGGTGTTTTCGTCATTGTGGTCCATTGACGAAAGATTTGGGCAACGCTCGAAAGCTTCGTCATTGAGCCTCCTGGGAGGCTTGTCGAAGTGCGTTAAGTCGCGCGAGGTCCTCTATCGTGGGACGAAAGAGCCACCGTTTCCCGAGGCGAAACCCCGGTCGTTTTCCGTTCCGTGCGCGCCGTCTGAATGTTTCGGCGTGGTGGCCGCCAAGGGTCCGATCGAGAACTTTCAGATCTTCGATGGATAGGAGGTCTGCGGCCAGAACTTGCCGATCCTCATCGGTCCCGAGCACCCATGCGCGCAGGGGATCCGGCATGCCCTCGAACTTGAGGAGAGTGAGAAGGTCGAAGAGTGGATGACCTCCCTTTGGCCCATCACTCCTCAGAACATGTCTCTTCCTGATGCGATCGATGGTGGAGCGGCTGCAGTGCCACCGCTTCTGAAGATCGGCATTCGCCAGTAGCGGTGTCGGGCAAGCGTCGAACTTCCGCGCGAGGTCACTGGTGGTGTAGCGCTGTTCCTGACCTGTATCGTTCATATCCGATCCTCCCGGGAGAGGAGATCGGATCGTCTGCCGACCTGCGGAAACAAGACGGGACCGCGTTGGAAGTGGGAGCATCGAGGTGGGTGGCGATGGACAATGGGAGACCATTGCGCCATTGACGCAGCGTGCTCTTGGCCGGCCGCAGCCTCATACGGTTTGCCTGTCCTTCGGCGGGTCATGGCTATCGGATCGATTCTGGAACTCATGCACTTGCCTCCTTGCGAAAAGGAGATCGGTTCGTGCAGGCGTCGCCGGAAACGCCGTTTGCAAGTTCACGGTTATGCTCGGCGCGTGATGCCGCGCAGTTTTCTTGACACGGCCGAACGCGCTTTTGCTGTGAGGGAAATTGCCCGGATCTTGCCCAAAACTGGTGCCATTCAGTGCCTCCCGGTGCCACTGGAGGCGGTTCTTGATGGTGGGGAGATTCTTTCGGTACAGGGCAGTTTTGCCTTGTAATGCCTTTGTTTACTTGGCTATACGCGAAGGTGGAGACGTGGCCGAGCGGTCGAAGGCGCTCCCCTGCTAAGGGAGTAACGGGGAAACTCGTTCGTGGGTTCGAATCCCATCGTCTCCGCCATCTACTTCTAAATCAATGACTTAGAAGTGGGGCAGGCAAGTGCGACACAAAGTGGAGCACAAGCCCATGAAACTGTCCGCCTATCTGTCGCCATCACGACACGGCGTCTACTACTTCCGCTGGCCCCTTCCCCGGGCTGAGGATCGCAAACGCCGCACAGTCAGAATATCCTTGCGCACCAAATGCCCAGATCGGGCTGGCGATTTAGCCCGCCATCTTGCATCCTGTGGCAGATTGATGCGCGAGAACAAGACATTGGCGAAGCTAAGACAAGATGAGATGCGCGAGATGGTGCGAAGCTACTTCGCGGCTTCGCTGGATCACTATATCGAGCGGTTGAACGATACCGGGCTGTCCGAGCGGTCGCTTGATACCCTGCGCCAAGAGTTGGACGTCCATGAGGACGCAATAGGCGGCTTTGATGACCTATCGGACCTTTACCTTGATGCAGGCACCTTGGACAGCTTCCGGGCCTCAGCGGGCCTTATAGACGCTCAATGGGCCGAAAATGAGCCATCCCTGCGCCAAGAGATGCGTAAGGCCCGCCGGGACCAGATCAAGGAACTTCTGAGCCGTGCAGCGGCGCTGGAAGGCTATTCCTTCGACACATCCCAGTCTATCCAACGGAATGCCGATGTCGGACCTCAGCGAGCCTCTGCGTCCCTCAGGGAAGTATATGAGGATTTCATATCCGAGAACGGTCCACGTTGGACGACGCAGATGGAAAATCGGGCAAGAGCATTCCTTGCTGTCATGCTGGAGTTTTTTGATCCGCAGCGCGCGTTCGCAGAAATAACACGCGAAGACGCTGCCGACTTGAAAAAGGTAGTTATGGCGCTGCCAGTGAACCGGAACATCAAGCCGGAAACCAAAGGTCTGCCGCTCTTGGAGGCAGTGCAGGTCGCGAACATAAAGAAGATTTCACTTGAGACCTTTAACAATCACATGGCGATGTTCGACCGGCTAGGTGACTGGGCCAAACGTCATGGACGTGCGCCGGAAAACGTCTTTGACGGCATGAAGATCAAAAAGGCCAAAGGTGCAAAGACGGACCGAAAGCCATATAGCTACTCGCAGACAGCACGTCTTTACAAGGAGTTGACCCAAAACCCGACCGGGCTGGTCAAGAAAGAAGATCAGAAGTGGGGCGCGTTGCTAGGCCTATTTACTGGAGCGCGACTTAACGAGATTGCACAGCTTCAACCCGGTGACATTGGCCAAGAGGATTGCATCTGGTTCGTCCACATTTCTGACGAAGGAGATGACAAGAAGAAACTCAAGGCAGAAGCCAGTAGGCGCAAGGTGCCCGTACACTCTGAGCTAATCAAACTGGGCTTTCTCGACTTTGTGAAATCGCAATCCGGCAAGCCTCGTTTGTTCATGTCGTTTAGCCACAACCCAAAAGACGGGTATGGTCGAAATCTGGGACGATGGTTCCGCGACACGTTGTTGCCGGGATTGACTATGAAAGAGGAAGGCTTGGTCTTCCATAGCTTACGGCACACGATGGTTGAGCGACTGGCAAAGGCCGATGTGCCAGAACCGCTTTATCAAGACATTGTGGGGCATGAGCGCCAAGGCGTCACGCAAAAGTACTATAATAAGGGTGGGCATACGCTGGCTCAAAAGAAAGAGGCGATTGAACGCTTTGCAATAGAGGACCCAACCTAACCGACACGCAGCTAGGGGCCGTCCCGAATGGCCCCTTCAACTTTCGGGAAAAGCGGTCAACTTCAACCTGCTTGTTGACCAATATCTCGTTATCCGCTTGCTGTATCAACTCACCCCTCACGCTGATTGCGCGCTTCGTTTATCAGGTGTCGAAACAGGTCTTCATGCTCTTTGAAATCCTTATCAGTCACGCGAATGCGATAGTTGGCCCACCGGGTGCTGTACTCCAGCGTTTCAACGCCTGCGGTGTCCAACATTGCGTCAACTTCATCTGAGCGTGGCAACTTAGGCTCAAACACAACGAAAGACTTTTTCGGGCGGAAGGCAACGTAGTTGTTAGCACGCCCATCCTTCAACAAGCCTATGTAAAACTTATTGTATTTCAGTTCGCAGTTCGGATCACCTTCACGCACAACCTCAAACATGCGGTTCATTAGAGCGATGGTTTTCTTTGTGGCCTTTTCTTCCCAATAGGCCCGGTCTGTTGGCGCGCTGATAGCGTCTTCATCTTCGTCAACCAAGCCGCGCTGCATTTCATCCAACACTTTGGTGAAAACAAGGGTGATGTGATCCCCAACTTGAAACGCTTGCATCTGCACGGCGATGATAGGTAAAGTCCCATTGAAAAGTGACACCACGCTCAGAAAGCGGCTGGTGATGTCCTCCGCGACCAGAACAGCGCAATGCTCGTATTGTGGATAGCGTTTCCGTTCTATGTCCCAATATTCGATGGTGCGAATGATATGTGCTTCATCGGTCGGACCGAGTTGGAGTTCAACTTCATATCGCTTGTAGCTGTCTCGATCCTGCAAAAGTAAGTCCAACCGGCCAGCCCTTGTCTGTATGCGCTCACGATCCCGCAGAACCAAGTCACCAAGGCCAAGTATCGCAGGATCGTTGGCCACGATGTCTTGCACCCAGTTTTCAGAATAAACGGGATGGTTCTTGAGGGAGATGCGCTTCGGCGGCGTGAAGGTGCTCATATCATTGCCTTTTCAAAATCTTGGTCGTTCTTATCCTATTTGCCCCAGTAATGGGGGGAACCATTCTTATAGACCGCAAATCCATTACATTTAAACAGATGCTCACATATAGACAGGAGGCACCGAGTTATGCGTCCAGCGCCTCAGTCTCGAATGCTGCTTTGAAATCAGCGTTGGTCTGCCCCGTCTCATTGAAAAATGGTAACCCAAGAACGGCATAGTCGCGACCTTGGAAAACGGTTTCAAGTCTGGCCGTTGCTTTCACTTGCCCAAGGAAGTCTTGTTTCCAGTCATCTTGCGGGCGCAACTGGTCGCCTTTGGGTTCGATGAAAAGCTGCAAGATCATGCTGGTCTCTTGCCCCTTCTTCCTCAGAAACAGAACGAAGTCGGGTTCAAAGGCGCGTCCGGTGTCGAAGTCGTACAGCTTCACCGCCTTTTCATTCCTCAGCAGGTAGAAGTCATCATATACACCCCGCAACCGCGCTTCCTGATCGTGCATATACTTGATGAAATGCTTTTCCTGATCGGTGTGCGCGTTCCGGGATCATCCGATCACCGGTTCCGATAACATCCGATCAGTGATTCCGATTTGATCCGATCACCTGTTCCGGGGCATCCGATCAGTTGG
>Ga0307970_1001305_pt1 | contig 13380 bp, 20 predicted proteins | sample OrgLakmetagen712_FD_202093 | JGI IMG/M metagenome (GOLD analysis project Ga0307970, IMG submission 202093) | Saline water microbial communities from Organic Lake, Antarctica - #712 | ecosystem: Environmental > Aquatic > Non-marine Saline and Alkaline > Saline | place: Antarctica: Organic Lake... | reverse complement strand
GATCAATCCCGCTGCAAACTTTCTTTGCCGGGAAATTTTCTACCCTGTAAGCGCCTTCAATTCCTTCAAAGTTTTCAAGGTTGCTGACCTCTACTGTAAACTGTGCCTGTACGATGCAATCTGGAAGAATCTCTATATTTATTCTGGTCACGCCTTTAATCTCGTGGCCAGATTCTGTAAAAATCTTTGTGCCCCATGATGACTTTGGGCCGTTGCCTTCTGGCAAGACAATTTTAATAGTCATCCCTCTACCCTCGCTCTAACTTTTTGTGCTGCCTTATCGACGATCTGCTGCCAGTTTTGTGCCGCTGATCTTAAAAAACTGTAACGCACTTCCATGTAGATGGCGTAATTTGCGGCCCATCCAAATACAACTTGGTCGCCAATCTTGGCCCGGTTTATCACAATGCTAATTGGCCCGGCAGTGTACGATGAGCTTCCGTCGCCGCTTGGGATTTTGTTCACGTCTGCGGAAAAGCTGTTTCGAAGAAAGCCGGTGTCCAACGGTAATTTTCCGTTTTTAGCTCTCGGCGTTTGCATTTCTTTAGCAATATCCTGCGCCGCAGTCTTCCAGACGGCTTCAAGTCTTGCCTGGGACTTCGCCACCCATTGATCTACCGTTACGTTAGCCACGCCCACCACCTCCTGCAATGTATCTTTGAAACGTAATCTTTCCCAATTCCAAATCTTTTTGCTATTTCTTCATTGTTAATAATGCCGACAAGGCTTCTAATTTCCCTAACATCATCTTCGGATAACTTTGAGTTACCTGATTTTTCCCCGCGAGCTGGCATTTTAACAGGATAATAGCCGAGACGCTTAGATACATCTCTCCATGTATCGCCACGTAGAACTTTTCCGACAATGCAGCTACTACACTGAACTGATTTACTAATGTCCTTGTGTAGCATCTCAGGATGGTTCATGGCCATTAATATAATTTGTTCGGCTTGGTTTTCGGTGATTACAGATGAAGATACATCCTCACCTTGCATATTAGTGCCATGCAGCTTTTTATCGGCGCAATTTTCGGTTCTTGTCTTCCATGAAAGGTGAAGCGGGTTCATGCATCCAGATGCTCCGTTTCCGCATTGGTGCGCCGCGTCTAGGGCTTCATTCTCAGGTATCCCGTGAGCAACTTCACACATAACCCTGGATGCAACTCTCTTTTTGCCATTGTGCTTAATAGATCCATATCCATTACAACTAAGCTGAAATGGCCATATTATGCAATCTTCACCGGAGTAGTTGGCATTATCGTGAATCCACTTTAAAGGAGCTCCGGGAGAAGATCCTTTGCGCCCGCCTAATGGATCGCCGTGAGCTTTGAATTTAGCGTAATGCGTGCTGCAATAACCCAAACGAACATGCTGCTTTTTTTCGCAACCTTTAACAATGCAGAATTTCATAATCACCACCGTGTAATTAGCACCGAATGAAAAGACGTGGCAGGCGGTCGGTGAACCGCTTTTCGGGAGCAAACCTATCCACGGGTCTATTTTACTTTATCTCGGTAGATTCCTCTACCTTGACGGCACATCATTATGCTTGTGTTAATGCCCGCACCTTGCGGGTCTAGCTGTCTCGTAGCTTCCCCGTCCAGATCACCCGCCTAAATCGTACTGCTAGGAGATGCGGCGAGCTCTGGCTGACAATAGTTATTAGCGCCACTACTGCCTGGGCTTGTTCGGTTGTTCAAGACTCTGTTTTTTCAGCCTTCACTTTGTAGCAAAGCATATACCATTTGTCCCGTAACTTGGCGATTTGCCTTTCTTGGATTTCCTTGGTGATGTACCTAGGCGTCTCGTAGGCTTCCACGGCCATAATACGTTCAACGGTGCCTTCCGGCAAAACAGCCATCACATCGGCCATAGGCACGCCCATCTGGCGTACACCCATAAGCTGTGCGGCAATGTCAGCTTTGCTTTTGCACACGTCTGCTGCGGCTGTGGTTGATAGGGCCATTAGAATGGCTAGAATTAGGGCTGTTAGTGTTTTCATTTTGCTTTCCTTACTGTGGGGTTAGAGGTCCGAGCCATTTAAAAGAGCTTCTGCACCCTGCCTTGCAAGATTGGCAATTAGCTCAAATAATTTAACTTGGTCTGTCGCGGCCATTTCAAATGTAATCATTGCGGGGTTAGACAAAATACCCTGCATTGCTCGTGCCTCAAAATACTCTCGCTTAGTCAGGCCCACAGGCGCAGCTTCTACATAAGACTGTCATTCCTGCGGCATTGCTGGGCTGTTACCGTTATCTGTGCTCATTTCGCTTTCCTTTTTATTGTGTAAAGCCTTCCGTTGATGACATACCCGCTGTTCATAACCCTGTGCAACGTAGACGGGTCAACTCCTAGTGCTGACGCCGCGTGGGTGACGTTGCCAGCGTGCCGGGTTGTTATGTACTCCCAGACTGGGGTTGATTGGGTCATGCTTGCCCCGGCATCTTTTCAGACAAAAAGAAAACAGTGTTTTTATTCTTTGCAGTCTGGCCCGTTATTTTCGCATCTGAGATTGCGCCATTACATAGACTTCCAGCAACTACCGTGGATGATCCCGTCCGATAAAAATCATTAAGCGCCTTGGCGATAACCTCCAGCGCCTCACTTTTACCTATGCCACACGATCCCCTAACCTCTACCTCTATCACGTTAACCTTATCTCTCATTTCTCATAATCTCCACGCACCTGTTTCAGGGTTATGAATTTTATTAGATTTTTTTACTGCTGCCACTTGATTATCCATAATAATTCATTACTCGGTGACGTGGTTGATGATTGGCCCCGAAGGGCCTTGTTATTGTTTATGACAGAACTTCGGTAAGTCGACCGTAATGCTCAACAGGGTTCCCGTTCTCGTCGTGTGCATGCACCGTCATCATCTCGCCCAGAAAGTCGTCAGCGTGTTGGCCGTCTAAGGTGCTATCGTCGATGGTGCCGGTGGTGTCGTTGTTGATTACTACGTTGTATGTGGTCATGTTCGTATTCCTTTTGTGTGGTTGGTGTCTCTCTATGACTCAAAAATAACACACTACCGCAGCATTGCAACACCCTAGACACAAAAAAACCCACTATTTAGCAGGTCATTGTAAAGCGTCGATTTTTTAGCCAAAGCCTTCGATCCGGGCGACTCGTGCGCCAAAGTCTATAGACGTAGTTTCTAAACATCGGCATTGGACTCGTTCTTCAGCCGGTGCACCCAGAGAAGAATCCCCCGGATAACGCATCTGATAGCCGCCCACATCAAACGGCGCATTACCTTTACGCTTCTGCCCATCTGCTGCTGCGTGCGTATCTCGCGTGCGTGCGTCCCCGCTTGAGTCCCACTCCCGCGTCACGTCATCGTCTAAGACTTCACCCGCCTCGGTTGCCTGGCGCAATGCCTCGTGGTGGCCTGCCCGCAATGCGTCTATGGATTCGGTACGCGCTATTACGTCACCGCGATATTTCAGCGTGCGGCTTTGTAATGCCGTTATAGCGCGTTCAATTCTGTCATTTGATAGTGGCTTGCCTGACGCAATGGCCCGCTTAACCATGCCGTCAAAGCGTTTGTTGCGCAGCTTCCTGTCAAAGTATGCCGGGCTTAGTTCTCTCAGCTCGTTGCGGGCATTGGCTGTCCACTGAGCCTGTTGCTCAGTCAGTCCAATAAACCCGCCTTCCCGCCGCCCGGTTACGCGGTTTTTCCTGCCTACAAGATCCAGCGCCGATTGCCGGGGGTTGATGCCCTCCGATAACCTAGCTGTAAGCTGCTGGCGGACCATCTCACGTTGGCCTTCCGTAATCTCAACAATCAAGCTGGATGAGTTCTGCCGTAGCCACTGCTCAGCGCGGGTGTTGCGGACATTGAACGCAAACGCAAACGACACATCACTGCCGGGCGCAGGAACACGGCCAACTTGACTTGCCGCAGTATCGCCACCTTTGCGGTAGGCGTTCTGAATGGCCTGCTCAATGGACCCGAGCGACGCCTCACTAATTCCGATTGCCGTTAGTACACCATCAATATCACCCACGGCAATACGGTCGATCAGATCCTTAATGACGGCATCGTTTTTTAGCTTAGCAACAGAGTCAGAGAACGCCTTGCGAAAAGCCGCCTCCTGCTCTTTTGTGATGCCGTTTAATTTGACGGTTGCCATTAGGCTGACAAGTCCAGTTCGTACAGCACAGCAACGCCTGCGGGGGCTAGGGTGCGAACTTTAGTGATGCTTATCCAATCACTGCCAGAGGTCGCTTGGCTTCTTGTAATGCCTACCGCAACATCATCTGCTTTCTTTGGAGCAAACCCCGGTGTCGCGGCCATAGTCAGGGTTCGATTTATGATTTCAACGTACGTGCCATCTGCGGCCATAACGCGACGGTTGTCTTCAAGTATGCTTACTGTTGTATAGGAGTATGACGTTACCGGATCCCAAGGGTCACCGCCGCTTCCAGACTGCTGGCGGATGGTTGCGGGGTAGCCTTCATCGGTCGACGCAACCGACTTGATAGCGGCGTTTACTTCGGCGGCGATCTCTGCCCAGTTTATGCTCACGATACGATCAACGCGGCAGGTAGGTCATCCGGTGTCAAGATAGATGACAGAAGATTGTCAATTGCTGTGACCGTTGGCGATGAGGACCTGTCGCCCTTGTTGCTTCCAGTATACGTGAAAGATATTGATTGCACTTTTGTCAACACTTTCTGCTCTGACTCGGTAAATGTCTTAGCAAAAAATCCCGGTGTTTGCAGTTCAAGAAGTGTTGCCTCATAAGATGCGCTGACCACGCGTACCGGAACAGAACTATCAGGGATTGAATTGCCAAAGCGATCAATGGCGCTTTTACGAGGCCATGAGCGTTCCTGATCTACGCCGCCGGTGGGCTCTCCGGGCCAGCGCTGGTAATAGTGGCCATCCAGATAAACGGAACCACGCAAGCGGGCCGCAGCTACGGTGCCGGCGGGTATCTCTAGGCCGTTGGCTTCAATGTAGTCTGCAAAGCCGATATCTGTGCCGTAGCCGGGCATACGTTACCCCTTGTTAAATTTGGATTGATTCTTGGCAGGTTTTGGAATGATTGGCACGGTAATTATTACACCCATATCGGCGAAATCTTTGATCTGCGCTTCGCTTAATTGCAAGGCGTTTTCAAGAATGACAGAAGCCCCGGCTCTTACGGTTTGCGTTCCACCGAAGACTCGTATGGCCTTGTCACGTGATGAGTTATTTTTAACCTGGTACGCTGACATTGTGACGCTCCTAAAAAAGCGAGGCCGTAGCCCCGCCTATTCATTCAGTTTAAGCGTTAGACACGCCACGACGCAACACACGAGGAGCACAGCACAGGAAAAGCGGGTAGCTGTAGATTTCGCCACGGGTAAACGCTTGACGCTCACGATCTGGAATGTTGAGGCCGTAGGTGTCCACGCCAGGAGTGTTTACAAACGGACCAAACTCAGCCGGGGCCATTGCGTGCTTGAAAACACCTTCTGCATCGATTGGAAAAAACTTGGCTTCCGTGTCAGCAATCGCAACAGCCGAGTTGTCGTCAGTGCCACGATAGTTGTGGAAGGTGATGCCGCCGAATGTGAAGGCTTGAAAAGCATTACCCTGGCGAAGGTCACCCGCAGCGGCATAGCCAAGGAAGGTATCACGCACTTTCGGGTGCTTAATCAGCAAGTCGTAGAACGTGTCACCGACAAGCGCGTGCACGGTTGTTGCTGTAGTAAAAGCACCCTTAGCAGAGCGAGCCATCGCACGGACGACGCCGTTACAAATTTCGCGCACATCAGTGCTTGCAGTGGTCAGCAAAAAGTTAATAGCTGTGGTTTCTGCCTCGCCGAATTGGTCAAAATAGTTGTAGATAACGCTTGAGCCATCAGCGTCCAACAGCTTGCCTTGCAGCGCGCCCAAGCGGTGATATTCTTGAGTCAGTTCAACGTCATTACGGACGCGAGCGAACCGGCGCAAGAACTCTGCCTGAACTTGCTCCAGCTCAGTCTCGGAACCAAAGGCACGGATGTTCTGGATTTCTTCAGCGTAGAGCGTGAAACCTTTTGCAAGCCGGACCGTTTTCAAGGGAACCGCATCGCGGTCGTCTTCTTTCAACTCAGAAGTTGAAGCGCCAACCGGGCTTGTAGGAATAAGGGTTAGCACGCCGTCGCGGCGGTCCACAAAAATGGTCCGGGTGCGTACGGGCATAGGCTCAAATAGGCCAAGCTCGCCTAGAAGTTGAGGTTTGAAATCCATTTTGTTACTGACACCTGTCAAAGATGTCATCGAAAAAGCACTGTTATTGAAAACGTTCATTGAAGCCATGATTTTTTCCTTTATCGACGAACGATGATGCCGAGTGCCTTTAGGGCAAGGTCGGATGCGATGATTTGGGCGGAGTCTGCACCAACCTCATAGGTCAGTTCGTGACCGTTAAGCTCGGCATCGCGTGCAAAGTTAACGCTTGCATAATCAACGCCCGAGGCAGTGGTGTTCACGATGGTTTCAAATAGTACGCCCGCCTCGTTCTGCGATCCGTTAGTTGCCGCGACATCGTGACGCACAAACTTTCCAGTGGCGGTAATCTTGCCTAAGACAGTGCCGGCAGATAGGGTGGTGTCTGCGGGAACGGTCACGGTTACGTCATCGCGTGATCGGAAGCCGTTAGACTCGCTGACAATAAACGACGCTGTTGCTTGGCGTTTCTGTAGAGTTGCCATTCTTTACGCTCCCTTCTTCATTTTGATGCCAGCAGAGGCAAAAGTGGAATCGCTCCAACTACCTGCGCCGTCGTTAGATTGGACTTGGCCAATGTTGCGCAGCGGGTCAGTGGTGGTTGCTGAGTCTTCTGCTAAGATGTCAAAGCGTGCGTCGATGTACGCCGCTGATTTATCCTTGACTGCTGAATCACCCAGCTTGGCCACAACGGTAGCTTTGCGAATATCTGCATCGCTTAGGCCAGCAATAGCCAGGTCTTTTGCAATCAACTTTGCCTTGCCGATCAGCTCAGCGCGATCCATTACCCGCTTATCTACTTCGTCTTCATTCATCATTTTGTCTTTCAAGTCGTCGATCTCAGCCTGCATCCGACCCATCATCGCGTCCATTTCCATCTTCATATCATAACGGTCGCTGATTAACTTGGCCTCGGCGTCGGCCATTTTTACTTTAAACGCTTCAATCGCCGGGGCGTCGGTAGCGGCAACTTGCACCGCCTTGTCGCCCAGAACCACTGTTAACATAGTCATGGCTGATCCTTTAATTTTCTGGTCGTGGTTAAGTGGGACAAAGCCCCATGCTTGCGCACCGTCCCCGATGCGTAATTCCTGATTTGCCCTGCCCTGATCGACAAGTGCAACGTGATTAACTCGTATGTTTCGCTGTATCGCGTCGTATGCTTCGCCGCTGTCTGTGAGGCCGCTCACCATCTCAACGTCGGCAGTGTAGCCAAGGGAGAGTTCGCGCTTGCCGCCTTCGTAATCTTTGATTGCGGTGCCGTCCATCATAATCAGCGGCACGCGGATATATTCACCGTCGCGTGTAACCTCATCACCCATCTGGCCTATGGAATCTAGCTTCCAAGTGTCAGCGGTAACGCTTGCCGCGGGATGATTGTTCGTCATCGGCTTATGCGCGATGCTGGCCATTGAGTCAGTGGAGAACACTTCGGACTCTGGCCGGAACACTCGAACAAACTCCATTCCCGGCTGTTTCATCTCATCGCCGGTATACAGTTGGACATTGCCGGCGCGACTGACCCGAGACGATGCAACCAAGTAGCCGTCGACTGTGCGCTTGACTGTGCTTTCGTCAATCGAAACTTTGTCTACAAACTGCATTGCAAGCCTCCTTTTGCTCTACTCATCTTCGCCGCCCTCTAGTTCTTGCATTGCCGCCTCAAGCCCCGGCAAGTCGCCTGCTTCAATAAATGAGTTAATTAGGCTGTCGGATAGCGCCTCCACCGGAACCAACGGCAAGTCATCGCCGCCACCTGCAAGAACCCTTGCCGCGTCTGCCTTTGTCTTGAATATGTCGGCTTTGTCTTTCTCGCTCATTTGATACAGAGGGCGAAAGCGAAATTGACAGTCGCTTGTCCTATCACCTAACGCCGAACGTACAACCGCGTCCATAAGTTTTTCTAGTGGCTCGCGTAAATGCAGCTCTTGCTCTGCGCTGATCCTGTCGTAGTAATTCCTTAGATCACCATCACCCGTCGAGTTCATACCCTCAGGTGATTGACCAAGAAACCGGGTTGCAGGGATGTCAGCGGCACCGGATACAATCTGTAGCTGCAAGCGCTGTACTTCTGGGAGCTGTGCAAAATTGACTGACTTCTGCTGGTAAGTGTCGTTCTTGTCCAAAACCAGCGCATTAACAGTTGATTTCATGCTCTGCACTAGGCTGAACCGTTCCACAACCGCCCGTTTATAGACCTCACTTTTCATCCCTTCCATGAAGCCGTCAATCTGATAAACGTCAACTTTGGCCTCTTGAACCAAAGCCGCGATGCCCTGCTGGCCTGCGGTGGCGTCACGAATTGCAATCTCGATAGAATCAAGAATGCTGTCTGCCCATCGGTCGTAAAGAATCTGCGAATCAACCGGCAGTTCGTTGCCCAGGAACCGAACAACACGCGACGGATGAATGCGAATAGTGCCGCCAGCAGCGCCGATCAGATCGTAATAAATAGGCTCCATGTAAGTAGGGCTCATGGGGTCAAAGTCTAGCAGGCCGCTTGATAACTGGTATCGGTCCATTACTCTTATAAATTGCACGCCGCCCTTTTTTATGCTGCTCAGCACCAAGGGCTGATCGTTGTTGTCTTTGCCGTCGCTGATAATGATCCCGGCACCGCCCAACAAACGTGCTTGCTTTATGGCTTTGAATACTCGGCTGTAAACCTGTAGCCTTTTTTCTTCGGCTTTAATTAGTGCAATTTCTTCTTTGCTACACTGCCAAGCCCAGCCCTCGCGCATCATATCAAGCGCAGGAATGTCTATGGCTTTTCTGGACATCCAGTTAGATCGATATGCGTTCTCGGCTTGCTGCTGATCTAATGGCGTGAAATACCAGTTGCCCTGAGCGCCTTTGTCTTTCTCGCTGCCCAAGTTGGACATCGCGTTAACTAGGCCGCGTGATACATCGGAGAACCAGTTGCTCATGAATAGACCGCCAGCATTTTATAGCCCCTTAACATCTGTGACTTTTCCAATTCCTATTTCCGCAAGTATACCATCTGTTTTCTTTTGTGTCTTGTAACTGAATTTTCTGTGGTAATAAGACCGGTCAGGAGTAAACGGACATCATATCGTAACCGGCGGACTGCACCGGCCAATAGCACATCATTACAGCGTCCGCAACATTAGGTGATTTCGTTCCAGATGGTGACTTATCAACAATAAGTTTCATCCGTGCACCCTTTGATGCTGTTGGCTGTGAAAGCTCTTTCTGCAAAGTCCGCAATAATGGCAGATCAGAAGGCAGGCTGATCAGTTCGTCGTGGTCAAATCTCACGCCCTCATTGACAGCCCTGTAAGTCTTTTCAAAGCGCCTACGAAGTTGCCACCAGCCTTGTGCTTTCAGGTTAGTGTAAAAGTCTTTGTTGATTGGCGTGTCTTTATCGTGTGGCTCGACGTTTTGATTGGGGTTCTGCACTGCTGCCCCGGCATCCCATGGCACAAACCGAATACCTGACGGCATTAAGCCCTCATCGTTTAGCCGGTTGGTTTCTGCCTTAACGCCTGACCCCACGCCAATGCAGTCGTAATGCACTTCAATGCTTCCACAGTTACTGGCGTGCCCTATAGCTCTACGTGCTGTCAATCCTGTGTCACGCTCGCCCCATTCAGCAAGATGCCGCAGAGTGATTCCCTTGCGGCCTGCGTAGGCGTTTTTATCGCCGCCACCGTCTGCAACGTCCAGTGCAGCGCAATAGCCACCCGAGTCATCAATTCCCAATTTAATATGCGCATCAATTGCAGCGGCCACCCATTCTGCCGGGATTATAACGCCCTCAACGGATGCGGCGTAGTTGCGATCAACTTCCTGAGCAAAGACGTGCAGCAAGCCGTCCGCTTCTGCCTTCTTACGCCTGGCGTCGTACCACGCCTGATCTTTTGCCGGGTGATCTCGCCAGTCCATTATAAAGACGTTTGTGACGCCCTTGTGTGCGGCTCCGCTTTTCCATTCGACGCCTGACTCACGCCTGCGATGAAACACGTTACCGAGGCCGTTGACACTTGATATGTCAATCTGCACATTGGTGTTATCGGCCAGCGCTGCTTCGATCTTTTCCGGGCGCTCAAAGTGAGCCGCTTCGTCTTTGAAATAGATCAGCTTACGCCCGCCCCGGCCAATGTTGTCGCCAGCCTCACCGGTAATCGTGGAGCCGTTCTCTGGATTGACGAACCGCATGTACGTCATATGCTCTTTTGGCGATAACCCGATTGGCCACAACTCAGACGGAAGGCCCATAATGATAAGGCGCATCTTCTCGAAAATAGAATCTGGGTCGCCAATGCGGTCAACAAGCTGTTCTTTGCGCGAACCCCAGCCAACCGCTGCGCCTGGGTAAAACATCCATAGCCAAACCGACACACCGCAGCACACCCATGACGCTCCCATGTCCCGGCACTTTTCGATCAGCCCATGTTCTTTGCCGTCCATACATGCCAGCAAAAAGTAAACAAGTTGCTGTTGCCTGGGGAACAATATGAAGGGCATCTTTGCCGGAACATCACCGCCGCTGTTTCGCGGGTCATACGTTGTAACCCAGTGCTCAATAAATTCCACCGGGCGGGTGCGGTAATATTCCTTTGCCCCGTAAAGCAGTACGGGCTTTGACCTAATGCTTAGGAGTCGCTTCTGCCGCTCAGCAAAGACATCGGTGTAATTAGGCGGCCAGCTATGCCTTATTGCTGTTGAGGGTGTCGGCATAAGCAGCAGCGGCTTCCTGTGGGGTCATGTTCTTAGTAATGGTTTGTATGGGTCCGCCATTCGGGCCGGTGTGCTCGTGCTTGTCTGTAAACAGCTTCAAGTGCCTTCCTAGCAGCTCGTACCCTTTGAACACGTTGGTGGCGTCATATTTGTAAGCCGCAGCAAGCTCTCCATCTTCGTTGGCTGTCATAACCGGATTGCCTTCTCGGTCCAGTACTGGGGACGCTTGCTCGCATCGCTCAATATTCTTTCTGATACCGTTAAGAATAAAGTCAGATGTAATTTCTGTGCGATCTGAGCGACGGTTCATGCGCCCCTGAATAGTGCCTTGAACCTTGACATTTACTAACAGGCGGGCAGATTGAGAATCTGCGGTTTTTTTACTATACCCTGCCCTTATCGCAGCCTGAGTGCCATTAAGATCAACCATGTACTCATCCACAAACCGAGATTGCCGGGGCGTCAATTTGTTTTTTGATTTCTCACTCCCGGATTTCATTTATCACTCCAACCAATAATAAAAATCAAAATAAAACCTGATCAAGCAGGCGCATTAAACGTAGCAATACCAGAAGCGTCAAAGGTAACTTTAAAATCAGTACCGTCACCCGCAGAAAAGGCCATCGCGGTGGTGCCTTCCTGAGCCCGCTCTACCGTTATAGAGTCGCCGGATCTTGCGGTTGCTTTAAGTATCTCAATCGCTGCGGAGCTTTGCAGGGTCAGCGGGAACCACTCAATTCCGGTGGGTGAAGGAAACAGAGCGCCGTCACCTGTTGCTAACACAAGATTAGTGTCAGCATCCGTTATTGAGCTTGCCAGCGTCGAAGCGGCGTTGTTTGAGATCAGTGAGGACGTAACGGGCGCTCCGAAAAGTATTATTGAAAGCAAAGTTTAGCATAAAACCTTTTGAGCATAAAAAAACCCTCACTGAGAGGGCTCTGAACTTATTGCTATGAGGTAAAGCCTAGCAACATTTGCGCCTCTTTGTGCAGGCTAGTAACCCGCTCAATGTGCTCTACTCTTGTGGCCTTCCACTGTGCCAGTCCTTTGCCACAGACGCTAGCAACCTTTTTATCATCCTCCATCAGTCTTAGCGCCTCGTTCAGGGATTGCATTACGCTTTTTTCTCCCGAGAGCATGGCTTCCATTTTATTAAATGCCTGCATGTACTTAATTTTCCATTGCAGCGCCTCTTTTCCGGTAAAACCCATTGCAAGCAGGGTAAAGCCATCCCTTGTAATGTCGTAACAAGGCAAAACTTTATTCTGCTCAGATACATACGAGGACAGACAAAAAGTTTGCTCTCCTAATTCTTCGCCAATTTGTTCAGAAAGTGTACGAATTTTTATCAAAGTATATCTGTGAGGCTTATTAAACTTTTCTGCCACATCTTTACTGCTAACAACTACCTTGCCTTGCTTCATTTCTACTAGGTCGTTCATGGTGCTAACCTCAATGGATGAGGTTTAAATTATACACCTCTAATTATGAGTTGCAAGTTGCGAACTTCCGTCCATAAAAAAACCCTCACTAGGAGGGCAAAGTCCGGTTGGTGATGCGCTATTTCCGGAAAACGCATCCGCGTAGATCGCCCGCGGCAGGCTATCAACACTGACTACACTAAAAAAGACTTTGGGGAATGCCGCCGCTTCGAGACCACGCTTTTAACGTCAACAACACTTTGACCAAAGCCCTTATCAGTGCCCACTCATCCGCTGAATGGGTTGCGTGTACGTGTCGCTATCGCAGCGAGGTATTCACTATAACATCAGTCTTTGACTAGGCGGTAGCCCTTTTCAAATATGCCGTTAACAATGCCTTTTGGCTTTAGGCCGGATGCGATTGCTAATTCTACAAATTCTCTAGGTCTTCTCTTTCATCTTTTTCTTTCTTGGAAGGCAGTGCGCGAAAACACGCTAAATTGCAGCATCCATCATACGAAAAGTGGTAGTCGTCACCATCCGCAAATACGACTGAATTTTTAAAATATGCAACCGGAACAACAATACACTCTCTGTCATCGTCGCTGATAAAAATGCACTCTTTGCCGATTGGTGGCCACCCGATGCCGCCCCATGCCATGCCTGTTTCTGCGGTCTATGCTTGTTCGGTTTGGGGTTTGAGGTGCAACTCTTGAAACTCATAGCCATAGCTCTTGATGTCATCAACCACATTCCAGTTACCCGCCGATCCCTGCACAACAACCTGGCCGACAGGTATCACGACACACTCAAACCACTCTACGCTTGAACCCCACCGGCACTCACCATGAAAGCCTACTGGTGGCCATCCGTCTACCCAATCCGATTGTGTGGGCTCTGTGGGGCGGGAAGTATAACGCGAGGTCCCCCATTCGTTTTGGTTTTTCAATACTTGATACCTGCCCAGTTGCCACCAGCCGTTAACGTCACAAAAACAATTTGCGTAGGTGTCGTAGTGGCTTGCTTCGGTGGGTGCCCCTGTCCAATCTGGAT